>Ga0209652_1003412_pt1 | contig 11714 bp, 8 predicted proteins | sample SaaInl74LU_5_DNA_FD_184641 | JGI IMG/M metagenome (GOLD analysis project Ga0209652, IMG submission 184641) | Marine microbial communities from expanding oxygen minimum zones in the Saanich Inlet - ESP_74LU_5_DNA (SPAdes) (version 2) | ecosystem: Environmental > Aquatic > Marine > Intertidal zone ...
ACATGAACAACTTAGCCTTGAAAGAACACCAACTCTTTCCGACCATCTTGCAAAGCTTAACAAGTCTGGCTTTGATGTTGCAGTAGGGTGTCACATGATGGATGCATACGATTATGGGATTGTATCAATTGATGATCGAAGACGAGCTGCACGATGTGAAATGTTAGATGAGCTAGAGGAGTTTGTTTTACTGATGAGACATTATTGTTTGTGCGTAGGTGTCCACAGTACTGGTGATAGATATAAAGCTGCGGCTGCGACTCTTTGTTCCGATGGCAAGGATTCTCCAATCGGATTTCAAGAGGGAAGATGTACGATTGTCCATAGTTAAAGCTTATGTCAGACATGCTCATTTCGTAGATTAGCTCTGTAACATTACAATTAAGATAGCTACACTCCGCGCAACTATAAAGTACATAATGGTGTCGTCGTTGGATTTGTGTCCCAATGATTATGCCTCAAGGCCTATCGGCGTCACCCAGAGCACTCCACTAATAAAGCCCAGGACAATTGATAGACCAATAAATATCCCTACACAAAGAGCAACGCAAAAGTCCACCCCGGTGACAATTTCTCTATCTAACAATCCCACATATGCATTCTTTGTCACATTTGATGTTTGCTGAACTTTATAAGTGGGTGGTCCTTCCAGAGTATTCATCACCATATCGTACACTAGATTATAATAGTTGAAGAAGAAGGTAACAAACGATGGAGCTTTTTCAACCCTATTGTTGTTTTGTGAAGATGATGAATTGTTTGATTTTTTGTTCTTCTTCTTTGCATGCTTGTTTGATTTGTTGATGTCCTTTTTTGCTTTAGTAGTGTTGCTCACATTATTTTGTACATTACTACTGGTGGTAACTCCTCCCAAGGAATCAATCTCAAAGATGAATTCTTGACCTTCTGATAAGCCTTCGGGTATTCTGACATTGACTTCTGTACCATCGGGCAGTCGCACTCGTAGGAGAGCATTTGGTGGCGCTCCTTTCGGAACTGTCGCTTGCAATTTTGGCATGATGTATTGTTGTTAGCGGCTGCAAGTTAAGGGATCAATAGCAACCTTGGTTTGGTTGTAATTTCAATTATGCTGTCAACAACCTCTCTGTTTAAATCAGTATAAGCTCTTCAGTCTACTAAACAGCACTGCCCTCTTTATCAGATTACTTCATCAATGGTAAGTAGCACGGCAAAGCAACTGAAACTGCTTTTTGTGCCATGCGATGCACAAATAATTACCATCGACGGTTCCGGGTCGCGTCCTCCTGGACCGCTCCGGACATAAGTTGTTATTTTGGGCGCATACTACATAGGCGCCCCCTCCCCCCTTTCGCTCTCTTCTTCCGCGAAAGAGCAAAGAGTTTGACAAACATACTCGCAAAAATAAAACAATCATGTCAACGGATGACGGGGGAGGAGGCGACAGGCCTGCTCCTTATAAGCAGCAAAAGCCCTCGATATGGGTATCTGGTGCAGGAGCTAGTATTCATCGATTATCTGAAGGCAGCCATCGTGTATCTGACGAAAGTCAAGTACACGAAAATACAATCACACCTCCAATCTCTGGACAAATTCCTTCACCTACGGGAGGGATTCATTCTTATCTAACAGAAGATAGATTGCGGCGCCGACCAACAATTACTACACCAACGAGGCGCCCAAGATTTTCATTGGATGATGCAGATATCGCGGCTGGCACAGATCGATTGGTAATATCAAAGTGTTTAAGTGAACCGCGGCCATCATCTACTCCTTCAACATATCATGACACGTTACGGAATAGAACTATTGGGAGGACCAATGTTCCCAATATTCCATCATTGACGCATGGGGGGATTTATGGAGGATCGGAGCATGATGGTTTGATATTGGAATCTTCTCATTCAGTTCTGGATGATTACTCAGACGATCACTCGTACAAGGGCAAACCTCTGAATGCAAACATTACAATTCCGCCTGCAGTTGACGATACCATCCCATTACCTCTTACCAATAGATTCGTCGTATTGGGTTGGGATCTATCGCAACATACACGACAATCACAATTCCTCATATCAGCAGGGGGCACATTTTGCTTTTCGCTCTTGTATGGATATCTTCAAGAATTGATTAGTGTGGATTTGTGCAATCGTAAGCTTGGATTGTTTTTGGCAGCAGCGCAATTCACTGGTTACACAATACTCTCTTACTTTTTTCGGAACTTGGATAAGGGAGTGAATGTGAATAGAGGTGTGGGTGGGAATTCGGCTGCTGCAAGTGGGATGTCGTTTTCAAGAAGGTTGCGACGACTGAAGAATTGGGGAAGATTACGTGATAGATCTGCGCAATCATCTGCTGATGGTGCAAAAAATGTGCCGATAGAATTATATGTTGGGCTCTCCGTGTTGAGGGCGATAGATTTGGGCATGACCAACCTTGCAATGCAATATGTGAATTACCCTGCAAAGACGCTCATGAAGAGCACACGGCTTGTGTTCACAATGCTCTTTGGAGTTATAATAACAAAGAAACGATACAATGCAGCCGACTATGGGATCGTCTGCCTCATGGTTGCAGGACTGGCGTTATTCATGCATGCAGATTCAACAAGCTCAGCTGTGTTTCAGCCAGTGGGCATCGTTATGTTGACTATCTCTCTGCTTTGTGATGGAGCAATTAGCAATATGAGTGAAGCCATTATGAACAAATACAATGTGGGGCAAGATGAGTTCATTTTTCGACTTTATAGCATCGCCTTGTTTTTTGTCTGCATTGCTGCCTCAGCCAACGGCGATTTGCGACATGGCTTGGCATACCTTTCGACACCTGGCACCTTGAAAGAGATGGATGAGGGCCTAGCACCGACGTGGTCAATACAAGGCAAGATTCTGACAATGGTCATATTTTCAACCACTGGCTTCTTTGGGTCGAGCTGTTCTGCCGCCATTACAAAGTCTTTCGGCGCTTTGACAATGTCCATTACGTCTACAGCCAGGAAAGCAACTACAATCTTTCTCTCATTTGCATTATTTCCAAATGAATGCACATCTGAGCATATATTTGGAATAATTTTGTTCATCACATCGCTAGTAACCAAATCTTTGAGGGCAAGTAAACGAGGTCGCCGCCATCAACACAAACAACACTACGCTCCAGTAGAACGTGATGACATTTCTCATGATGTTGCTAATGAATGTGGCGGTATCTCTTTAGCCCCATTACCATTGCACTTGAAAATGAGAGGCAATCATTTAGGGCATGATGTTGTTTAGGATGAGGATGAATAGAAGAAAAATGTCCGAAGCTAGAGCTGATTGTATCATTAGAATTAGAAGCAATAGTAGTAAAGTAGAGAGTAACCAGACACCGCGATAAGCGGATCAGCAGGCAGAATCAGCAGTGTATCTTTTTTGTCCGGACATGTCCCAAAGAAAAAGGACGACTGCCGACGGACACAAATCAAAACAACCATGGTGTAGCCTACCGGTGAACTTTAACTATCATGCCAGCGCTTTATCTATTCAACAGGCGTACACTGCTCGCAGGAGATGACTTGCAATTACCGTCCATTGCGTGGGGCGCTGGGTTCGCTGCAGAGCTGTTTATCTTCCTCCCATATCTTCTATTCTACACAATCGAGCTTACTCTAACGACTTCAGCTACACCCGATGACAACGATGACTATTTTGCTGAGTTTGACCAACAAATACAACGAATGCAAACGCAGGAATGTGATGATGCTACATCGGGATATACTGACAAAACATTTTGCTACCTCATTTTAGCTTATCAGACTGGCATGGCAATATTTTGTGTTGTCTCTTTGTTTTATGAACAACGGATATTGAAATTATCAACTTTGGGAACACCCACGCGTGGCTTAGAATTGCGTGCTTCTTTGGGAACATTGATCGAGAGAAAGATGACTTTTTTGACAGCGCTCAACTTCAGTTTACTGGTGTTTGGACTATCGTCTATCTTGCACTTTTTAAGTCCATACTTGTATTGCTTTCCAAAATTCTTCTGGGTGGTATTTTTAATTTTGTTTGTGATTCAAGGGCTACAATGCTTGTTCAACATTACAACCTTATTCGCTTTATGGAGAGCTAGTCCGTCTACATCAAATGTAATGGATTCAGAAGCAAGCTTCTATCAGCGTCATGTAGAGCATACACATCAACACGATGACATAGAGATGGCCGAAGAACTTTGGCAAAACAGATGCGATGGATGTTGTAAAATCATGGCTATATCAACATGCTTTATGTTTGGTGGAAAGAATATTGTGTCTCAATCTGCAGATGGTGGAGTCGAGAACTTTTACGGAGATATCTCAAGAGCACTTGCAGATTACTTTCATGGTAGCGGAAGTGAAAGTCTTGATGTTGTCCCCTCTGATGTTGCTCTTGGATTTGTTATACTGCGTCATATTCAAGCACAGCGTAAACTTTTGGCGAGGAGGGAGGCTTTGCAGCAGCCAAATATAACCTCAATACGATCGAGTCCTGGAACGTCGCTTCTCTTTCGACGGGCATTGGAAACAAATAATGATTCTGTCGGCACTCATCTTGAATCGGGCGAACGAACACTATCTGATTCTGATGAAGCATATCAAACCTTCTCTCGTTCCTTATTGACACAATCGAATCCTGATGATTATGCTACTTTAGAAGAAGGGGCTCGGTTCGCGAGACATCAACTTGCAGCATATACGTGGATTCTGTACTTCTACGAGTATCCATTGACAGGTTGTCTGCGGCTTTTTGGCCGGTGTCTGAAGGCAAAGTTAGCTTGCAGTAAGAGTGAAAGTTCAGGAATGATCGAAAGAAGAGATAGCTATGAGAGGTGTGCAATGAACTCTGATGTAGAAGAAGGCGGAAGTGCGATTAATGATGTTGGTGAAATGAATAGAGAACACATAGTGGGTGACAACTTCCTTCATATACACGAAGCAACAATGTTGGCACATGCTGGGTTGAACAAAAGTGACATCGCGTATGCATCATTTGAGTCTGGCTTCTATGAAACGCCTTATTTTATTGTGATTGACCGAGAGTGGAAATCGATTGTTGTATCAATTAGAGGTTCTTTGACACTGGAAGACTGTGTAGTGGACGTCTTACTTGACCCTAGCCCTCTTGATGCGCTTGGGGAGAAGTATGGTTTCGATGGTACTGGGCAATACTGCCATGGCGGTGTGTTAGAATGTACTAATTGGTTACACGCTGATTTGATGAAGCACAAAATACTGGAAAAGTTGCTTCATGGTCCAAATGCTGAGTATTCGGATTATACCTTGCGAATTGTTGGTCATAGTCTCGGTGCCGGTATCGGCGTAATACTCTCCTTGATGCTAAGGAATACATTTCCTGATCTTCGCTGCACCTGCTACAGTCCTCCCGGTGGCTTCATTACCTGGAGACTTGCCAAAGAGTGCTCTGATTTCGTCAACACGTTTATCTTGGACTCGGATTTAGTACCACGACTTTCGATCAACAACATGGAGCGTCTACGCGACGAAGTTCTGCATTTGCTTGCGCGCGTGAAACTATCAAAATATGATATTGCGAAGAGGATATATAGCTTGAGAGGTGAAGTTGAGCTTGGTGATTTAGACTTTTTACTCACTCAAAATGAAGATATGCTCTACCCTCAAGATGACATACCCGACTCTGAGTTTTTACGACAACTGCAACGCTTCGAAAGTATACAACAAGAACGACGATCTAACCGGGGCGTTTCCAGATCAATCAACCTATACCCACCAGGAAGAATTGTGCACTTGGTGAAGACTGGTCAAAGTAAAAATTGTTTACATGGCGTGGCAGGATGCATCACGTGCGGATTGTCAAATGCAGGTTTTGAATACACAGCGATACGTAAAGAGAATGATGACTTTAATGAAATTGAAATCAGTCCAACGTTGTGGACAGATCATTTTCCGAATCGAGTATGTATGGAAATTGAAAAGGTCGCCAAGAGTTTTGGGATTGACACGTAGTTTGTTTGGTTAGGTAGCAAGACCCCATTGATCAGATTTTATTTAGGAACATTCAGTCCACTCCTTTTTATTTGAATCTGTACACCTCTCATACATTTCAGCAAGCGTAAACACGCACTTTCCCTCACCCAACATGCTAATGTACGAATCCAGATTGCTACCCTTCAATTCATTTCTTTCTTGACTATCATTGCCATCCATCTTGAGACCATTCATAATTGCAGGGTATTCAGGCGGGGGAGAATTCCATTTACCATCCTTAAACATATGCATCCTATCGCTGTAGAAATCTCGGATGAAATCCTCTGCTCTTACAACATTGAATAAAGGAAGATACTGTTTGTTCAAATTTGGATCAGTAGCGTGCGGAAATGACTCATCAAGGTATTTAGAGAGTGGAGTTGGATATGGCGTGACCCAGGTATCAATATCTAATATCTCTGATACAATAGTCCCATCGATGTTATTTTGCACCGTGCTTCTCATGACGATGACATGATAATCCCAACAAACATATTCTCTCGGATCATCTTTCGGTATAGCTCTCTGCATGAACATTGGACATGCTTTATGATTGTTTGATATGAAGACTATATAATACTTCCAGTCTCTATTGTCGCCGCTGCAGCTGCTGCTAGCATCAGTATAGAGATGACGATATGCCACCCTCCAAGCATTTTCTTCGCAGTAGCATGCCACACGGAGATCATGATCTGAAGGTGATTGTAGGGCGGTGCTTTCTGCCGAGAGTGATGCTCGCCCAGTAGGATGTTGTTCATTCATTGTGCGCTCTCCACGGGTCCAACCCTCTATTAATCTCTTTCTACTTATTGCTTACAGAGCCACGAGATAAAGAAATGACCAGGTCACCACTGTTCAGAAACCAACACATCATCATGGATGGGAAAGAGAAAGACAAGACCAAAGGCCACTGTGTTTGGTACAGAATGCACAGCCGCGGAATTTCTAGCTAAATTAGCAAAGATCGCGGCAGCAATTGGGAAGTTGGACGCACCAAATGGGACACGTCCCACATAAAGGAACAAAAAATTCTCATTGAGGTGATGATCTAATTGCATTGTTCCTCGCATGAAACATCGCCGTTGGAGGCTTGGGGCTTGGTACCATACAAACGGTCATAATCTTTGTCTAAATGTGCAGTGAAGGCGACAGTGGCAGCATTGTTAGACGTCGGCGGCGAAGGCAGAGTGCAGCTAAATCAACATCTATGATGCCTAAGAATCAGCTGATGGATCCGCGGCCATCAAAATCGCCGTTTGCTTTATTATTTCTATCATGCGCGGCAATTATTTTCAATGCAACACCTACGCTAGCCTTTTCGGGATCACAATTTATCCGCAGTCGGCTAACGTCTATATCGTCATCATCATCGAAATTATTTGACATTAGCTATTCTGCCAACAACAGCGGCGGCGGGGGCAGTAGTGAAGCATCATCCTCCTCATCAGTCCCCCTCCCCAAAGGATTTACCTTCGACGAAGACTACTGCGACGATGCAGAAATTGACGGAACACTCATAGCCGATTCAAACTATTCCTACGATTTTGGCACCGTTGTCGAATCAGGATGCTTTGCACCCGAGGTCAATAAATGGACCACTCTCATGACGGATGGTACCAACGCGGCATTACACCGTCCTGGAAAAGAAATGACACTTGAAGAAGGGATTGAAATACTCTACAATGATTTAAAGGATTTGTCATCCCTTGATTATGATAACATTGAGCGATATTGGGATCAGTTGCTCCCGACTGTGTCATATTTGGGCACGTCGAATGCTGCAAAGGTAAAGCAGGCGTTACGTGTGGCATATCGCGCTCATCGGAGTCAAATGCGAAAATCGGGTGAACCATTCATCATCCATCCTGTAGAGGTGGCATTGTTATTATCAGGGATGCAAATGGATGCCGAGACTGTCATGGCGGGGTTATTACATGACACTGTCGAGGATACTGATTTGACGTTTGAACAGGTGGAGGGGATGTTTGGATTGGAGGTACGGAATATTGTCGAGGGGGAAACCAAGGTTTCGAAATTGCCCAAATTGGCATTTGCGGATTATGCGGATGAACAAGCAGAGAATTTGAGACAAATGTTTATTGCCATGACGGATGATTATCGTATTATTATTGTGAAATTGGCCGATCGTTTGCATAATATGAGAACGTTGCGGTTTATGAAGCCGGAGAAACAAAAGAAGATTAGCCGTGAGACATTGGATATCTTTGCTCCGCTTGCTCATCGGATGGGGATTTGGCAAGTCAAGTCAGAGCTTGAGGACATTTCTTTCATGTATTTGTATCCTGACGAGTACAAGAAGGTGAATAGCATACTGAACAGACGTCGGAACAAGATTGTAGACACTTTGGATCATTCTGTAAAGGTTCTCAAGGAGACACTTCGAAATGATCCAACTCTTCGTAGTCAGGATGTAGAGATTGAGGTAGTGGGGAGGACAAAAGAAATATATTCCCTGTGGCACAAAATGGAGATGAAACATGATCGTAATCTTGATCATATTGCTGACTTGGTCGCGTTGAGGGTTATTCTAACTCCTGGAGATAGTATTGTGAAGGCAACACAGTCTGCAGATAGTGGTGTGTGGCTGTGCTATCATGTGTTGGGACTGGTCCAGCATTTGCCTAATTTTACCCCGATGCCCACAAAGGTCAAAGATTACATTTCGTTTCCAAAGCCGAATGGGTATCAATCTCTGCACACAGCTCTGATGTACAAAGGGCAGTCTGTTGAAGTACAAATTCGAACGGCTCATATGCATACAGTTGCCGAATACGGTATGGCTTCCCACTGGGCTTATCATGATGAAAAGAAGCGCAACACTTCCATGGATTTATACAACACACCCTGGCTGAGTAGTATCAAGGAATGGCAACAGGAAGCGGTGGGATCACGTGACTTTGTCGACTGCGTGCGTCGAGAGCTGTTGGGGAAACGTGTCTTTGTGTTCCTGCGGAATGGCAAAATTTTGAACTTGGCAAGGGGAACTACGGCGGTGGATGCTGCGTTCCAAATACACACTGAAGTTGGGCTCAATGTAAGTACATCGTTTTTGTTTCTTCTTGCATGCATTTTCCAGAGTCTAACAATGATATTTTCTTCGTAGATGCATGGAGTAGAAATCAACGGCAAGCCGGTACCATTAAACTATGAGCTGCAAAATGGCGATGTTGTATCTATACTGACAGGGGAGGGTAAGCCTTCCACGGAATGGATGCAATACGCAAAGAGTCGATCCACGAGGAGCAAACTTAGGGCTTATTTCCGTTCGCAGCAAAATGACAACGTTCTCAAATCAGGAGAAATGTTATTTTTTGACTACCTGAGCAACCATCGCAACGAAATATTAGAGGCATCCTTTATTGAACACCCATTTGAGGTACCCACAAACGCTGATGAATTGCAAGCTTTCTTACCTGGTAGCTCTCGCTATGATGACGTGACGGAGCTTCTAAATGACATTGGACATAGTCAAAGAAGCGACTTTCTTCGTCAGAAGGTCAGCAAAATTTTCTTGGTGCCAGCTTCAGCGCTCCAGGAATGTGATGAGAGCCGATTTGCAAACATCACACGGACTGTGTATGCTTCACAGCTTGACAGCATGTCTTTTAATGGAGCTAATGAAGAAGAAGATTCTGATTCTGAAAGTAGTGAACCTGTGTCATATGCAGATGTGCTGAATGGAGGTCAGGCAGAATTTGCTGATTCTGAGAATGTGTGTTATCACTGCCTTCCAGTTCGTGGTGATGCGATTCTTGGGACAAGACACCGTGACGGTTCAACACTTGTTCATAGAAAAGAGTGCTCATGGGCCCAAGAGGCATTGAATAAGGCACGCTTTCCAAGCAATGATGACAGCGTAGGCGAGCCAGTTGAGCTTGCCTGGCCAGAGGACGAATGGGAAGATAATACCTCAGAATCATTCTTAACTGAGGTAATTATCATGTCGGTAGACCGAAAGCTTCTTCTAGCAGATTGCAGTGTCATTGCATCACAAAATTCGGAAATCTTGAAGACGGGCAGTAGTTCCAGTAACGAACACTGTATCCTAGAGTTCCTTGTAAGAGTGAAAGATTTGGATGAACTTAAAAACTTGATGGACAAATTGAGAGAAGTCAACTCTGTCATGAGCGTCGAAAGAAGATTTGGAAGCGAACTATTGGATGAAAAAGATTTATAAGCTTCTCCCTGCCCTATCTATAACCATGTACAATAATAGATGATGATTTACACATAGATCCACAGCACTGTGTATTATTGATTACTTATAACTCATCTTGTGATTCTGTTGATGGTGTCGATATCACGTATCTCTTCTGTTCACTGCTCACAACAAAATCAGCAAGTACTTCGTCAGTATCTTTTACAATGGCCCGGAATTTATGACCTTCGAATGAGCCCAACGTGTGTGGTTCGAAAGGAGGAAAGGGATCCATCATTGGATCTAAAATTTCTTTGCCATGTGCCAGCTCTTCGACGTACAGCAAAACAACCTTGGCGTCCTCGATCTCGTGATAAAACTGCACCTCTAATTCATCATCGACCTCATCGAAGTCATCAATTGTAGGGTTGTCCATATCATAAAACAGAACGAAGGAATAACGTTCGCCCTTATCAAGTGGTGCAACGCCATGCCAAACCGTAAAGTTGTGAATAAGGACGTCACCTGCCTGCATATTTGGAAAGACTAACTCGGATGTGTTCTCTCGTTTAACTGTGTTAGCCCAATTATAGGTCGACATTTGGGGCTTCAAATTTGGGCGGCCATCCTTGGATAATGCAACGTCTTGCATTGGTGGCTTGACGTAGAAGAGTCCTCCGCCTTCGAAGTCATCATTCAAGGCAATGTTGAGAGTAAAGACATTCGTGTCTACGTGAGGAATCAAAGAATTCCTTTTACTCGTGGGACTATACTTCCGAAAGAAGATCCAATCAAGCTCGGGTTCTCGATCGGGCTCATCAGGATATAACGAAAGGTGCTCTTCTTCCTTGCGAGTCTTCATCACTAGGTCAGAGAATACCTCCATATATGGCTGCAGAGCATCCCATATTGGTTCATTAATGATGTGATTGTCCTCCTCCTGATCGTATTGGTACACCTCAATCGATTGCGATGGCAAAGGCTTCTCTTCATTGTCATCAATGCTCTCTTCGATGACGTTAAACCCAGTTTGCTCTCCTAATCTGATCAGTTCTTGACAGACGGCTGGTGGCAGAACCCCTGCATATCTGCTCACTCGTGGTTCCATAAACTCTTCATCTCCTTCTGGTGAGGAGGCAGCGGCAGCAAGCAGAGCCGGTGCTGCTAGTGCAGCTAGTATGGCGATGATTCGATTGGCGTAGGCGGGTCTCATGACTTGTTCTTCGATGTGAATGCACAGGTGTCTAACTTATGAGATTGCGATGCTTGTCAGATTATTTCTGTGAAAGCACAACTTCGGTTTTGGAGTGTGTTTTATACCGTACTTGAACTTGAACTTGCAATTCAAGATAAGATAAAAGTAAGTTGTTGAATCTTGGCAGCCAACTGCATTCTCTTTCCCTTTCCTTGTTGGTGTATCGATATCTGTCTATGCCGTCTGCCGCAGGCGATAAGTATCCAAGCTTCGGTAGAAGATTAGAGCTGCTTTCTTTTGATATGGTGGAGGTGATGAGTTGGGTGGACGGCTCGAAATCAGCAGCGGTGATTCTTCTC
>Ga0209652_1003415_pt1 | contig 11709 bp, 10 predicted proteins | sample SaaInl74LU_5_DNA_FD_184641 | JGI IMG/M metagenome (GOLD analysis project Ga0209652, IMG submission 184641) | Marine microbial communities from expanding oxygen minimum zones in the Saanich Inlet - ESP_74LU_5_DNA (SPAdes) (version 2) | ecosystem: Environmental > Aquatic > Marine > Intertidal zone...
CCACCCCCCAAAAAGGGTGTGCTGCCCATCTGCCAAAAAAGCCACGATAAGCATTCGGCACGTGCACTGAGGTCCGTAGGCAAAAAGTGCCCATGCTTTTCCGCGAGGTGCATTACGATCGCACCGGATTCAAAAATACGCGTCGGCGTAGGAGTGCTGTGATCCACTAAAGCGGGTATTTTAGAATTGGGATTCGCCGCAACAAAGCCGCTAGAGAACTGATCGCCCTCCATGATGTTGATCAACCAGGCGTCGTATTCGGCTTCATTAATGCCCAATGCCAATAGCTCTTCGAGCATGACTGTTACCTTGACGCCATTGGGTGTTGCCAGCGAGTAGAGCTGCAGGGGGTGCTCACCTATGGGTAACGCTTTGTCATGGGTCGCCCCTGCAACCGGGCGATTAATTTTAGAAAATCGGTTGTCTTCCCCTTCTTGATCCCAGTGCCAAACTTTCGGAGGGGTGTACGTTTCTGATGCCTTCATTTTATAGTCATCGGGAGAAGGGTAGAGCTCGTCATCTGCCATGCCATGTGTGTCCTTTTTCTAAGAGCCGTCTAAGGGGCGATTGAGTCCTGCATAGAGCAGTTAGCCGCGCGGCGGTAAGCCGTGCACCATCGTGAGAAATTGCAAATCAGTGCCCGCCCTACGATGCTCGCTTAAGGCTTGGTAATCCGCATCGTCGTACCACGCAGTGGCGTGACTTTCGGAGGGAAACATGAACATCACCATGCGCCCCTCTCGAGGGCTCGCGCCTTCAAAGGTAGTCGTATTATCGTCGTAGGTTAGAAACGTTCCTTCGTGGCGTTTAAGAATTGGGAAAAAGCCCTTCTCGTATTCTCGGTAGGCGGCGGCGTCGTGAACAATAAAATTTGCGACAACATAGACAGGGGTATCAGACATGGTTGCTCCTTACAGCGTGGGGTACCAATCAGCAATGGCACGGCCGATGGCTTCGGGTGAATCTTCTTGGATAAAGTGCGAGCCCTCTACGGTGACTTCGGTCTGCTTGGGCCAGCTACGACAAAAGTCGCGCTGCGCGCCCACCAAAATCGAGCCGGGCTCTGCGTTAATAAACAGCTTAGGGATCGGACTCTCGGCCATAAAGGCACCGTAGGCTTCAACTAAGCTCACCATGTGAGGGGGCTCGCCGTCGATGGGGATCTGCCGCGGCCAATTGAGTGTCGGTTGTCGGTTAGCTGGGGTGTCAAAAGGAGCACGATAATGAGCCATTTCCTCCTCGCTGAGGTCGCGCAAGACAGAGCTGGGGAGAACGCCCTCGACAAACAAATTGCGCGTTAATACGAGGTCTTCTCCCTTATCTGAGCGAAAGCCCTGAAAAATGCCGCGCGCACTTTCTGGCCAATCCTGCCAGCTCAGTGGTGCCACGATTGCTTCCATATAGGCAACGCCTTTGACCGCTTGCGGGTTTTGACTCGCCCAATGAAAGCCCAGACCACTCCCCCAGTCGTGGAGGACCAGTGTGACGTTTTGGTCTGCGGCAATGTGCTTTAAAAGGCCGTCCAGATAATCAAAAGCGACTTGAAAAGAATAGCGCTCTGGCCCCTCGCTTTCAGGCAACTTTTCTGAATCACCCTGGCCAATGAGATCGGGGGCAATGACCCTGCCAAGACCCTCGAGATGGGGAATCACGTTGCGCCACAAGTAAGACGAGGTTGGGTTGCCATGCAGCAGTACGATGGGATCACCGGATCCCGCCTCGAGGTAAGCGATGCGTTTTCCATTGATCGTGGCAAATTGTTGGGTGGCGGGCATGGTGCTCCTTATTAGTGCGTTCACACCCCTCAGCTATGAAACGGCTGGGGAAAGCGTGAGCGGTTCTTACCTTGGATTAGACCGTGTAGTGCGTCGGTTATTGGCAGTTATACTGCCATAAAAGCGCCGGCTTCACCAAGCTGGCCAACAGGCTTAGTTGGTTAATGCCAGCATGTACTCGGCCACTAGCTGTCGCATGGGTGCCGACAGGTGGTCCTGCGGTGGCATAGTGGGGAAGTCGGGCCGTTTCTTCTCGGGATTCGCAATATAGGCGGCAATGGTTTCTGCGTTATCACCATACTGGGCTTGAATGGTGAGCGTGGGCGGTCCGATTAAGCGGATGTTATAGGCATGACAACCCGCACAAATACCTTGATAGACGATCTCTGCCCCCGATAGGTTCTCTTCAATGATGCGAGGAGCGGCCGGTTCTGGCAGCATTTTGGTGATCACGCTGCGGGTCGAATCATGTGGCTCTTGCCCGGCAATGGCATCGGTCGCGCGAATGGTGGGGCTGTTGCAGTCCTCCCAGTCCTCGACACCCAGTGTCCGGTAGGCGCCGCGCCGTGAGATGCAGCTCCCCCGCGCGGCGTCAGTGGCGCCCTGATAGGCAAAAATGTCGGGCCCGGTAGTGGAGAGCTTGGTAAGCATGAGGAGCTTCATCTCCCCCTCGGGATCAGCGCCATTGTTCAGCATAAGATTGTCGCGGATCTGGACCCGATCAGGGTTGGGGTCCGAGCCAGTATCGGTGGCGATCTCGGTCACAAAATCCTGGCTCGTGACGATAATGCCGGCATTGTTATTACCGGTGATCACGTTGTCCTCAATAATCACGTCATCTCCCGACATCACGATGATCCCGCTACCTGACGGGATTTGCGACACCAATGAGCCCGGTATGCCAAAGTTGGGGGTGTTGTTGTCCAAAACAAAGTTGCGTCGAATGATCGCGTCGTAGGAGCTTTTAATCGGTAGTCCAGGGGTAATGAAGACGAGAATCCCGCCGGTATTATTCTTGACCAGATTACCCTCTACCAAGGCATGGCGGCTGTTCTCAATTTCGATGCCAGCGACGTTGTCAAAAACCTGATTGTTTCTCACATCAATATAATCGCTCATGCCGACATAAATGGCCGCATCCTCGATGCCTGAGAGAATGTTATTTTCGATCAATCCGTTCTCGCCAAATTCGGGGAAGATCCCGTAAACGCCTGAGTCGATGACCCAGTTATTACGAATCGAAAAATTATTGCCCGCTTGCCCCATGATGGCATTGCCTTTGTAGTGAGTGATCTTGAACCACTCCACTGAAAAGCCATTGCCCGAATACAAGATCGCGTCGTTGAGTTGTTTTTTGCCATCGAGGTGTGGCCACTCATCGCCCTCTACGACGCCGCGCAGCGTGATGTCGTCTTTGTCCACATACACCGTTTCACTATAAAGGCCGGGGTAGACCAGAATCTCATCGCCGGGGGAGGCTAAGTTAACGGCATCCTGAATGCGCTCGCCTTCCCGTACCTCCAGTAACGCTGCCTGCGTTACGAGGGGGCTGCTGATGAACACCAGTAATAGGATGTGATAAAAGAAACCGTTGCCGTGTCTGCCGGTCATGGTGTGTTGCCCCCTTGTGGTCTATTCGCCTGCGATGATTGCTGTTGTTGTAACGCAGGTGTCGCAATATTGTGCACCAAAGTGTCCGCGGGCGCTCGTGGTGCTTTTGTCGCGCGGGTCACGGGTAAGCCTGACGGAACTTGAGGCGGTATGGCAGGCATAAAGGCCTCGTCAGTGAGGGTGCCCATAAAGCCGGTCAGTAACTCGATTTCACGCTCGGTGAGCTTTGGCTCCCAGATATGCCAGTGAATCATTAGCGCATCACCCTCTGGCACTTCGTGACCTCTGCCGCCGGTATAAAAACGGGCCGCGTCTGCGAGCGTGGCCTTTTGCCCGCGGTGCATATACGGCGCTGTGCGGACCACGTTGCGCAGGCTCGGCACCCTAAAAGCGCCCCGCTGGCTCTCATCACCGGTGACCGCCTGTGCGCCGGGGTCGATCATCATGTTAGGCGCATCGGCGACCCCGATTACCGCCAACTGCTGATTGGTGAAGAGTGGTGGGGTATGGCACTCGGCGCAGCGTGCGACAAAAGAGCGAAACACGTTGAGGCCAGCTTTTTCATCTTCGGTGAGTGCCGCGTGGTAGCCATGGGCATAGAGATCGTAGCGGCTATTGAGTGAAATCAGTGAACTCTCGAAGGCGGTAATGGCGGTGTAAACGTTCGCTAGCGTAATGGCAGATTGACCAAAAGCCTGTGTGAACAGATTTTGATAAGTGCTGTTGTGATTGAGCGTTGACAGCAGATTGGCTGGGTTGTTTCCCATTTCTAACGGGGAGTAAAGAGGGCCCTGCATTTGTGACTCAAGGGTCGACTGAGCGCCATCCCAAAGCAGCGTTGAGAGAAACCCAACGTTCCATAGACTCGGCGCAGAGCGCGGCAGCGTTTGTCCGCCAATGCCGGTGGCTTGCGCCTGGCCGTCGGAGAACGCCAGCGCCGGATCATGGCAGCTGGCACAACTGATGGTGCCGTCCATCGAGAGAATGGGATCAAAAAATAGATAGCGGCCGAGGTCAATTTGCGCCGGCGTAAATCCCTCTCTCAGCGAAGGTAAGCCAGTTTTTAAGCCGCCTACGCCCTTATTTTGTAATGATCGGTATTGTCGATAGCGATTAGTCAGTATGCACCCGCCCTCTGCATTCTCAGTAAAAGAGGCGGGGCAGCGAGTACTCAGCACAAATTGGGTCTCTGTGGTGACAGCCGCCGCAGCGGCCACCCAGCCTCCCACCAACATGGCTGATCCCAGCGCGATCAGAAGCCCTGAACGCTGAAGGGTCGATAAGCGCGCTGTCAGTGTTGGTATCATCGGGTGCCCCAAAGTGAGTGGCTGTAAGACCAGTGGCGCCTTCTATGGCGCCTATTATTAGCGATCTGTTATTGCCGACCAGTTATCGCGGATCAGATGTTGCCGGTCAGTTAGCGCGGCTCAGCTCGACGCTAGCACCGCAGTTTAATGGTAGATCAGCGACGCAGCCTCTTTGACTGCGCGGCGCTCAAAATCCGCTTCATTGTCATGATAGTGGAATTCGAGTGGCGACAGTGTGCGAGGAGATTGGGGGTGGCACGAACATAGGTCGTGCGGGCGAGTCTTAAGAGCGTTTGGGTGGCAATGTCATGATGTGAGCGATCACATCATCGAGGTCATTCTCATCGGACAGTGCTGGTGCGAGTCGTGCCATTTGGGCCCCATACACGTCATCCACGTGCTGACCGCGCAGACCGTCAAGAAAGCCTTGATAAGCTGATTTAAGGTACCAGTCACTGGCCCCTGCCAGAGAGGGTGCCCCCAAAATTGGATTGCCCAGCGCATTACCACCATGGCAGGCACTACAAAGATGGGTGTAGTAATCCTTACCTCTCGTTGCTTCGCCTTTTAAGGTGGCCTCGGGCCGCGCCGGGGGGAGGTCAGTGCTGATAAAGGCGGCTAATGCCGGAATATCAGACGGCGCGAGCAATGCGACGCTGAGCGCCATGCGATGGCCGGCCTGATCCTTTGGGTCGGCGCCTCGGACCCCGTTCACGAAATGCGTCAGCTGACGTGCGAGGTAATCTGACGAGAGCTGGGTGAGTGCGGGGGCGTCCAGTGCACGATTGCCTTCACCTGCTCCACCGTGGCAAACACCGCATTGTTGCTGCCAGATTTGGCTGCTGGTGGCACCTGCAGGGGCCGCCGTCATCGTTACGGCGGGGTCGGGACCGTCTGTTTTTGAGTCGCCACAGCTAATGAAACTCCCCAGCAGGGTCAGCAATAGGGCGAGTCGGCGCACTGATTTACTCGTCTAGGAAGCTGCGCAGATAATCTGAGCGGGTTGGGTGGCGCAGCTTGCGCAACGCCTTGGCCTCAATCTGGCGAATACGTTCTCGGGTCACATCAAATTGCTTGCCGACCTCTTCTAACGTGTGGTCGGTATTCATGTCGATACCAAAGCGCATACGGAGCACCTTCGCCTCACGAGCGGTCAGGCCTCCGAGTACCTCTCGAGTCGCCTCTGTCAGGCCTTCCTCGGTGGCGGCATCAACCGGCGATGCAATGGTCAAGTCTTCGATGAAATCACCCAGATGAGAATCTTCGTCATCGCCAATGGGGGTTTCCATTGAAATGGGTTCTTTGGCGATCTTCAGTACTTTACGGACTTTGTCCTCTGGCATTTCCATTCGCTCGCCTAATTCTTCAGGCGTAGGCTCACGACCCATTTCCTGCAACATCTGGCGAGAAATGCGGTTGAGCTTATTGATGGTCTCGATCATATGCACCGGAATACGGATCGTTCGGGCTTGATCCGCAATCGATCGCGTGATGGCCTGCCGGATCCACCACGTGGCATAGGTGGAGAACTTGTAACCCCGTCGGTATTCAAACTTATCGACCGCTTTCATCAAACCAATATTGCCTTCCTGGATGAGATCCAAGAATTGCAGGCCACGGTTGGTATATTTTTTGGCGATCGAGATCACCAATCGCAGGTTCGCTTCAACCATCTCTTTCTTGGCGCGACGCGCGCGCGCTTCGCCCATGCTCATTCGGCGATTGATCTCTTTGATCTCGGTAATCGTCAGGCCGGTCGCTTCCTCAACATTAGCGATCTGGCGCTGCAGGCGCTGGAGCTCTTCTTTGTGAAGATTGATTTTGGCGCCCACATCTTTCTTGCGCGTCACACGGCTCACCCAGCGACTGTCGCTTTCTGAACCCTGAAAACTTTTGATGAATTCTTTGCGATCCATGCGGCAGTCACGCACCACGATGCGCATGATGTCGCGCTCCGGCTCGCGGACCGCTGACAAGGCAATGCGCGGCTCGTCAATTAAGGGATCAAAAACACGGGGTGTGAGCTTGAAAAACTTAAAGAGCTCACCGAGTTTGTTCATCTCGGTAATGGCGTCTTTGTGATCGCGGCCCTTGGCGGCGATCGCTTTCTCGGTTTTCGTACACTGACGTTTCAGCGCGGTGAAGCGCTTTTTAGCCTCAACGGGATCAGGGCCCACGTTAGCCTCTTCTTCCTCGTCGTCATCGCCTTTTTGCTCGGCCTTTTGCTCCGCTGCTGCTGCCATTTCAGACGCTGAGGGCACGTGCTCTGCCGGATCGAGATAGCCGATCATGACGTCGGTGAGTTTGCGCTCTTCTTTAGCGACCAGTTCATACTCGTTGCAGAGCCGTCGCACCACATCAGGGTAGTGGGCTAGCGCGGCCATCAGCTCACGAATACCTTCCTCGATGCGCTTAGCAATGATGATTTCACCTTCGCGAGTGAGCAGCTCTACCGTACCCATTTCGCGCATGTACATGCGCACCGGATCTGTCGTTCTGCCGGCTTCTTGCTCGACCGCTGCCAGCGCCGCCGCCGCCTCAGCAGAGGCAATCTCGTCCGCAGAGCGATCGCCCCCAGACATCAGTAATTCGTCGGCATCGGGAGCCTGCTCAAACACCTGAATCCCCATGTCGTTGATCATTTGAATGATGTCTTCGACTTGATCCGGATCTGAGATATCTTGTGGGAGGTGATCGTTGACTTCAGCGTAGGTCAGGTAACCTTGTCCTTTTCCCTTTGCAATCAATGCTTTAAGTCGTGATTGCTGATGCGTTCGGTCGGTCATTCGCAGCCTGCGTGGGTGTGGCAAAAAATAGCCGGCGATTATAACGGCTCAGGCCCCAGATCACCATGTGCTTGTCTGGGAAAATGCCTCTATTTGGCAACAGCGCTTATTCTCGCGCTACATCGGTCGCGGTGGCCATGCCAGTGGCAGGCAGGCTCGAGTCGTGAAAAGGCGGGTTATCTGGTCGTTAAGCGTCAAAAAAGCCGTTAGTGGCGTCCCGATAGGGTACGGATCTCTTGGGTCAGGGTCAGAAGCGCCTGTTTGTCCTCGCTGCTGAGATCGGCGTAGGGTGTTCGCTTGAGCCTTTCCACTTGCTTGCGTGCCGCGTCAAGGGCGGGGTGCCGATTGAGCTTATCGATGAGCGCGTCGCACAGCGCGTGCAGACCAGCATCGTCCTCTACGGTTTCTCGGCCCGCTAGCGCGCTCAAAAAATCGCCCTCTGGCGTGCCGAACCAAAAGCCGAGTAACGCTGCTGTCGTGACGTCGGGGTACTGCTGAATATGGCTGACTACCTCCGTCAGGAGCACTGCATCGCGGTTGCCTGTGCTCGGCATCAGGTTATTCGGTATTTTGGTGGCCAGCGTGGGCTTTAGGACCAATAGACCCAGCAATCGATGGATGGGGTTGAGTGAGCTGGGTGAGAGGCTTTCCAACACGGGCTCGTCGGCCGGCGGGTCAGCTTCGGGGGGTAATTCTGCAGGATCAAGCGGCGGCGGTGCCTCGGCACGAGGTGGCGTCGAGTCGATCGGATCGGGCCGCGGTGCAGGCGGCGGTTGGAGGCGTTTGAGGCTCTCTACATCGATGCCGGTGCGCTCAGCCAGTGCGTGATACATCAGTGTTTGAAACACGCCTTCGGGTAGGCGGTCCAAATAGGGCACCGCGAGCTTAGAGAATCGTGCTCGACCATCCATGGACTCTAGATCCAAGCCTTTAGCCAGATGTTTGAATAGAAACTCCTCCAAGGGATCAGCGTGATCAAAGAGGTTTTCAAGATAGTCTTTGCCTTTTGCACGTACCAGCGTATCGGGGTCCTCGCCCTCGGGTAGAAATAAGAACTTACTTTGTCGCCCGTCTTGCATCGCCGGCAGCGTCGCTTCTAAACCACGAAAGGCGGCTTTGCGCCCGGCATCATCGCCGTCGAAGCAGAAAACGACTTCTGGCACCAATCGAAACAGACGCTCGAGGTGGGTTTCGCTAGTGGACGTGCCGAGGGTGGCAACGGCATAGGGTATGCCGTGCTGAGCAAGGGCGATAACATCCATGTAACCTTCGACCACGACAATGCGTTCGAGCCTTCGGGGGTGCTTGCGGGCTTGCCACAGACCATAGAGCTCGCGCGATTTCTGAAAAACAGGCGTCTCGGGTGAGTTGAGGTATTTGGGTTTGTCATCCCCCAATACCCGGCCGCCGAATGCAATGATCCTGCCGCGTTGATCCTGAATAGGAAACATCACTCGCTCGCGGAAGCGATCGTAGATACGCCCGCTGTCATTTTTGACCACCATGCCAGAAGTCATGAGCCGTTCTTGCGTAGCCGGTTGATCGCCGCTCGCTCGGATTAAATTATCCCAGCCTTCGGGGGCAAAGCCGACTCTAAAATCGCGCGCGATTTCACCCGTCAGGCCTCGGGCCTTAAGGTAGTTCACCACCTTGTGCCGCTCGGGATGCTGACGCAGCGCGTGCTCATAAAACTTACTGGATTGTTCCAGAATCTCGTACAGCGGCTTGTTTTGATCCTTTGGCGGCTCCTGTCCGGTGCGCGGGTCGTCCTCAGGGATCTCTAACCCGACTGTTTGCGCTAAAGCCTCCACCGCCTCACGAAAGTCGAGCCGCTCGTAATCCATCACAAAACCGAGGGCGTTACCCCCAGCGCCACAGCCAAAGCAGTAGTAAAACTGCTTGTCTGGATTGACAGAAAAAGAAGGGGTGCGCTCATCATGAAACGGGCAACAAGCGGTATAATTTTTACCGGCTTTTTTGAGCTTAACGCGTCGGTCGATGACCTCGACAATATCGAGGCGATCGAGCAGGTCGTCTAAGAAAGCTTGCGAAAGTCGTGCCACAGTATCGGTCGTCTGGAGTCGTTGTACCTTGCGCCGTCGTTACCAACAGCGCAGATGAATGAGTCGAAGCGAGAGAACAGTGTGGACCTCCGCCGTGAGGAGGGCAAGCAATGCGTGATGAAACGGCACTTGGTGTGTCGGTGTGCGACGCGAACGTGTGTGATGTGAGCGTGCGATGACCTCGTAAAAGGCAAGCCGGTATACAGGCGCCTCAGGTGCCGAGTTTGGCCTTGACGCGTTGCGAGACTTCGCCCATGTCGGCTCGCCCCTGAAGTTGAGGCTTCAGTTTACCCATCAACTGGCCCATTGCTGCCATGCCAGTTGCCTCGATACCTGCCAGTGCCTCATCGATGAGTGCGTCTATATCAGCAGCTGAGAGTTGTTCGGGTAAAAAGGTTTGTATCACGAGAATTTCAGCGTCTTCTTGGTCTGCTAGCTCGGGACGATCGGCATCACGATATTGCTTCGCCGAATCACGCCGCTGCTTGACCATTTTGTCCATGATGGCAATCGCGCGCGCGTCATCAATCTCGATACGCTCGTCAACTTCGATGCGTTTGAAATCCGCTTGGATCAAGCGAATGGTAGAGAGGGTTTGTTTTTCCCGCGCTTTCATCGCCGCCTTCATGGCAGCTTTGACTTGCTCGACTAGAGAGAGTGTCTCGCTCATCGGGGTCTGAGTGCTGCTCTAGCGACTAGTAGAGACGCTGGCGCTTGCGGTTTTCGCGCAGCACCTTTTTGGCGTGGCGCTTCACAGCGGCTGCAGCAGCACGCTTGCGGATTGTAGTTGGCTTCTCGTAATGCTCACGCTTACGAACTTCGGCAATCAAACCAGCTTTTTCGCAGGAACGCTTAAAACGACGCAATGCAACGTCGAATGGCTCGTTCTCTTTTAACTTAATAGAGGGCATTCATCTATCCTGTGGTGTCTACAAACCACGCTTTAAGGCGTGGACCCAACGAAAGGGCGCGCAGTATAGGTGCCAAACAGTGATTTTGCAAAGCCTTGCCGGGTGTTAGTTTTTGTCTCTTTTTGGCCTCCAGCGTCGATTTGAGGGTTCGATTGCGCTTAACGCGCCCTCTTTGGCGGTTCATAATGGCGCCGCCGTGGTTATTGGGCAGGTGAGGGACAAAGGCGTCATGCGGGTATTGGGTATTGAAACAAGCTGTGATGAGACCGGTGTGGCCGTCTATGACACGGAGCGGGGGCTACTCGCAGACGTGTTGTATTCGCAGGTCGCTATTCATGCCGAGTATGGGGGCGTCGTGCCGGAGCTGGCGAGCCGAGATCATGTGCGCAAGACCTTACCGTTAGTTGATCAGGCCTTGTTAGAGGCTGATATCACCCGCGCTGATATTGGTGGCGTGGCGTATACCGCGGGACCTGGGCTCGCTGGCGCGCTCATGGTCGGCGCAACGCTTGGCCGCGCTATTGCCTTTGGGCTCGGTGTGCCCAGCCTTGGCGTACACCATATGGAGGGCCATTTGCTCGCACCCATGTTGGCTGAAAACGCCCCCGCTTACCCCTTAGTGGCGCTGCTCGTATCGGGTGGACATACGCAATTAGTGCGGGTGGACGGCTTGGGGGTGTATCAGTTGCTCGGCGAATCCCTCGATGATGCCGCCGGTGAGGCCTTCGATAAGACTGCCAAGATGCTGGGGTTACCCTACCCCGGAGGCCCTCAGGTCGCACAGTTGGCGGAGGAGGGTGACCCTTCGCGATTTGATTTCCCGAGGCCAATGGTGAAGCAGGGTGGGCTTGATTTCAGTTTTTCGGGTCTGAAGACGCACACGCTCACGACCGTCAAGGCGTGTGAAGCAGATGGTGGGCTCAGCCATCAAGATAAGGCTGACATCGCGCGCGCATTTGAGATGGCGGTTGTGGACACATTGGTCATCAAGTGCCGGCGTGCACTCAAACAAGAACAGTTGACCCGGTTGGTGATGGCGGGAGGCGTGAGCGCCAATGTGCGCTTGCGCGCGGCGCTCGAACAGAAGCTCGAGGGTTGTGAGGTTTTTTATCCGACCGCTAAATTGTGCACCGACAACGGTGCCATGATTGCCTTTGCCGGTGCATTACGGTTGGCTGCCGGCGAGTGTGATGGGCCGGATGCTGAAGTCAGGCCGCGTTGGCCCATGACGGAACTCTCGGCGCCATGATGAGAAA
>Ga0209652_1003416_pt1 | contig 11708 bp, 12 predicted proteins | sample SaaInl74LU_5_DNA_FD_184641 | JGI IMG/M metagenome (GOLD analysis project Ga0209652, IMG submission 184641) | Marine microbial communities from expanding oxygen minimum zones in the Saanich Inlet - ESP_74LU_5_DNA (SPAdes) (version 2) | ecosystem: Environmental > Aquatic > Marine > Intertidal zone...
TGCAACGAAACAAATACTTTCAATACGGCCATGAAGATCTCAACCCTGCTAATATCTGTCTGTGTATGGGCGCTGCCCCACGCTACGTTGGCCTTTGCGCCAGTCACGTCTCGAAGCAAAATTCTTGAAAGGAATACGCACACAAACCAACCATCGGCACTTTCCATATGCCCACTACCGCTAGGAGATTTCGATACAGCCAACAACTTAATAACGAACTCGGCAGCACTCTCTTCATCTATAGACCTGTCTGCTGGAATTTTGACAACTGACAACATAAAGCAAGCATTCAGCGTAGCAACCTTCTTTCCTCAAATTTGGTGGTTATTCCTGATTGTTTTGCCCAAAAGTGGCATTACGAAGAAGCTTATGGGTGGGTATGAAATCCTAACCATAACCAGCTTGGTGCACTTTTTTATTGTCGCAGCCTCTATTGCTCAGCCAGATGGAACTGCACCCATGGCAGAATTCGCAGATGTGTTTGATCCAGCTGGCGATCCGCAAAAAGCGATGGTCGGTATGATGCAGTACCCTAACTTCGTCAGCGAGGAATGGTCACATGTTTTGACTTGGGATCTGTTTGTAGGGAGATGGATCTGGCTGGATGGATTGAAGAGAGGTATTTTCACTTCCCACTCCGTATTATTATGCAACTTGATTGGGCCACCTGGCTTACTACTTCATTGGGCTACATGTCTTGTGACAGGGAAAGGATTACCAGGCAATGAAGCCGAAGCGATTGATGAATGAGCAAGCTAGCAACATGCACAATCTATATACAAAGCAAACAACCGCGTTGGAATTGGAATACAAGTCTCTTAGAACATGTTTAAAATGTGGAAAAATAATACTTTTCCTAGTAAACAGTTATTGTCTTCTAACAAGACTGTTATACACTACCATAACTTGCACTTCGTGTGTCTTATTTATCGACACATTTGTAAAATATTTTGACTGGCATTACCCTCTTGAATTGGGTATAATGTGATTGGTGTGGTGGTCATCCATCAAGATGTTCGTTGGATCTCGAGCCATATGGGCTCTGTGTGTTGGGATGACAAGCATCAAATAATGCTCGTCACAATGTTTCTGCAAAGTTTCATACCGTTGCGCGCGCTCTCTCTCTCTATGCCTCAATGTGAAGTGTAGAGATTTAACCGAAAGGAGCCATTGTCTCACCATCGTAGTGTGAAACAAGTCCCTTGAGAAGAGGTACGGATCCCTCTACTCGTTGTTCTGAGATGAACCCCAAGATACCAATCATGGCCAATCGACCATTGTTGAGTTCCTTAATAAGTCCCTTCTCCTTGGCCTCAGCTGACTTGCCACCAGAGAAGCCAAAAGGATCGAAAAGGTTGAATGGAACAGGGTGAGGAATCACCTTATGATCGGAGAATTTGGGGTAAGCTCCTGGAACACCCCCACGCATGTAATGGGTACCAGCTGCCTCAGAGAACCATTCCAAGAATCCAACGAAAAGGATGATTTGCCACTTGGCAGCATCCGAAAGAGCATCCCATTGTTCTGGTGGAGATCCAGCAGCGTAGGGGTATGGGTTTCCGGCGAAGTCGATGGGGAAAGGCCAGTGGATTCCGTTTGATTGGACAATGTATCCGACGAAGGCTGCCATGGCAACGCGTCCGTGTTTGATCTCAGAGTGACGGAGGAAAGCGATGGTGTCATCGTTGGAGTTTCCCCAGATGGTTGTGGAGGAGAGCTCAAGAGGATCGTAGAACTGAAATTTAAAGAGACATGACAGGTGAGTTGTACAAGAATTGAGGCAAAGACACATACTGCATAGAACACATGTTTTGTTTAATAGAACTAACTCACCTTCAAGACAGGGTTGGACTTCTCAGCGATCGACTTGAGGTCATCAAGAGCAGCATTTTGTGCCACAGATGCACGAGCAGTGGGTGCTGGGGCAAAGGCCGCAGCGGATCCAGCCAAGATAGAGATAAGAGCGAGCTTCATGGTTATTTTTTGCAGTGAGATTGACACCATGGTGAAAAGCAAAAAAGCAGCAGGAGCAACACGCACCCTCCTCTTGAAGTAAATCTTTCCTCGTAACTGGGACGTTTTTCTTTCCCAATTACGGTGTTGCTGCCTATTATCAATTATCAGGGAGTTTCATTTAGGATGAGGGGGCCATAATAAGCCAAGTCAAAAGCAGATTTTGGATTTTGAAATTTTGACCATGATACATATGCATGCCATGTCATGCATCACAAGAAATTAGGTAATGTTGCATTAAGTATACTTAGCTACCTAGACATCATTTAACCAACAATTGGAGTCTTCACGCCGAGGGCAGAACCAAACAGCGTCGCAGTCGGAACCACTCTATTGCGGTGTGGAGTGTGGAGTGTCATGGTAGCCTAGAACTACAGCGATGATAAGATGCAAGTTACTTCACAGGAGCCCTATGCCATGTCGCATCATAAGAACGCTCAGCACTGATGGCTACAAGAGTATCGGCTCGTTTCATTCTGATAATGTGGAAGAACTCATGCGTCTATCAGATGAAGATTATATTGCACCGGAGTTGCCATTCGAGAAAGGGAGCGTCAAAATACCAACTCGATCTCCTGATGTAGCTGCTCCGTTTGCCAACTCTGGCAGATTCTCCGACTCGTATTCACATCTTGATCGAAGCCAATGGTCGTTTCTCAATCACGGAGCTTTTGGATTAGCAACTGATGTGGGTTTATCACGAGCTCACTCATGGAGAATGTGCCTCGAATCACAACCTTTGCGATATTTTGACAGGTATTTACTAAACCACTTGGCACATAGTGCGAGGAGTCTTGTAGACTTTGTAGCGACCGAGAATAAGGATAAGATGCGGGAGAGCATAGCACTGATTAGTAATGTGACAGGAGGAATGAATGCTGTGATTGGTGGCCACGCACGATTTCATGGAAACAGCAGCAAGGTATTTTCTTTTGACATTAACTACGGAAGCAACAAGAAAATGTGTCAAACTTATCATGGACAGGAGAATGCTATCGAGATTCCATTCGAGGAAGATTTCCTTCCTTTATTACGGAAAATTCAAAGCAGTTCCAATGAAGACAATGATTATCACCTACAAGCAACCGATGTGTTTCTATCAGCCTTTGATTCGACAATACAAAATCTGATAAGTGGAGGCAAGCACTCAAAATCATCACTAGCTGGTTCTCTACTCCTACTGGATCATATCACCTCGAATACAGCAATTCACACACCGATCATGTCTCTTGCCAAATATGCAAAAGAAGAGTACGGCATGATAGTAGCAGTTGATGGTGCCCACTCTTTGTTGAGTCTCCCCTTAGAAATGTCCAACATCCTCTCTGATGGCAGTGATGGACAGGAGGGAGTAGATATTTATCTAACAAATTGTCATAAATGGTTCTCTTCACCGCGAGGAGCCGCGGCTTTATTTTGTTCCAACGCTACAATACAAGATAGTATACTGAGACAGCCAGCAGTTGTGAGCCATGGCGTGAATGATGGCTTCTTGTCAAGATTTTTATGGGATGGTTGTCGTGATTATTCCGCCGAACTTTCGCTTCCTGCCATCACCGATTTTTGGATTGCTGCTGATATTTCTGTCGTGAGAAAAGATATGAAACAAAATTTGAAGGAGGGCATTCGGATACTAATTCAACACTGGCACCCTGGAGTATGCAGTGGTGGTGGAGATAACGCTGATATGGCTAGTATAGAACAAAATTCTGCGGAAGCTGGACTAACTTTAGTACCCTTGCAATTGCATGCGCCCATGATGGCATTGGTTCGACTGCCAGATCATCTATCCGGCAGCGCAGTCGCGAACAAGAGTGACCGGAAAACGTCCACGGACGCCAAGCGCGTTCAAGACTACTTCTACAGCTGCAGAGTAGAAGTTCCGGTCAAATGCGTGCGTGGCGTATTGTATTGTCGAGTGTCATGTCATGTATACAATACAGCTGAGGACTTTGAGACACTTGCTCGTGTCGCATTGAATGTGCCTTAAATGGAAAATAGAGGTTGAAGAATAATGATATAGATTATGATTTGTGCATGGTTGAAGTCATGGCCCTAAAGTCATTCTTCACTATATATATGCAACTTAGAGCAGATTGGAGTAGCCTTGACCTTCATTACCTCCATCAACCTGTCGCACCCCATCTTGGTATGGCTGACAGTCGTTCCTACGGAGCACCGCTATCATTCCCACATAATGGTTGCGTAATTACTGGGATCGGCACGACACTTCTTACACCTACAAACAACTAATAGAGATGTGAAGCATCCCGCTATGACGATATGATTTGAAGAAAGTCATCAGCGGTAATCACACGAATCCCTAAATCTCTCGCCTGATTTGCCTTCTTACCGCCTTTTTCACCCTCAACCACAAGACCTGTTGATTTGCTAACTGTGTTTGGAGTGGCCTTTGCACCTAATTGTTTGACGACAGCCTGAGCAGCTGTTCGTGACATACCTGGAACTGCACCAGTGAAAACCACTGTCAATCCTTCAAATGGAGAAGAATCTGTGTCATTTCTATCATCAATACTTTCATCAGCAGCCTGATTCTCTTTATGCACTTTGAGTGCTTTCGCCAAATCTTTTGCAGCTTTTACCAGCACCTCTTCCTTTGAAAAAGAGAGCAACGCCGATAAGGCTGCTGGTCCGATGCCCTTTACTTCGGATAGGGTTCCAAAGGGTGAGTCGTCTACGCTATCGTCGCTAGAAGCGTCATTCACATACTCTGATGCTTCGTCGAGTGTATCGAGAAAGCGAGTTACATTACCATATTGAGATGCTAGCAATTGCGAAGCATGAGTGCCAATAAACGGTATTCCAAGGGAGTAAATGAATCGAGAAAGAGTAACACCTTCAGCAGAAACAGTTCGGATCGAATCAGCAACATTTTGCGAGGAGATCTCTCCCCATCCTGGTAGATCAGCAATCTTCGACAGGATTTCTGATTTGTTTGTGTTGAGGTAATTGTATTCATGAGTGAGTTTTAAGGTGAGAAAAGAGTGTACACTCTATGATAATGATTGATCTTACCTTGACCAACCGAGGAATCCTCAGCATTAGAGTCACCGAAGGCAACAAACAAGTCTGCGGGATAACGAATGATATTTGCATCCATCAGACCCTGTAATTTAGATTTGGATAGCCCCTTGACATCTAGGCCAGCGCGTGAATATGAATAGGCCATTGCATTGAGAGCACGAGGTTGGCACAATAGTTGTGGACCCGAACAACGCAATACCTGACCACTTTCTGCTTCCATGTCATCATTAGATTCATCATTTGCTAGTGTTTCTTTGATGTCTCCTTCAACCGCACCTTCCATCTTTTTACCCTTCTTACGTGTTGGAGTGCCTACAAAGCCAAACGTTGTCGGTGAACCGCAAGCAGGACAGGTCACTGGTGGCTCCAGAGATATTACTCCATCTGCAGAGGAGCCGTCATCGTCAAATATTCGTTTCATGACCTGAGGAATAACGTCGCCTGCCCTACTAACAAGTACTTCGACGCCCATGTTTACCTTGCGTTCGTCAGTTGTTGACGAATTACTGTTGTTACTGGATAACAGAATCTTGCTGGCATAATGAAAGTTATGCAAGCTCGCTCTGGCTACCATGACACCTCCAAGGTCAACAGGTGCAAGTATTGCAACGGGTGTTAATGCTCCAGTGCGGCCAACTTGGATTTCAATCCCATTCAGCCTTGTCACGCCACACAGAGGAGGGAACTTGTGCGCAATTGCCCATCTTGGAGTCCGTGACGATGAGCCACATATTCTTCGATGGGCTAATGATGACACTTTGTATACCACCCCGTCGATATGATATGGAAGCGATACGGTTCCATCCCGATTCTCCAGCAGTTTGCTGTGGTAATCGAGGAGGGACGGAATGTCAGCCTCAACGTGGTCTCTCTCCGGAGAAAAAGTGATATCTTCCATTGCAACAGGATTTGGAACTCTAAATCCAATTGACGATAACGAATCCCTCATCTTTGTAGAATTCTCAGTAAATGCTGATGACAGCCAATCAGAAGATAAATGTTGATTGGCTTGGTTGGATGCAACAATGTCATATGCGTAAAATGTAAGCCGAGACTGCAACCACTTTGTTTGCTCTAACGCCTCCTCTGAAGTTGGTTCTTTCGAACGTAAAAGGATGCCACTTGCAGCATTTCGAGCATTTGAAAATGTTGTAGTCTTGTTATTATCTGATGCAGTAATGTTGCGTGTAAATTCATCAAAGGATGCCTGGGGTAATACCACTTCACCACGAATCTCAATTGTTTTGGGAGGAGGATGCTCATTTGTAGAAATATGGAAAGAATTCGGAACATTGAATCGTTGGTCAATATCAGCAGCGCCATCAGATGATGTACTGTTCTTCATCCACGCTGATTTCACAGCTTCAGAAACATCTTCTCCTTGTTTCCCATCTCCACGAGTGGCGCCCCAGACAAATTTGTAAACTGTTGTAGCTGCATCACTTTTACTTGCATCAAGTTCGTATCTCAGTGAGAGGCTCAACCCATCAATCTTTGGCTCTGCAATAATTGTTACTGGAATGCTTTGTTCATCCGTATCGAGACTATCATCATCTGGATCAGCGTCTGCAGTAGATGCCGATAATAACAGCTTCTTCACTCGATTTACCCACAGAACAACTTCATCTCTGTGCATTGCATTATCCAAAGATTGCATCGGTACATTCTCTAAATGTTTTCTCTTTTGACGTTTCTTTGTAGCACTCCTTGTCGATGCCTTCTTTTTCTTCGTCTTCGTTGCAGGCTCTGCATCAGCTGAACTCTCACCATCAATTTCTTTGTAAGACTGACCAACGCGCCCCCCAAATCGTGTAGCCTCCTTACCCAATCCAGATTCTTCTTCTAATCTCAATAACAACTGCGGATATGCAGTACACAACTCAGCTTCTCTACGAGCTAGTGCATCGTACTCTTCATCAGATACTATATCTGTTGCACCACCGTAATAGCTTTCGTCTAGAGATCGTATCTTTTGTGAGAGCGTGGATAGTTCTTTGTAGATTGTCTGTTCATCTTTTGTTAGTGTCACTAGCTTGTTCGTGGCTAGTACGTCCTCTACAGATGTTGTTGCTTTTGAAACGGATGACATTCTAATGGAGGTGAGTGATCTATATGTTGGCAAATGAGTGTATGATTGCTGGACACATGATGTGAGCGGCCTTTCTATTGTCTTGCGAGAAGAAGATTGATCAAAATGTCTTGCCTGCAATGGACCGATAAGAAAGGCTACATTCGGCATACTTGCCTGCGACCTCTGCATCAATTTCACCGCTGCCATCATTTCACCGCTATCATCAGTTAGTGCACCTTCGGCGACGATGAAATGAGAATCGTTAACAAGATTTGCGACGGAGGCAAGCACTACTATGACAGAAACGGCGGCGACGAATCTCTTGCATAGGAGAGTTATAAGGTTCATCTGTTAGTGTCTTCCGCTGCTATCCACCAATCATTTCCATCATGAGGAGTAGAGTAGGTCCATAGTGTGCATCGATTTCGATTTGAATTTTTGATGGAGAGGGCGAAGAGGGGAGTCAGAAGCTAGAGAGAAGTGGAAAGGAGATTGAGTTGAGTGGTACAATACATTCACTGGTTGATCGAAGGAGAATGGATACTTATGAACCCTCATTTGAAGTGCGGTTGTAATGAAATGATAGAAGCATTTATCCAAAATGTTCCCTTACTGTTTACTTTTCCTTGGAAACATCGAAGCAACAGTAAGATGCCAGTCACGTTCATGCACCGCAATATTTTCACTAGTAATACCTCCTCCAGCTGCCTGCCGTTTCCTATACATGTCCCTATCCTTCACCTTGTCTTTCCCAAGTCCACCCTCTGGTTCACGAACACGCGGTAGTCCACCACCAGGAGCTTGTCCCCCCCGACCTCTCTGTTGACGGATAAGTTCATTACGGTACCCCTGCATTTGTGCCGCTGCAACTTCAGCAGATACCTGATCACGTTCGCCCAACATTACCTCTGTGGTTTCTTGTTTGAACTTACGCTTCGTCGATGCCACAGCCTTTTCTACCTCTTCGAATTCACGTTTGCGCCGTCCTGCCTCGCGCGTTTCCAATGCAATACGATCTGCAATACATCGTTCCTCATCGGCACGTTGAGATTGTCGTATGACAATTTGTGACTTATTTTTCTCTTCGTAGGCTTTCACTTTTGCCTTGACCTCCTCGGCATTTGGCTCTTCATTGACAATACTGAAAATGATGTCTTCAACTTCTTCCAGGTAATTGTTGTATTCTAGTAACGTTGGAAAATCCTTCTCCACTTTATTGTATATTTTTAGGATTCGCCGTCTCCAACTGGTGTCCTTTTCGCATTGGAGATCGTCTAATGTGCGTGTGGAGAGGGTTACACGCTTAACAACTGTTTTGCATATTGGGCACGGAAATGTTTTTCGTCTTGACAACTCTCTTTCTACGCAAGAGTTGCAGCTGAGAAGAGCAGATGTATTTCAATGACGTAATAAAGGAAGGTTAGAATTCAATAGGCGACGAATAAAACCTTCAATACCAGTGATCTCAGTAATGTTCAACACGTCAACCAAACCAAATCAACGTGGTCTTACAATTGATGCCCACAGCCGAGCGTTCCATTTGTTTGTAAATTATTCTGTGTAGTTAAATTTGACGCGTCCCCCTCAGACAGGCCGCAGATGGCACAGCTGAAGAGATTTTGGTCGTCATCATAGTCGTCGTCCATTGCAGTATTGAGGAATGGTAGTAGCGAGGGCGAAGAATAGAAAGGCAGGCGTGTATGATTGCTTCTATTGCTGATTATTTTTGTGGATTTGTTTTTTTTCTGTGGAGAAAATGTACATAAGATGTGCCCTTACCATATGTTATAAGTATTGTACCTTAGGTACGCACGTACGCATTTACGTTTCGCTCGCACTGATTACTGTATTGTAGAATTTGGACGGAAACGCCCCAAGGCAATCAGTAGAACGACCAAGAGAACATCGGCAACTTCATCAGCAAAGAGACGACATCTGGAGCCAAGGACCATCTTGTTGGTTGGACTAGTTTCCAATCTGCACAGAAGTAGCAGCAGGAAAGCTCGTCACGGCAAGATCATCAGTCTTGATTTGCATGGATTGTCCAAGAAGCAGGCGTTGGAAACATTGGAGGAGCACTTGTCACGGTGAATTGTCTGTAGAGCAATGAAGGTAGATCACGGGCGTTAGAAGGAGAAAGTGCACGTCCAGACACTAGATCACTGCTGAAGTTGTGGCTGCTTGGATTCATAGCGAGCAGCAAGTAGCCAAATGCTCTTTGCTTAATCTTTTTCCTGTTCTTGCCTATGTTTGGCGGACGGATAAGAGATACGAAGTGCGTCGCTATAATACATATTTCGTAACGACTTGTTAACTTAAAACACAAGAATAACTTCTGTTCAGACGCAGATGTACCCGAGTATTCATCACATCCGATATCGACCTCTCCAATATAATTAGGTAGACTGACGTTGGTTGACACTCATCAAACATACGCCCAGGTGGCAACACTGTCAATTCCTTCTTGTACTTGGCGAACATCGCAATATCATGCGATGATAGACCAGGAATTTTGCACAGGTCGCGTACGTTTGATAAGGATCAAAGATGGGGCTGTCTCCCTTCAGAAGGAGTCCCTCTATTTTAGCAGATGGGAATCTTCGCTCTCTTGCCGCAAATTTGTTCTTGGTGCGCTCGATCCCTTCAGTCTCTTGGCATCCACTATATTAGAGTCCTTTGCCCTTTGCGATTTGACTATAGCGGAAACTAAGCAAATGAATGCAACTGCAGCAGGCCCCAAGCGATCGTCCGAGGATGTCTCACATGAATCAATAATGTCCGAGAAGAAGCCCAAGTTGACCGATCTCCCCGCCGACGCGCTCACTTCCATCATCAATATGGCAGGTGGTGACATGAAACGAGTTCTTGATTTGGCCAACTCCAACAAGCATTTTTTGGCCGTCATAAAGAAATGGCAGTGCTCCATGGCCCGTTGCAACAACGGTATCTTTGCGACTGTTGAGGGCGACGATGGCAAGACGAAGCTTACGATGCATGATGATAATGCGATACCATTTGGATGTATTTCATGCGGTGAAAATTTTTGTGGTGCATGTGACGGAGGCAATGATTGCACAGAGTGCAAAAAGAAGGAGTGCGGTCGCTGCTTTTACTCCCACATGGAAAACTGCGGTGCGTGTTCCAAATTCGGGGATGTGTACTGCAAGGGATGCCAGGGAGCATGTGATGAATATTGCCAGCTCTGCGGGTTTTCATTCTGCAAACACCATGGTGATAAGTGCAATGAGTGTGACATTGTTACGTGTGGTATCCATGACTTTCGTGTTGACACTTGTTCATTCTGTGATAAAGGATTTTGTCCCCGCTGTCATGGGCATGGCGATTCTATGTGGCGCTGTGAATCGTGTGGAAAATATTCGTGCAATGCTGTTGGAAGCGAAGATAACGGATGCCCAAAGCTGGTGTTCGATGATCATGTTTCTGACTGGCCTATGTGCAAGGAATGTTACAAGACCTGTCTGGAGGAGGCTGGAGATCCTAAGTGCGATGAGTGTGGCAAACTCAGTCACCCTAATCATGAGTTTCGCGTAGAAACTTGCTCCTACTGTGATGAGTCATTGTGTTTTGAGTGCCAAGGGGATGTCATGACTTCGTTTGATTATTGTGAAAAGCGTTCTTGCAATCCTGGCGATGGAGGCACATGCCCGACGTTTATGTTCAGTGATGAGTACGGATTCTACTGTGTCTCTTGCGCCAAAGAGGAGGAGATTGATGAAGAGAGCTAAAAGAGAGACAGAGAGAATTTTGTAGCTTGTAGAAAGCTGGTGCGTACGGATTTGGATTTATGAGGAGAAAAGTGATCGCGAGAAGGTGGAGAAAAGCGAAAGAGATACGGTATACCTTCAGTTTATAACGCCATAAACAGTATGAAAGTATGCAGCAGAGTGGTCTGTGGCACACGCATTTACTTTAGATACACCAACACAATATGCATGCAACCTTTGCCTTTGGATGTACTTTTCTCACATTAACATTGACACGTATGGAGCTCTGCGAGCAATGCACTCAACCTGTTCCCGCCATTTTCCGGTGCAAGAGCACGAACTTTTTTTCTCTGGCGAAAAATCACTTTGCGTAGCTTGCGCTCTTTTCTTGAATGACGCCTATTCTTGCCCTCTCGCTCTCTATCTTGCCTACCGAAATAATGATCTTCCAGATAACCTTTGCATTGCTCAAGCTGTCAGTAGTACTCTTCATTTCTACCATAGTTCTCGTAAGAGCTTCCTTGGACTACACCACTCTTCGTCTTGCACTCTAGAGCGAGAGAACTATAGTGTTCCCGACGACGATATCCGACGCTGTCGCAAAAGATGCCAACGCCTCAATACACCGCAATGATGCATCATTCTTCCTCCAACAGCAGTGACGATCTCCTCGCTCCATCATCTACCATCGAAAAGAAGACAACAACAAACGCAGTCGCCGCAACATTATCCTCCCGCCCATTCACACTCGGCCGCACCACCACCGCTGCAACAACATCCTTGCGTCCAATCTATGGACGGCGCAGCAAAAGTTACGATCCGCGTCTCAATTCCCGCATTAGGAATGATCAACG
>Ga0209652_1003418_pt1 | contig 11705 bp, 8 predicted proteins | sample SaaInl74LU_5_DNA_FD_184641 | JGI IMG/M metagenome (GOLD analysis project Ga0209652, IMG submission 184641) | Marine microbial communities from expanding oxygen minimum zones in the Saanich Inlet - ESP_74LU_5_DNA (SPAdes) (version 2) | ecosystem: Environmental > Aquatic > Marine > Intertidal zone ...
CGATTTTACGCGAGTTTCTACACAGGAATGCATACAAAAATACGCGCGCTGCCCTTTTTGCATTCGGCCCTAGAGGGCCTCATGCAAAAGGCAGTGCACTTATGTATTTATAGCATGCGTGGTACTCAGCCCTACTTACTATACACGTTTGTAGTATAGCAGGTATTCCTGAGCGGGACTCGGCGGCCAAGGAATAACTCCATAGATTTGAAGTGGAAGCAAGAAGGCATTGTACTCTTTTTCCCATGCTCTACTAATACCATTGTGCCTGCTCTTATCTTTGTCTTTGGAACAGATACTGAGCTCAGGCTCAGACTACTTAAGCTCTGCATGCTGGCTCTGTGTGTAGCAGATCAAGGTGATGTTTGTTCCTTGGCCTTGGTCCTCAGAATGTTACCTTCGTTCCTCTTCTGCATTTAGCTCGGGAACCCATTTTGTGAGCAGTGTTCTGTACCTATGTCAGACCTTCTGATATATCGTCTTGCCCTGATCGTTTCTACAGAGGAACCTCTTCTGATGTACGCATGACCGACCTAAAAGATCCTCCAGCGTCTGACAAGCGACAAGAGATGTGAGAGTCGGATCTGGCTGGATCCAACCAATGATGGATGATGGATGGCTTCTCTCTTGTCCCGGTATTACGAGGTGTGTTCTCAGCCCTATGGTACATGTTTTTTAGCAGAAAGTGCTGGTAGAGAAGGCAAGTTAGTCAGGGAATAAATAGCGACTATGATATGGATATGGATATGGGTATGGGTATTGGGCTAATTGTATCTAGTTCTAGTTTCTCATTCATAAGATGAAAATTACATACTCCCTTGAGGTGGTAGGTTTGGCGCAAAAATCGGAGCCCCAGGATTAAAATTCATGACAATGATGGCAACACTCTCACATCTACGACAAATAGCTGCACTTCCTCGTTCTTCTTCCTCGTCTACAGAAACCTCACTGCCTCTCACTTCTCACTGCCCACTGCCGCTCTACCATTGACAGATACTGATATACCAAACACGCACTCGGTCAACAAGTGAAGTGCCGTCAATCTCTCTCTTTGTCTCAATAGTGTCTATACCGTTACATGCTACAATACTGTCAGCTACGAGCAATCATGCCGGGCAAAAGAGACACAGTTGATGGCATGTTCGTGTATACATACAGGTGGAGAACAACAAGTTCCAAGCAATATTACTCGGGTCCGTATTCATCCATCAAATACTCCTGCGAGAGCTTTTCACAGTCGTTACAGGTTGAATCATGTGAAGTTTCACAAAGGAGTCACAAGGATTAAAGCGAATGCATTTGCTAATTGCAGAGCTCTGAGAAGCATTAGAATATATCCTCTGTGAAGGTCGTTGGTAACGGTACGTTCGCATACGCAGGCCTACAAACGTGATATTTGGCGACAAGTTGGAAAGAATTATTGGGGATGAAGCATTCTACAGCTGTGACTGTGATTTGTTGAGAAGTATCAAGATGGCGTCAATACTCAACATTGGGAAGTGGGCATTTTGTGGACCTGGTGCTACCCAGAAAATGCTTGAAAAGGTTGGAGGATACCATTCACAGGTTGCACCAACCTGAGACGAATTGCCATGCCTCTGAAGGACGGCATGATCGCAGATGATGCATTCTTTGGCTCCAATCAAATTACAATTAAGCTCGTTGGAAGAATCAATCGAGATGTATGGTCACTAAGCTTCAAATGGAGAGATGAAATGTTTGAAGAAATTCTTCGAATCAATCAAGTTATTTTTCCGTCAACTGCTAGAAGAAAGACAGCTGCAATTCAACAATGGATGCAGTCTGTCATTGTCAAAATGGAGTATTACAAGTTGAAAGAGGCCATGCTCTCTGGAAGGCCAAGTTACGTAGTGACACGATGATGGAGACTGACATTCCAGAGTTTCGTACAAAGAAAGCCAAGATTGATCATGTGGATAGTGCAAGGCGGCAAGAGAAACGCATCATGTCTGGATCAAGCATTGTGATTGAGAATGTCTTGCCTTTTCTCAAATCAGTAGCATGAATCTTTAGAGCGATAGAATTCAATTTCTGGAGATTGTATGAGTATGATATGTTTTGTGTTTGGTATTGTCCTCTTGTTTTTGTTATATAAAAGTTTCCCTACTATTCACTCATAATTCTACCTACATATTATTGCTTCGTTGTTATTGATCTGATTGTTGGTCATCATTCTTCTTTGCCGTTTCCTCCTTATCATTATTGTCATCCTTCTTTTTTGATGAAAATATAGAATCGAAATTGTTGGCGTACTTGCCTCCGCCCCCCCATCCAGATTCGGCTGGCTTGAATGCAATACTGAGCAGTAAGTGTTTCAATAAATGTGTAGATAACGACAAGAGGAGGAGTGGTGAGAGAGGACAGTGTCATTGAAACTAACCATGCCGATATGGTACAAAATACACTCACTCTGTTGAATGCAACCGTGAACCCTCTGACATGTATCTCACAACGGTTTGTCGCAGTATCGGCTGTCTTGTTGCGATATTTTGGGATAATTTCAAGCAGCGGCAGAGACTTCTTGCAAGTGGTGACATTTTGGGATATATATCAAGGAAGTTTGCTCGTTCCTTCTCGTCGTACTACTTCGTAGCAGGTAGCAGCGCTTCAGTTCAAGTGTCGTTCTTCTCGTTGTTGCTACTGCTGTTGTCCTTCTATAATATAATAATAAGTAGTGCAGCTGAGTTTTTCTTCTTCGCAAGCAGCTTGTTTGAGATTTCGATGGAGGAGAGAGCTCCGCAGATAGGGGGCTTCCCTCTGCTAATGTTGAGCAATGCCCCCTTCTTTCCTACTATCCATAGAATCTGTATTATTCTTGTACATGATAGTAACAGGGCATGCGCTTCAGCCCCCTTTTCAAACGAAGTAGCTCCTTATCAAAATAAACATTCATACCTCATCCAAACTTTTCACTTCAAGCTCATGTTCCTTCGTTCGTTGGCGTTGTGTTGGCCTATCCCTACAACTTCTACCATCTTAACATCTTGCCATTGTGAACCGCAGAAAACTCTTTTTCAATAATGGTTCCAAGAATACGGAGAGGGCGTCGGACGATGCACTCTGCTTCCCTCACAAACGGAGCAATATTACATAACAACAAGCGCACCTTAATGTTCCAGCTGGCGGCATGTCTGCTGGCGATAGTGTGCCTTCTTCCATGCACTACCTGTGCGTTTCAACAATGTAAATTAGCATCATCATTACCAATATCTTTCAAAAGAGCAACACAATCTACTTGGCAGCAGCGGATAAGATTACCAGCATCAGCGGCAGCAGCGGCAACAACTGCAGAAGAAACGACACCAAAAACTGATAATCCAAGAATACAAACAACATCGACTCAAATACAACAACCCTCACCTGAACACGACATTGAACTCTTATCAATCTACAAATCGAACAAATATCTCGAAAATAACATCGTTCGACTAGGTCGTATGGGACGGACCGAACAAGCGTTACAATTATATCAGGCCATTTGGACATTGGACTCCTTGAAGGATCAATATCGAAAAATTGTTCAAAAGAATAAATCCAATTCAACTCCACCACCACCAACATCACCAGCTTCAATCCAACTTGAATGGAACAATGAACCACTCTCACCTCACCTAACCAACTTTGTCACCACCTCCAAACTCCGTCCAACCACACGACTCATGAACTCGGCAATCGACGCATGTGCACGTGCCACCCGCCCCCAAATACATCAACACACTGCCTTCTCACTCTACACTCATGCCACCTCCCCCCAAAACGCCGACGGTACCAAAAAATACTCGGGAGCACTATCCCCAAATGTATTTACCTTTGGTGCCCTATTGGCATGCTGTGCACGGAATGGGGATACGTCTCAAAGTTTGAAATTATTACAGGATTTGGAAGAGGGGGGGAAGTTTCCCGATGTTGCATTGAATGGTGTTATTTATTCGACGGTGATTAGTGCTTGTGAACGTGCTGAGGTTGTGGATGTGAATTTGGCATTGGAGGTTTTGAATAATGCTACGGTTGTTTTGGCTGGAAGAGCAGATGGTAGTGATGGTGGTACAAAACACAATAATAATCAGAATGCAGTCATGGGTGTGGTAGGGTACAATGCCGCAATATCTACCATGGCACGTGCCATGGAATGGAAAATGGCATCTCAATTATTGGATGAGATGATTATTCATTCTTCTCACTCTACTACAACAGGACTGCATTCCATTGTCAATTGGGAAACAAGCATCCCGGAAGAAGAAATGGAGCCATTGCTACATGTATTGCATGACGAACGGTATAAGGATTTGAGTATTGTAGTACCAAAGCCAGATGAGGTTACGTTTGGGACTGTCCTTGCGGCATGTGAACGATCGGGGGAGTGGGAGGAGTTATTGCGGATTGCCAAGGCTGCTATTGAGTATGGGGTGAAGTTGGATGGGATGGCGTTGACGAGTGCGTTGCATGCCTGCCAGCAGTTGGGGTTGGCAGAGGATGCGTTGGAGTATTTGGAATTGATGAAGCAGTTGGGGGATGAGGATTTTCCGATTACACGAGGGAGGCAGAGAATGGGTGCAAAGCAAAAGTTGCATGGACCTGATGCCGTGGCGTATCGTCTTGCTATATCCGCCTGTGCTCGTGCTCCGGGTGGACATCGGTGGCAAGATGGGATTCGCCTTTTGAATGAAATGAGAACTTCCAAGTACAAAAATTGTGCTCCGGATGTTGTAGCCTATACTGCGGCTATTGCAGGATGTTCCGAGGCGGGTGAATATACTTCTGCAATGCAATTAATTCAGACCATGAGACAGGAGGGTATTCAGCCCAATGTTGTGACATTTTCGGCTGTGATTAACGCATGTGCATCGGCTAGTGCCAACTTGGCGAGAAAACGAGAGGAGGAAGATCGTAGTATTGCAATGGAAGATGTAAGGTTGCCCATGACTAGAGCATTGAAGCTGCTGGAGGCAATGAAGTCTCCCACATCTAGCATCAAACCGAATATTGTTACTTACAATGCAGCGATCCGTGCTTGTGCGGAATGCTTGAATTTGGCTGGCGCGTTTGATTTACTGCGGCAGTTGAAGGAAGATGGATTAGAGCCAACCATTGTAACGTATGGGTCGCTAATGACCGCATGTGAAAGAATGGGAGATGTTGAGGCTGCGAGTAAAGTGTTCCGTATGGTCAAAGAGGACGATGGGGGTAACGACAACGATGATATTCAAGCAAATGAAATCATTTATGGAGCGGCTATTAGTTGTTGCAGAAAGGCACGTCAGCCAGAACGTGCCCTTCTACTCCTTCGAAAAATGATATCCGACGAGCTGTCACCAAATACAGCCACGTTTAATACTGTCGTCGCTGCATTGGCGGAAGGCAAACCGGATTCAAAGATTGATAACAACATTTTGTGGGAGAAAGCTCTTGCTGTTTTCAAGGTAATGAAATCAAAGCATGCACCACCAGGAGTCGCCCCTAACCGTCAGACATACAACATTCTCGTACGTTGCCTAGCCGCAAACCTTCAGCCAGGCTATGCTGAGTCTCTACTGACAGCTATGCGAAAAGATGGATTCGTCCCCGATGTCGATCTATACACACTCACAGTACGATCCTATGAGCGATGCGGTAACCCAATGAAGGCACTTCGACTGATGGAATCAATGAGAGAGGTAGGATATCACTTTTACGAAGTCAAAATGCTCGATGATGCGTTTAAGAATGGGGTTAAGATCTTGAACCAAGTCGGAAGAGGATTCTCGTCAGAAGACACAAGTACCGTGCGAGGGCCATTCTTTTCAGCAGACGACGATGACATGGATTACTTTGGAGATCAGGAGGACGATGGATATGATGAAGATGAATATGATTACCAGCTTCTGAATTCGTTAAAGTATTAAAGCAGCAATACTTATTGTCACACATAGAACAGTCTTTCTGCTCCCTTTTTTCTCGCAGCTACACACCATGCTCGATGCCGATTATGCAGTATCAACTTTGAATCTATGCAAGATATATGGTACCTCCAATTGAAATTGTTGTCTATTTGCTATGGTTTTCTCTGCATCTGCACAATTCCAAGTACTTTACCAATTAGTATGTATGGAAATTGACCACGGGAGAGCATTCCTTTGGTACAATGTGTACCAGCTTCACGTAGGAATTCGCCCTTTTTGTCAAGGTCTAAGTAGACTCAACCTGAGGAATCCACCGCCACACCCAATTTTGGTGAAGGCTGTCGCTCTTGGTGAAATGGTACCAACCACGTACTTAGGAATTGGTAAATTTGTACGTTGACACAAAAGCCTCGTGCCCTTCTGAGAGCCACTCTTCTGAGGCGAACCCAGCTCGATCCAAAACCGCCGCGGCCTCACGGCGGCGTTCAGTCATTCATACTTTTATGTGCCCTGGGGTCATCATATACTTGCCGACACCGAACCACAACTTTTTACGACAACAATCATGGATGACATTGAATCAAAGGTGCAAAATGCCTCTTTGGATGACGGCAACCGGAAGGCACAACGTCGCAAGACACATACAGGCAGTTTTATTCAGCCTTCCACGCATCAAGGTGAAAAGTCGCACTCAAACAAAAGTGTCCCATCTATTTCCTCATGTAGAAAGTATATACGCCATTATATTGATAGTCTGCAGCTACCCCCAGGATTCTTTGCGGCCGTCATGAAATGTTACGAATCCATTGATTCCAGGAAATGGCTGATTGAAAACTCTGCCTCCATGAACATTCAAGATGCGCATGCCATGATGGTTGGTTTCAAACTGGAATACATTGCAAGCGTAGAATTCATTGGAAGTGGTTATGTGACACGATGGCAAGAGTTCTCTCAATGCTTCGACTTTCATGTCAAGATGAGTGCTCGATGTTGGATCCCTACCGAATTTTGGCTGGTAAATGATTCAGGTGAAGGTGCAGATTCCCAACGCTTCTCTGTTGCCTGTGGCAATAAAAAAGACTTAAGTGAGGAAAGGGAGATGGCATACAAAATCATTCAACGTGCAACCCTTGAGGAGAAACGAAACACTCTGGCGTCTCAGTTGCGTAGGATTGAAAAACGTATTGCTAAGAACGCACTTGAATTGACTGCTAATAATAAGCATGTCGTCTTGATGCTGTGCACGGATGGTGACCAACTTGGTCGTAAAGGGTCGGCAGCACAAGATTTTGTTGATAGCGTGGTGGCATTATCCAAATTACCAGTCAAGATTATTGTTCGACTGTATACTGATGATGACAGGATAATCGACTTCTTCAATAGGTTGGACTCAAAATTGATTGATATCGAGGTGTTGGACGATTACTTTGGCGAGGCAATGGAAGTCTACTTACACAATCCGTGGCTAACTTATGGTCTTGGGTTACACAGACTTCGTGAGGCTGGCCTTACATCCGACTTTGTTGGGGAATTGGATGAGCGATGTTTCTCCATTGAAGATATTCATCGATTTTGTGAGGAGTTCTTTACTGGAGGGGAGGTGGATAGCTTGCCTCATCCAAATAATTGGGATGCATTCATTAGTAGCCTGGCTACTGTATTGAGTAATGAGAAGCAACAGTGGAATCCTATCAAGAGACGACAAACTGCCTGGATAGACATAAAGAAGCTGGAGAAGATGTTTGGTAGACGCAAGCGACATTCGATGTCAAATACTTCATTCCAGTATTCTGGAGCAGGAGTCGGTCGGAGGGAATCCTTATCAAGTGAAGCAAGTGGAGGTGATAGCAACAGAGATGATGTGACTCTTGAGCAGGTAATCCAGCGTTGGTCGCATCAACCACCCGACTACAAAAAGTTGAACTCTATGCAAGATCTCCTCGTCAACATGCCGATGCTCTTCCCTCCAACAAATACTACAGTGGAGTCTCACGAATATTTTAGTAAATGGAAATGTTTGTCAAGAGAAGCCTTCACTGGGGAGGGCGAAGAATTAAACTCTTTGCTGAAACGAGCAGCTCGAAGATCGAAACTTTTCCTCCACCCAGATAAATTGCCTAAAGATTTGACGAAGAGTCAAACGATTCTGTTCCAGGCGATTTGGGATGTGGTCCAAGAGCAAGAAATGAAGACTCTGCGCTGATGCAAATGGAGAGCAAGGAAGACGCTGGGCTGAGGCATTTATTTGGAATCTACTTAAAAACAAAACAAGAATATGTGTGAACATTGTTGTTCAACATTGCTACTCCTGGCTCTTTTTGTCACAGCTTCCAATAAGTGTAAACATAAATTTTATACAATCGTACATTCAACATTTCTTCACTGGAACAGACCATTTCGAATTTCATCCAAGGTATCAGTCAGACCACATTCTTTCGTACTATTCGTGAGTGCTTGAATGATATCATTGTAAGAATCCTCTATATAAGTTTGGAAACTTTCGTCATGAGTCTTATTCGAGCGAGAGCTTCTTCTAGTGGAAGTATTCCTTCCTCTTGATTTTTCTCCATCTTCGGGTGTGACCACTGTCAAGTGAGGTAAGGAAATTAAATCATTATCATCCATTTGATCTGACAACTGATTGGTGTTGGTTTTACTGGTACACAAGCTTTCGTTAAACACTTGAAAGCATACATTGTTCTCTTCCTCTTGAAAAGGGAGTGGTTCAGGGTTTTCAATGTCACTCACGTCATCCATGTCATCTACATTGATTTCTATGATGCCAAAGTTACTGGATCGTTCATGTTGGGAGATTTCTTTGGGTTTTTGTGCTTGAGTGGGAATAGGGTTCATCTTGTCACATGCATAGGTGTGGGCATCGACATTATTTTCTTCGACTGATGGTTCAAAGTAGTTCACTGTCGAGTACGCTGTGATGGAGGGCATAGACAGCGCCTCTTCTGCCTCTTCTCTAGGACTGATCAGCGGAAGCTGCTGCTGGAATAATTGCTTTCCTTCTTCATTTGATGTAGGCGTGGCCGCAGGAGCGGGGGTTATATTATCGTTGGCTGCATCATCAATGTCTGCAGCTCCTTCCGCTTCCGAATTATTGGACGGTAAAGATGCAGCTGGTGCGGCGTTGGCAGATTCATCGGACGTGGTAATTGTCAATTCTCGTTGGGTAGCGGCGTCGTCACCTACGTGCTCAACGCTGACATGCATTATTTCAGTATCAGGCGTGAGACAGTGCTCACCATTTTCTTTGATGGATGTGCCGCTGCGTCGCTTCTTCGTGCTCATGCGTCGTCTTAGACGATGAAGTGTGCTGGACATGGTGATTGTGATCTGCCGATGGCTGCAGTGTATGATATGACTGTTTTCTGTCTAGGGAAATTGAGTTACTGCATTACTATCATTTATGTCGAACTGCTTTGCGGGCCTTTATTATTACCAATATCACTGTGATAGATGATAAGTAGCACAGCATTCAAATTAGAAGGAGAATGTTTACTTTTCGTGTGATGATTTATTTGTACCCATTTGAATTTGAATTTGTGAGCTACAGAACAAATTAGATTGTCGTTATCGCATGGACAAGAAGTAATGACAGAGATGAGAAGGTGGGAGAAAGAGAGCTAGAAATTGGCGCGAACTGTCAATTTTGCGCGAGCCGAAACCACGCCTCACGCCTCCGCTATCTAGTTTGTTCCGCTTATTTCTATCCACCAGTGAAGCTGAAGCAAGGCGTTGTTTTGTATTACATCATACAATCATCAAAGCCTCTCTAGACAAGCCAGGTCCTGCTAATAACTGAACATCAATAACAAGCATGTCATCGTGGGATAGATCTCGCACCATTCCATGGTCAAGAGCCATCCCCGTCGCACCAGCCACAGCCTCCGGCGACATGGAAGACGTCGACTTGTTGAAAGAACGGATCTGGAGAGATTTAAGTTGGGAGGCTGCCCAAGAAGAGAAGGAACGAAAGGAGCAACAGAAATTGGCTGCTGCTGCAGCTGCGAATCAAAATGGTGAATCGTCAGCATCATCGACATTAGCAAACACTACTGATGCACAACACATCATGCAACAATCCTCATCATCCATCACATCAACTACTACTGACTCTGATGTCGAAAAAAATATCCTTGGCTTTGTAGGACGCCCCTATCTAACATCCGATCTTCTCAAAAACGCCGCGTTTGGAGCAACAATAGGTTCCATCACCGGAATGTGCTTCGGATTTATGGATTCCATTCGCTCCGCATCCTCATCGACTGTACTCAAAAGTGCCTCCCGCTCTGCACAGGGGAAATTTGTATTTCAGGGGACTTATCGGAGTGGTATGTTCTTTGGTGCATTCTTTGGTGTGTTTCATACTGCCAAGTATGCTACGAGGGTGTTGGTGGATCCTGGTGATGCAGGGGAGATTTGTGCGGGAAGTGTGGCAGCGTTGGGGGGTGTTATGGCAAAGAGGGAGTGGAGGGTGAGTATGCCGTACGCTGTGATGTTGGTTGCTATGGATACGTTCCATGTATTCATGAGAGAAGATGGCAAAGCCTAGAGTTTTGACGGAGGGGGAATGCATGAAATATAAAAGTGCAGAGTCGCCTTGTACAGAAGTGCAGGAATATAAAACTTGAGTTCTCTCACACTATACTCAATGTCTTGTATCGATAGCAGCTTTTACATCAGAAGCATACAATATACTGTAGCTTTTCAATAAAAGATGCGATCATAAATAACAACTCTCTATTCTCTATACAATAATTTCAAACTACGAGCAACATCAACAAGTACATTCTCCATTCCTTTTAACGCCTATCTTCCGAAGAAGCAAGAAGTTGCAACAAGTATAGGAACAGATTGATAATATCCAAATAGAGCATGATGGCTGCCAGCACATACTCGTGAGGGTTCAACCGATCCATAATCAGCCAAGTATCAAACAAGATGTAACCGCTGAAAATAATGCAGCCCAACAAAGAATACACATATCCAGTTCCAGCTCCAAAAATCATGGCAAAGAAGCCCCACAATATCAAGGCACCAAGGCCCATTGATAAGAATCCTCCAAGGAAGGAAAAGTCAATTTTACTTTGAAAGGTAAAAACAGTCAGTCCGATGAATATAGCTCCAGTGAGAAAGACTGCTTCAAGTACTATCCCGACATTTTCTTCAGCATAAGCAGTGGTTACAGTTCCCATCATGAACGCCTCAACGAACGTGAAAGCCGCCAGTAGATACATGTTATGTGGACTCTTATCCTTGAAGCCCATCAACGCAAAAATAAGAACGATTGACAATATACAAGATACAGTCACAGGCCAAGCATGAGTCAACACGTACACATGCGTAGGTTGATGCAATGTCATAAATGCACCCACGATAAATGTACCAATGAGTTGAACCGCAAGGATGGAATAAACCTTCCTTATGAACATTCGTCTCGTTTCTTTGTCCCAGCCAAGATTTTCGATTACGGTCGCTTCTTTGACAATAGTGGCGACGACTGGCTGTGCTTCCTCGTCGTATTTTGGATCCATGTACTGTGGACCCTTGAGGGGAAGAGCCTCTGCGCGAGCGACGGGAATGTCATCGTCGGATTTGCCAGTTAGGAGTGATTTGACCGTCATGGTTGTTTCTAAAAAATGTGTCGAGTGATTTTTGATTTTTGCGTTTGCGGTGTCGTGGTCGTATGTATGAGAACCTACCTTACGTAAGCTCTACTAATGGTTGTGGTTATCTACGGTACGTTCGCCTCCCCGAACCGACCCATATAGCTTGCCCGAACCCAGCCCGAAC
>Ga0209652_1003420_pt1 | contig 11697 bp, 8 predicted proteins | sample SaaInl74LU_5_DNA_FD_184641 | JGI IMG/M metagenome (GOLD analysis project Ga0209652, IMG submission 184641) | Marine microbial communities from expanding oxygen minimum zones in the Saanich Inlet - ESP_74LU_5_DNA (SPAdes) (version 2) | ecosystem: Environmental > Aquatic > Marine > Intertidal zone ...
ATATAAGATGCGTTTTAGGTAGCTTGTTAAGCCCAGTAGCCGTCTAGCCCAACATGACCTTGTGTGTAGATGGAAAGATGGTGGTCTTGTTGGCACTTCAACCGCCGCACACTACCATCCTACATCGACAAAGGCAAAGACAGAATCAGAGTATCGATAACAGATGCGACACCATTTTCGACTGTTACATCCGCTCATTCTTCGTTCCCGAGCTTTAAACCCGACTTCGGCTCCATCACGCTCCGATGCTTTCAACTCGAACTTCTTTCCGAGTTCCAAGTGACCAGCGTGTTGACCACCCACCTAACCTTAGATCTACGAGTGCCAGACACCGCTTTTGTCTCCACACCGCGACCTGTTGTTGTCTTTGACCCTGATAGGTGAGGTGAATCAGGTCGACAAACAACTTATGTCCTTGCTTTTGAATGTACCAGGGAAGCCAACCCGTCAGTTCTGGATGGGTGTCATGGTCCTCCATCCACTCCACTAGGCACTTAAGCTGTCCGACAAAAGGGCGCGACAAATCTGGTTGGAGCAACGATTGAGATGGTCAGCCGTTCATGCACTCCGCAGTTGGGACATTTGCTGGCCTCATTCTTGTCCCATCTGCTGACATGGCACCACGCCACAAAAGCAGGAGCACTGTTTTGCATATGGTACCATAGCTGATACATTCTCAGCCGTCGTAGAAGAACTTTTCGTAGATCCTCCCATGCGACAGAGTCAAGTATCTCATTGACTACCATACCTGCTGCATGAACGAAGACAAAGCAAGCATCCATCATCCCGAACAGAGACGTGGTGAGTTGAGAGGTAATGCTGGAACGACAAAGCTCTTCTTGTGATAGCACTTTCATTTAAGCTTAAACGACTGAGATTGAAGCGTAAATTGCGTTTTAGGTAGCGAATGAAGCTGATCAGCCTCTATTATGAATAAAGAGATATCGCTCTCTTTCCTATTTATGCGTTTAGCGAGTTGAGAAGAGATCTGCGTTTCTCACTTTCATCAAATGCTGCAGAAGATCAGCCTTTTATGAACAAAGAGATATATTTATGCGTTTAATGAGTTGAGAAGAGATCTGCGTTTCTCACTTTCATCAAATGCTGCAGCAACAAGGTGAGAGAGCTCTTTTGCCTTGATGCAACTGAATTTACCCTCTTCAAGACCCCTTTGGATATCGTCTAGCCTCATCAGCATGAATTGCCCCACCGCTTTTATCTTCTCAAACTCAACCGCATGTGTGGCAGCAACTTTGAAGAGCCCTTCTGCATCCTCACTTGAATCATCGGTGCGAAACAACTCCGCTGAGCTCTTGACTGCTTCTAAGAATAGGTAATGCACAAACCTTGATGCCGGGTCAGAAATTTCGAATGCTTTCATCACAGGCTCCAAGAACAGTACAAAAACGGTGTCCACCAAATTGCCCATTGCTATGTGGTACACATTTCGAGACAATACCTTCTTCCATGCTTGCGAAAGATGACGCAAATGATGGATAGCTGCTTTTAACGCTGTTTCAGCATCATCCCACTCACTCACAGATTCATTGGATCCAAGAGCCTTGGTAAATGATGTAGTTAACCTAGGAGAAACTGAGAATATAATGTGAGAAGTCAGCCCGGACAGGTGACACGAACACATGAGAGGCACCATTTGTGCTGAGGTGGAACTTACTGAGTTCGCATAGTTGGACCTTTTGCATCTCAATCATCGAACCCATTGATTTCGAAGCGAGATCTCTGAATGGCGGCACTAAGTCGACAAAGGTGCATATTTCAGAAAGCATTTTCATCCTGCTCGACTCGTCCACTGACGATGCTAGCTTGCTGAATTTCTCCTTGTATTCTGCGCCTGTAAATAGATATGCCATGTACATCTGTAATGAGTAACAAATATGATTTCAAGCTGGCGATTTATAGTTGAGATACTCACCTAGGAAAGACGCCTCGTGTGCCAAGTATACACAATCATTGTGAAGAACGGCAGCAAACCTTGGAATGGATGCAATTTCTTTCCCATAACGTGTTGGTATAATGGCTCGAAAAAGATCTAGTACTTCTCTGGAGGCACGGTACAGCGAGGGTGGAAGATTGTCAATGGTAGTTGCAGCATCATGATCGGAAGCATCGTCCAGTGTTTTACGACAAAGACTCAATATCTCTTGGGCGACTAATGATACTGAGCATTCGTTGAAAAGAAAGGCCGACTGGGGGTCATCATTGAGCGAATCCAATGTTCCAGGCTCGGCCGGATCTTTAACAATGTGCCCAACTCGGCTCGTGTTGTGATAGTCTGTATTTAGGAGAATGTCCCGTCCAGTGTTGATTATCTGGCATCGTTGGGTTTCAACGTAAGTCTGGCATAGAGATTTTGCTAGTTTTGAAAGCGAAGAAATCGTAGTAGCGTCCGTGCCATCAACAACGTGGCTTCCATTCATAAAGTTCAACTTTGCCATTGCATTATCAAATACTCCCACCTCAGTGATTAATCGATGTTCCACTCTCTGCACCATTTTCCAAACTTGAGACGAGCTACTCTCTGGAATGCACCACCTTCTCATTGCTGCTAAGAGATCTGTCATAAACGTTCCCTCATCCGCCACACTCAAGGAAAAATCTGGTGGTGCTGGTCTGAAAATGTGTTTCCCAAGAATCTTTGAAAGTTCAGGGCGACCTAAGAGCGCATGATCATGAACAAACATGAGTAGATGCGTCATGTAGTTGAGCAACGAAATGAACGTGGCGATTGCTGCAGATGGCGCAGACTGGAGCAATTCCTCATTGATTTCAGCCGAGACGGCGCTAATTGAAGAATCCGTCGCATCATTTCCCACCTGCTCTGCATATTTCACCGTCGTGGAGGCCCACAAGAGTTGGATTGAAGTGCCTCCAACGTTGGTCAAGTCATATTTGTCCCCAGCATTTCGACGAGTTTTGTTTACAGATTCTTCCCGCATTGTGAACATTGCCACTTCGCCATTTGCTAAGGCTGATTCAAATGTAGCCATGCGTGCTTTTAATGCTCCAGTAATTTTCTGAGCCATCTTCTTCATAGTGATATCAAGCGTTTCACCGAAGGATGCAAACCTCGGATCTGAAAAGGAGTCTAGAACTTCAAAAGCATCTGAGAGAGGAGATGATGAAATGGCTCCTGCAACATCAACTGACGAATCCACATTGAATTTAACCGCCTTCTTTGTAGTGCCACTTCCTCTGACTACTATTTTACCTTCCTCGACAACAATACATCTCTCAATTAGAGTAATTGCACGATGCTTTAATTCAGATCGAAATCTACAAGCTTCCGTTTGCAATTCATTGAAAATTTTCGCTCGCAACTGGGTCAACCGAGACGAGCCAACATGCTCATCTTTCAATGTCTGTGTTGCTGAGGCTAAAATACTGTCCACCTCCTTTATGAGATAAGCTGCCTGCACCATGGGAGATTTCCCATCTTTTAGTACGTCACTTGCCGGTTGAAATGAGAATTGTGCTGAGGGAGACAGAAGAAATACCGATGAATTATTGACACGATCATTGCTTTCTGTGCCTGTTCCACCGACGACGCTGCTTGTGGCAAAGTTTGAGAAGGATAATTTTTCAACATCATCCAGTAGCGTCTTTGCCTGAGCACAGTGTTGCAAGAATTGTACATGACGTTGCAAATGTGGTATCCTGTCAATTGTCACAAGCTCATCGTCGTCGTCGGTGAGATTGTGTGTGTTGTTGCCGCTGTCCAAATCTGATTCATTGCCAGTGGTGTCATGGCCATGGCCTTTATTATTTCCCCCTTCCCTTAGCGAAAGTAGCCCGTCGCGGATATCATCGAGCTCTTTCTCCACAGCAGACAACTTTCCACGGAACTCTTCATCCATCTGCATTTTGTAAGTATCAGTGGTGCCAAATAGAGCGAGCCCCATTTCCATTCCGGCTCGATTTGACATGGCGTCTTCTGTAAGGCCCTCATCGTCATTTTTGTTGTTGCCAGCGTTTTCTTTGTCGGCAAAAATATCGCCCACGATTGTACCATTCGATGCTATCATGGCGTCGTAAGCCTCACGCGTTGCATCATTGATGTTGCGTCCCAATCTTTGTAGCTGCTGCTCCATGATGTCGTCCGTCATGTTGTTGTTTTGTTGTTTCACTGTGGCTCGTAATAACAACGACAGAGTTTACTTTGCGGCTTCAGGCTTCAATTTTGATTTTGGAGGCCGGCTGGGGGTCTAGGGGTTGGGGGGCACCCCCTGCCCGAAAGTACTTATGCACAGAAGTCACGATATCGTAGTACTAATGACTAACAGATACGTAGGGGGCATGTCATCTTGCCCCCTTTCCCTCCCTGAAGCCAAAATCCAAAATCGACAAAAAACAAAAACCAACATGGTGAAAAGTTGATCATATTCAGCCTCCTACTATACAATGAAGTTTGCGATAATATCTTTCGCAGTCCTCCTACGTATTCTTGTGGGATTTCAGCCGCACAGTGGCCAAGATGATTATCAAGGGCCAAAAGGCAGGCCTTCCCCCCATAAGTATGGCGGAGATTACGAGGCACAGCGCCACTGGATGGAGATCACATATCATCTCCCTATCGGTGAATGGTACTGGCATTCACTGGAATACTGGGGGCTGGACTATCCACCTCTGACAGCATATGTGAGCTGGGCGTGTGGATTTGTGGCGCACAATGTGGGTTCACTTCATGATAAAATGATGCTTGAAAATGATAGTGATGACGCTGATACGGACACAGATACGAGTGATTATGATAATGTGTGTCAAATAGATGATGACGTCGAGTGTATACTAGATGACGACGCCGAGTATGTACAATCTACATCAAAAAAAGAACAACAAATTGTCGAACAACGCGGTGGACTGAAAGCAATCAAGGATTTGGTGGCACTGCATTCTAGTAGATTTGGGTATGAAGACGCTTTAGGAAAAATGTATATGCGCTTCACCGTTCTGCTGCTAGATTTGTTAGTTTACATGAGTGCTGTGATTGCTATTGCGAAGAGACTGATTGATACAAAATCAAGTGTTCACAAGGAATCTTCTTCGTCAAATAGTATTGTGACCACTTCAGATCAACGACAACTGTGGTTTCTCCTCACAGCTCTCACCCAGCCTGCTCTTCTTTTGATAGATCATGGACATTTTCAATACAATACAACATCGCTTGGATTAGCTCTGTGGTCCTTTTATTTCATGACGCAAACATCATTTGTTGGTTGTGTCATAGGAAGTGTTTTGTTCAGTCTTGCTCTGAACTTCAAACAAATGGAACTGTACCATGCACCGGCAGTGTTTGCCTATCTGTTAGGAAGGTGCTTTTGTAACGAGAACAACTCAAAACAGCAACAATCATCAGGGATGAATTTCTTCGGCAAGTTCTGCGCATTGGGTGTATCAGTCATCTTGACCTTCGCAGTGCTTTGGCTACCTTTTGCAATCTACCCTCGAGCATCATTGTCAACAAAGTTTCACTTGGATGGAATAAGTCAAGTCTTGAAGCGATTATTTCCGTTTCAACGTGGTCTCTTTGAGGATAAGGTGGCGAATATTTGGTTTTCTCTATCAGTGAAACCTTTGTCCATACGATCTCGGGTTTCTCCTGATCTGTTACCACTTGCAGCGTTGTTGCTTACTCTCGTTATGATTCTACCAGCTTGCTTCATGCTTTACAGAGTTGGTCAAAGAAGCACATCGTATACTCCAAAAAAGGACTTGGAGTTTCTACTGTGGGGAAGCGTATCGACATCACTTGCATTCTTTTTGGCATCGTTCCAAGGTACGTATGAAGTTTTCATCAGTCACGTATTCTCAAAACAAGTCAATCTCATCGAAAAGCTCATCTCTTCTTTACACCCAACAGTACATGAAAAGGGCATTCTTATTTCATTGGCACCGTTGTCGTTGTTGACATTGGATGCTGCTGGTTTTGTAATGTGGTTCTCGACTGTTGCTACCTGGAGTTTGTGGCCACTGCTGGTGATAGATCGACTGTGTGAGGCATACGTATGCTGTTTGGTTATCTTTCTATGCATCAATGCAATGGCAAGGCCTACTCAGTTGTCAGGAGAAGTCACTTTTTTGAGGAGCAATCTTGCAACTTTTGCTGCTGTGCTATCTTTGGTTGTCATGTTGTGTTTGCACTTAGCAGAGTGGAGAATTGTTCCACCGGCTCACTTACCAGATCTATTTCCAGTCTTGTGGAGTTTACTTGGCTGCGGATTGTTCTGTATTTCTTACCTGGCAACAATATGGGCAATGTCGATGAAATACAATATTACTTCAACGAAATTGAACACTCATTCAAGGCAAAGATCGCATTCAAGTGGAAAGGGTTGGAGGAAATTCTTCTTTTTATCATATTTTGGTATTGTCGCAACATTAGGGGAAGCATTTTCACCCTCTACCCATCAAACGATACATCGCGGTGTCTCCTATTGCAGCTCTTTGAGCGCAGGAAAGGAGAGTGACTACTTCATTCCTAATTCCGATCATTTGGAACGTGCGCGTGTGCTTCTTCCATGGGAAGAACAATCGAATAAGGACGCGCAGCCCGTTCTCAACTTGTCTGCCAAAAATTCGGATCGTTTGCCACTTGCAGATGGGGTAGATGATGACGCAGTCGCTGCTTCGGATGAGACCAATACTACTCCTTGCTCGTGGGAAGACGGAAAGGTATGGAGAGAAACAGAACAAGCGTTAGCAGCCTTTGGTATTCTTGTCGAAGATGACTCTGATAACAAGTCAAAGGAGCTGACTAGCGAGGTTATCATCGACAAGGTACCCCAACTACTAAGGTTGCCAACAGATCAGATCGTTGAATCTGCCAGCTTCTTTGTCGGCAACTCCACAGAAGAGTCGCCAAACTTGATGAAAGTTCTGCTGCAATTAGAACCTTCTCTCTTGACTTACAATTTCAGTCAGCTTGATTATGGTATGACATATCTTTCAAACATGATGTTTCGTGGGGATCGAACGGCCGCGATCCAAATGATTCAGTCTCAGTGTGTCATTTCCCCCTCGATGGGATTACAATTGCTCAAATTTGGAGTGGACGGAGGAATAGAAGAGACAAGAATATCCAGTTTGCTTTCAAGTGCTGGGCAATCAAGCGGGAGAGCTATCAAGGGCGTGGTTGGCGACATGAGTAAGGATATTAGAGAGTGGAAGCGAGTGAAAGGTGGTAAAAACTCTCTTGGTTAGACATAAATCAGAATAGAGACAAGTATCAACGACAACCCTACTAACATAAACGACATATATTACATTCATTTAAGGCACCCTCACACACCAACATTAAATTCTTTCCCCCACACTGCGCTTGGGCTCCTGTAAGTCCCAGTAAGCATATCAAACCACATGAACAAGTGCCCAAAATTATACTTGAAAAATTTGTGGTGCACATGATGATCAGCCGATGTTCCCAACCCGAATTTACGAAACACCCCCTCCCATGGAAATGCCACCTCGGAATGAATCAATGTCAACCAGTTGGCATAACTAGATCCAAACGCCATGTACGTCCACACATTGCAATCTCTGACAACATGCGCTGTAACAAATAATGGAACGAGAATCATAATTGCCGTGTCAGGCACAGATCCATCGAAGGCATCAAACAGCTTTGGATTTGTAAATTTGTGATGTGGCTTGTGCGATATTTTGTACATTTTTGGATGAGCAACATGCTCTACTTTGTGCATGAGGAACTGGACAAAGTCCTGGCAAACAAGGCACATGGCGACTTGTTTGTATTGGATGCCTCCCGAGAAGGAGTAATACGAATGTGGTAGGAGATCAAACACCCAGGTGATGGTGAGATAAAGTCCCAATAGAAGAAATCCCCCAGGTTGACATAAATGATTTTTCAATGCATCCGAATAGACATATTGCACTGCTCCCCGACTTTGAATCGAAGTGGTCTTCCCGAGATATTGTTGTTGATGCAATCGGAAGTAGATCAATAAGAAAACATGACCAACAGCCACTGCTGATATCCCCAGCGATAGACCCAGAGGATGGCGCAACGTCTTGCCGTACATTTCCGTGCCGTACTCCCAGATGCCCCCCTCTTCCAGTGACTTGTCAAGCCAGTGCTCACCGCGGAGTGTCCACCACCCCCTCGGAAATGTTGTGCTGTAGTGAAATTTTTGGGTGTTGAGAAAAAGAGGGAGAGCCAGCATGCAGGGCCATACCGACAGACCTAGCCATGGTAGCAGTGACTGCGAGATTGACTGCAGTGATAGAGAGCGACGGGGTTGATGCGGCATCTGTGAAAGCGACTGTTTCTCGTCGGTAGACGACGCTGTGGAATCAGAGCATGACGAGTCATCAATGGCGGCGGGATAGGAATCTTTCTCCGCTGCTGCCGCTACCTCGCTACTGCGCCTTCTTCTAGCTCCTCCGGTTGTGGTTGCTGTCATTTTCACTCGTTAGAGGCAGTCGTCGTAGTATGTAGCAAGTTTTTGTCATTGTCAACCAACAAAATGCCGAATGAATGGCGGGACGCAAGTTGACTCATGGTTTTCTGCATTCTCCCATCTCCTACTTTCACCATTCTCAAGAATTTGTTTGAAGAAATCTCAGCTGAATCAAGCTTTTTGAGGGCATCGTCGAAGTAAATTTACCGAAATCACCTCTAGCAAAAATCAAGACAATAGTTCAATCCAGAAGCTCGGATACGTACGTATGTGTTGGCGGGAAAGGTGACATCAAATATCTATCCATCATCAACTCGTTGTCGAAATGTTGGAAGAGCTAGTTGGTTTCCCTACGCTATCATAGAGTGAATCTACCCCGTAACTATGTTGGCTGTAAAGAAAGTACTATTGTTGGCGATTGCCGCCTCATCAGCTAGCGCATTTGCGTTCAGCCCTCGTGCCAGTGTGAACTCGGCAGCCAAGACTTTGAGTGTTCCGGCTGTGACACAATTCCCTGCCAAGTGAGTTCAAATTTGAAGGACGGAATGTTATGTTCTCAGAAAAGAGATCATGCTCTCTCCACAACGTCAAAAGTTGGTGGAAGATTTTGGGCTGTGCCCGAACTGCAGATACATCATTCATCTTGACAATAATGCAAATCAATATTCTATTGGTGACAGAAGATATGCCATTGCGCCGATGTTCAGAGTGTCTTCAGAGGAATCTTTCTTCGTTATGTCGCGATGAAGTACTTTATCTTGTTCTTTCTACAATTCAATTTTTATTGCCATGGCTCTAACTTTTTTGCATCTCCTCTTACCAATGATTAATTTTGTAAAGAACTTCTTCTTCCACTTCAATGGCTCTCTCTGCCACCGGAGGAGCTGCTGCTGTTGCCGAAGAGGAATCTGGAGCCGATCTCGGAGAAACTCTTAAAGTTGGATCATACTTTGCCCTCTGGTACCTTTTCAACATTGGATACAACATCTACAACAAGCAGGCACTCAACGCGCTTGCATTCCCATGGACCATCGCTACTATCCAAATGGCTACCGGAATCCTCTACTTCGCTCCTCTTTGGGCTTTGGGTCTCCGCAAGGCACCCAAGTTGAGCATGGCTGATTTGAAGACATTGTTGCCCATCGCCCTTTGTCATACTGGAGTTCACGTTGGAGCTGTGATTGCTTTGGGTGCTGGTGCCGTGTCTTTTGCACACATTGTCAAGGCATCTGAGCCTGTTGTCACATGCGCTGCCAACGCTGCTCTTTTGGGTGAAGTTCTTCCTATGAAGGTATATGCTACTCTCCTTCCCATCATTGGAGGAGTTGCCATCGCTTCCATGAAAGAGCTCTCCTTCACCTTCCTCGCTCTTGCCGCCGCTATGCTTTCCAACGTGTCATCCTCCCTACGTGGAGTTCTTTCCAAAAAGACCATGAGTGGAAAGCAGATTGGAGAAAACTTGGACGCACAAAACTTATACGCCGTTCTTACTGCGATGTCAACTATTCTTTTGATTCCTATGATGCTTGCCGTTGAGGGAACTGCATTCCTTCCTGCCTTCAAGGCAGCTGTTGCAGCTGGATCCTTCACGAACAAGAGTCTCTCAACACTCTTGCTTCTTAGTGGTGCCACTTACTACCTATACAACGAGGTTGCCTTCTTGGCCCTCGGAAAGGTCAACCCTGTTACCCACGCTGTTGGAAACACCATCAAGCGTGTTGTCATTATTGTTGCATCCGTTGTTGCATTCAAGACACCCATGTCCACTGGTTCCATCATTGGATCATCAATTGCCATTTTCGGTACCTTGCTCTACTCGCTCGCTATGAACTCGGTGAAGAAATAAATGATCAGGAAGTGAGATGCTTATGTCCAATCTTCAATCGTTGCAATATACCAGAATTCACGGCTTGTGAAAGACAGGTCAATATCCTCGTTGGTCGTGCAGTGGGACTTCATCGAACGAGATACTTAAGAAGTAAGAATAATTTATATCACACATTGCGCGACGACTTCACTCGTCAAAGTCATCATCTCATCTTGAACATATGTATCTGTTTAGGGAATGAACCAAGGCGTCTACCTCATCAAGCCAGCAAATACTATAGATTGCATGTACGTAAGAGTGAGATTCGAGATCTTTTCTCTTTGCAACTTTCCTCTCCAGCTTTCCCGCTCTCCTCGTGTCAGTGGATTGACTTCAATCAAGCCAAGTCAAAAGATGATGATGAATCACAACCTTCCACATTTCAACTTATTATTGACCTCTGGTACATATGACATCTTGTATCTTGGCATAGGATTAAGGAATACTACCAAATGAAACAATCGACGACTATACTCGCTCTTGGCTGCTGCCTGGTGCACAGCGTTGTAAACGCATTTGCACCATCGGCGCCAATAAAGCTGCAGCCACAAAATATGATGAACAAGCATTCCAGATCAACCGCACTAAACATGTGGGTCCACGATGATGCATCTATGTTGTCTCATTCTCTAGAACATGCATCAACATTGATTTCCACGATTGATTCAGATATTGCATCCATCCCAGAAAATGAGTTTAGGAAAGTGTTCGCCGGCGGTATTTTTATTATGTTTGGATCAGTCATCTCTACAATTTTCGTCGGCTTTCTAGTTGAATCAGGAGGTGGCGGATATGCCGACCTAGTGGCTGAAACCTATGCGGAACAAGATTTCGATTCCTTGGATTCAATGGGTTTGTCAGCGGATCAAAAGAAAGAAACGGAAGAGATGTTGAGAACCTTCAGAGAGAAGAAGATGAGAAAGGCTGGAAAATGGACTGATGAAGATGAAGAGAAAAAGCAACAACTGATTGAAGAAAAGGATATGTTTAGTGATTATGACTAATTTTCTACTTTGGGTGCTAATGAATCAAATATGATATACAGTAATAATCATCCAGCTGTACGAGCTAAGTTGGTTGATGCTCAACGCGAGCGTTATGCGTGTAGGAAAGTATTGCACTGCAGCAGTCATGATGCAAGCAAAAAGTCACAACAGTTGCGTACGATAATATGCTACGAATAATAGACAAGAAAGCTTAAGGTTACTATAGCATTAAATAATTCTATTCCTCTTTGCTAGACTCAGCAGCTTTAGTAGCGTTTTCTTCATCGATGTTTACCTCCTTGAATGGGACTCCAACATCTTCAACCACTACTCCATCCCGTTCTGTAACTAAACTTGGCTCCTCCATGAACTGCTCTAGATCTGATGTCAGATTCTTTTTTAGGTACAC
>Ga0209652_1003422_pt1 | contig 11691 bp, 8 predicted proteins | sample SaaInl74LU_5_DNA_FD_184641 | JGI IMG/M metagenome (GOLD analysis project Ga0209652, IMG submission 184641) | Marine microbial communities from expanding oxygen minimum zones in the Saanich Inlet - ESP_74LU_5_DNA (SPAdes) (version 2) | ecosystem: Environmental > Aquatic > Marine > Intertidal zone ...
AACTACCTTTGAGTACATCAGTTCATCAACTAAGTAGTAATATTGTACAGACGCGAACGCAGTGACGAGGGTAAGAGCTCCTAACATAAACCGGAGACTCTGCTCAATTCTTATTCCATCCACCCAATATGAACGTTAATTCATCTGCCAGAGAAAGCAGCAATTGGAGCACAGCCTCCAACGCAAGTGACTCCAATAACATCACTATCGACAACGACAACAACAACTGGAAAACCAAAATCAATCTCCAAAAATTTCTTCTCAAAATTCCTAAAGCAGATCTTCACATTCATCTAGATGGATCTATCCGCATCGAAACACTCATCGATTTGGCACAGCAGTGTAATGTCGAGTTACCATCCTATGATGCACAAGAATTGAAAGATTTGGTGTTTCCACAAACTTATAACAGTCTGGAAGAATATTTACGTGGATTCGGATATATTACCAAAGTGCTCACCACGGCTGAGGCTTTGGAGCGAGTGGCATATGAGGTGACAATGGACGCGTATGATGTTGGAGTCAGACATATCGAAGTGCGCTTTGCACCGCAGATGCATGCTATCCCAGGTAAATTTTCAATTGAGCAAGTTGTATGTGCAGTGAACAAAGGAATGGAGCGGGCAGTGCGTGATGCAGATGAGTTGGATGAATTGAGCCGTTATTTACATCTCGATGATGATGCGAGTATGGATATATCCCAACTTGATCAAGAAACAGTGGAGAAAATACAACAACTTAAAAACAAGCAAGGGATGTTGCCTTACCATCCCGAGGCACCACCGCATCAATACGGTATCATCGCTTGTGCCATGAGATTCTTTTTACCAGTCTTTAGTCCTTACTATGAAGCATTCTGTGAAGTGCACAAGGGTGAAGATCAACATCGGGTGTTTGGTTTAGCTAGTGTGGCATTGGTTACCGCAGTGAATAATTTACGAAGGAAGGGAAGATGTTGTCATGACTGTGATTGTGGAAAGTGCCCTGCTTGTAGTTCCTCGGATCAAAGTGATATCATTAGTAGTGATAACGATGGACTTAATGGCTACATCCTCCCCGTGGTTGCCTTGGACATTGCCGGCGCAGAAGTTGGATACCCCGCCTCTGATCATAGGGAGGCATTTGATCTTGCTCATCAATCATTTTTACACAAAACTGTCCATGCCGGTGAAGCTTATGGTCCAGAATCCATAATGGAGGCGGTAACGGATTTGCACGCAGAAAGGATCGGACACGGAAGCAATCTATTCAAATGGAATATCATTGGTGAGGGTGAAGGACGTGGAGGGAAAAGTGGCAGCAGCAGTAATAAGAGCAGGAATGAAATGACTGACACGCAAAAACAGCAATATTGCGAGAATTTGACGCGTTATTTGGGCACTATGCGACTGTGTATGGAGGTTTGTCTAAGCTCCAACTTACAAACGATTCCGGAGCTAGAAGGAGATTTACGAAAACATCCTGCTAAGAAGATGATACAGGAAGGGTTAGCAGTGGCTCTTTGTACTGACAACACATTAGTTTCTCGTACTGATATCGTGCGAGAGATGAGTTTAGCAGTGGAAGCCTTTCAATTGACACCTGGTCAGCTGCGGGATATTGTTTTCAACGGGTTCAAAAGAAGTTTCATGGCAAAGAGGTACAGTGCCAAGAGAGAATATAATCGAAGGGTGGTATCGTACTACAAAAAGATTGAGAGAGAGTCTGGTCTGGACGGTTATGGGAGTGAGTATGGGGAATGAATTGTGTCAAAAGTGGGTCCATCGGGTGTTGAATCATAAGCGACAGAATCCATTCCATGCCTGATCATGCCGAGCAAATCGTCAATCATACGCAACCTTTTAATAATATGCATGTTTTGACTCGTTGAAATGAAGTTTGTCCCTTGAATTGCTACGAGTTTTCTCAGAAAGTATTTACATATTTCTTTATCTGTTTTGACCACGATTGTGCTTCTTATTTACGATACCTATAAAATAGAGACATGTATAAATAGATGATCCCATTAAATCGTGTTCCGATCTGAGAGGAATTCCACACCAGTTTACCCATTGTAGCAAGCTGCAACTGAAGCCAAGGAGAAGCTATGACCAGAAGTTGGCCGAGAAGGATGTAAGATGGCGGTGAATGTTGAGGAGTAATTTAGGATTGTTGTTGCTGTGTGGATTATTAATCACACGGTGTGCTTGAGAAGTATGTAGTTGGGCTGATGCTGATGCCAGTATCCCCAGTTGTGACGGCTTCTTGTTTATGGGAAAGTGGACACATCATCACAAATTAGAGGAATGCAGGTGCGCGATAACAGTGTGAGAAAAGCTATTGAAACCGAATGTGTATCACCTGATCTTCAAGCTATCTTTAAGCTCGCCCATAGTTCAGCTCACTTTAGGATAACAGCCAATATTGTTTCTTACGTCAGACGGACTATAACTATAGCAAATACCATAGGTGTCGTTATAATCAAGTAACCTACTACAAATATTGGGTCGAAAAAGATCGGTGAATTGTCTATCATTCCCCGAAGAGAGGTCATCAGCCTTTTCCAACATATTTAGCAAGCCTTTTCCAACAACCATAACTAGAAAGCAATGGCCATCACAAAGAATCTCCGATGGCTACCCATCCGCAGCCGGTCAACAAGGTGTGCAAAGACAAATAATACTGTTGTTGATAAACGCCTGCGTGATAAGGCAAAAGCTAATCGCGAGGAAGAAGAGGAGACTGACAGCATGCATACTCTCTTTGGTAACCTTTTTCACTGTTTGGGGGCGTGTGAGGGAGATACAGATGAAATTAGCAACGATCTAGTAAAAACACGTAAAGCCGAAAAAACAGCATGGAGGGCGCAGAGAGTCGTCAAGAAGGCAGCCGAAGCCAAGAAGACAACTGAAGTTAAGCAGCAAGATGCAGCAGAATCCAAAGAGGCAGCTAAGACTGATAAGTTGGCGCATGAGGATGTTAAGGAGGCAATTGGCTCCAATAATTCAGCCAAGATGCGAGCTTTAGGCGGCAAGGATGAACTTGGAAAGCATAATAAATTCCGATTATTTGCAATAGCTAAGAAACGAGCTGCAGGCGGCAAGGATGTGCTTGAGAAGGATCCTGAATTCCGGTTAGTATTACAAACATTACACGGCGAAAAGGTTGTCAACGAGGCGGTACTTTCCGAGTGGGCCGAAGAAAGGAAAGAGGAGGGAAAAGACGGTTCGGAGAGTGCCTTGTTTTGGCAACATCCGACACAGGAATTTTTGGAGCTGCTGCAGGGTATTGACGAAGATATAAGTGATGGAAGTGACGATGATACCACATGCAGTGGCATGAGTGGGGTCTCTCAGATGTGAACTCTCACACGTGTGTAAATAATGTACAGGAGTCGTTGTTGTTGGAAGTTTAACCAACAGATTGATAAGTTATTACCCTCCCCAATTCTTTTTTCGTGCGTACAACTCAATAATGAACTATATAACCTCCTCAGAAGAGGTGTATACTGCCTCACCGTGCACATAGTATAGCCAAGAACAGGCCGAGAACCCTCTCAATAAAGCCTCTCTCCAGGAGGCTGCCTGCGGGAAAGTAAGGTACATATTGGTATATTGTATGTACGTACAGTTAGGTATCTGTACCGTACCTAATAGTGCTTCTGGTTTACGGGAAAAGATATTGAGTGGGGTCAAATGAATTTTTGAGGTGCGCGATAGATGAGTAAATAGCAGATGCGAAATGCCTGCGGACTGTGGCGGGTTGTGTCTTACGGATTGTGTCTTCATAATAAAATCACTTCTACGAAATCACTTCTACGAAGAAGATCGGTTTGGTTACCCTCCCCGCAGAGAGATACTTAGAGAGAACGCCTCGTTACATTATCAAAGTACAAAGAAAAAGCTATGGCCATCACAAAGAGTCTCCGCTGGGTACCCACGCGATCAATACGCTTTGCTAAAACAAATAATGCGGGTGATAAGAACTTGCCTGATAAGGCAGCATCTAATATGGAAAAGGAGAGTAGGCATACTGCGGACGACATTGATACAACGGCAATTACCGTGCGCGAGAAAGAGGAGGAGACTGTCAGCACGCATTCCATCTTTGGCAAGCTTTTCCATTGTTGGGGGGCGTATGAGGGAGACGACAATGGAGCCTATACCCCTGCCCAACTAGAAATCGAGACTCATCTCAAAGAGTCTCGGAAGCAAGCTCTCGAGCAAATCGAAGCAAAGTTGAGAAAGCAAGAGGAAGAAGAAAGGGCGCAGAGGTTGATCGAAAGAATCAAGATGAATATGAAGCTACTCGAAGCTAAGAAGGCAGCTGAAGCCAAGCATCAAGCTGAGCATGAAGCTTCTCAGGCCATTGAGATTGATATCAGCAAGGATCTAATGAAAACACTACAAGCAAAAGAAAAGGCGTTGAGAACGCTGGAAGCCAAGAAGGCAGCTAAGGCTGAGAAGCAAGCTGCAGCAGAAACAAAGAAGGCAGCTAAGGCTGCGAAGCTGGCGCAAAAGGATGTCAAGGAGGCATCCGAATCTAAAAAGCATGCTACAGCTGAAACTAAGGAAGCTACCGAGGCTGAGAAATTGGCACAGAAGGATGCCAAGGAGGGGGTAATTGTTACGGAGTGATGTTAGGAAGGGTTCTTGCTTCGTGAATTATATTGAAATGTTTTATAAGTACGTTAGGAGATAGTATTTGAATTTTGCTACATCCACTGTAGTGCTTCAAAAACCACTGCCCAATTTAAAGTTGGACAGAACTTGTGATGAAACACTGTGACATGTGAAATGAAATCATGGCGGTGGTGCTCTTCCTAAAATACCATTTCTACTTCCTCCATAATCCTCGTCTTCTTCCCAGTTTGGCTTTCTTCTGAACATGAAAATCGGAATAGAAGCAAGCACTAGCGGCAGGAATACTATGAGCCACAACCCACCCATGTAGTCGACATTAAAACCAATGTGAAATGTATCTTCATAGACAATACCATGAGTTGTGCGTAACAAAACTGTAAGAGAAAAGTATCCCGGCCCGAATGGGATCTGTACTCGCTCAGTGTAAACACCAGTCGTATTATATGATCGGTAGAAGATGGTCCTTTTCGCAGACATGCCTGCACGCACCTCAACCTCGTAAACCTGACGATTAGGTTCATTGGCAATATTAGGGCGTCGGTCGTAGATTTCGAACGTGATTGGGATGTACACACCAAGAATATCTCGCCATACTCTGGACATAGGGTGGACGAAGATGCCTTGTGTCGACGAAAAGCCGTGGGCTTGTGCATTACTGCTCCCGGGGGCTCTTGTCACACCAGCATTCCAAACGTTTAATGGATGGTATGACACTGTATCAGACTCCAGAGTGAGAATTTCACCACGAGAAGTAGTAACTACAAGATCAAGACCACCTGTTCCGTGCACATCATCCGCCTGAACCATCGAAGGAATTGTGTCACCAACATCCACAGTTTGAGAGCAAGCAGTAGATCCTTCTATAATGTAAAGAGTTGACCCAAGCGGTTGGACTATGTGAACACCTCTCCCAGCCCCACCATGTGGACGAGGTTGTGACGATGCAGTGAAATCCGCTGCCGCGCGTCTATTAATTTGTCGGATTTTGTCAATATCTTCAGATGACAGACCATGGATCTGATTTAACCAGTGACTCTGATCCTCGTGAAGATCAATTAGTAATGGCTGTGGCATCGACGATGGAGTTGACACGTCTATGCCTTTGTTCAGTACAATCGGAAAATGCTCCAGATCGTCTCCAGTTACTGCATCAATGGCATAAAGACGATGTTCCAATACATCATGCTTGTCCGGCCGATGCATATGTTCTCGCTCTGTTGACGCAATCATTGCAACAACGACGATTGACAGCCCACCAGTTCCGTCAACATCTCCCATGGACAAAGGACTGGTACCTCGAACAATGAGCGTCTTGGCGGCTTTGCCGAATGTTGTTTCGTCATCTGTCAGAAGATTGCGTGCCCAAAGAACTCCTCCATCGGCATTTAGAGACACCAAATCCCCTCCTGTAGAAACCGCAAAGACCTCTAAATTTGTATTGCCAACGACGTCTTCTACCAACACCTTTTGCTCAACAGGATGTCTCATTTGCACCGGCCAGCCACTCCTTAATCCATGCCATTGAGCCTCTAATGCGTAGACGAGACCCATACTTGTTCCAACAATGATGTGGTTTTTACTACCACCATCCAATTTCACAGCAATGGGTGTTGCTAGAGCCCATGCTCCCATGCCACCATGAGCATTAGAATTGATGGATGCCGTTCCACCCGAGACAATATCCCCCAGTGGTGCTGACCAATCAGTCGACAGATCAAGTACCTCTTGAATCGACCAGTATTTCCACCTGAGATTGTATCCCATGATTGCATTCGCTACATACCGTCCTCTTTCTTCTTCCGTCTCATCACCTCCATCTGCATTGGCATGTTTTCCAAAACTTTTGCCAGATCCACTTGTCATTGGATCTTTGCACTCATCTTCATCAAAATAATATGACACAGAGCACAAGATCATTTCGTCAATCTTATCCATCCGATCCGTAGTCGATCCAGCATATGCACGTGGTAATTCTACAAGGGTACACGTCGAAAGTAGGTGTGGAGGCAGTCGTAAATAGTTGGAGTCATGATAATACTTGTCCTGTGCCGATTGATATTCCTGATAAGACTCCCACCCATCAGGAGGCTGTGGCTCATACATGTCGTCTCCATATCCACGATGACGAGAGTAGTCATCGATTCCTTCACCCATCATTTCATCGTCTGTGGGATAATAATCGTCTCCCCAATTTTTCGGCTCGGCATCTGCTTCTTCTTCTTCTTTATCATTTGGTTCTTCGTCCATTGCTTTGGCATCCATCATGGGATAATCATCTCCCATGAGGCCAGGATCTTCAGCAAACATGACGTCATCCTGGTAATACATTCCATCATCATGTCCTTCTTCTAATGATGGTTGCGCTTCATTGGTATCATTGGGTTCACTTGCAACCTCAGCTTCTTGCAATCGACGATGCTGTCCCTCTTCATGCTGCTGCTGCTGCTGCTGTTTTTGTTCCTGTGTTGCTTCATCAACCACCGTATTCCGTCTCTCCTTCCTCTTCCGTTCCGCCAATCCATTCGCCGCATCCAAATCCATATTCAACACATTCGCCGAAATACCCCTAGCCTTCCCTTCATCATGTTCCCCCCTCCAAGCTGTATCGGTCGTAGATGCAAAGTAGGTATGATACGGTTCAAAGTCTTCCCATTTGGTATGATTGACATCATTTTCAGTATTGGCCATGTCTTCATTTTCTTTGGTTCGATTGATTGCCACGTCAAACCATGACTTGCGTATGAATAATCTTGGTATAGAGATGCGTTTGTAGTATCTCTGTCGACGCGTTTGTTGTTGCTGTTGCTTCGTTGCTGCAGGTTCAAAGTCCAACCCAACCAAGTGCAAGTTACCATCATAATCCCCCAATATTGCATCAGCAACACCATCACCCTCAACATCATGCACAATAGGTGATGAGTAGTAAAATGACGACGATTCAAATAACAAAGGGAATTGTTCATCTTCCTTCATTTGTTCCGAAGATTGTCCCTCTACTCCACCAGCACTACCACTACTACTACCACTGCTTTTGTTTGGATTGTAATCAGCATGTGTCCCAATAGCACTACTCGGAGTCCACATTTCCAACACTTCAAAATCAGTCGTTACCAATATCTGCCGGCCTGATCCGGCATCAAAGTCGGGATGGAGGGGATAGATGATTGGTGGGGTGTGCATGCCTATACCACTGTGATGACTATTGTTGTTGTTATTGTTGTTGTTGCTGTTTTGTGTTCCACCAAAGTGAGCACTGTGAGTGGAACCTAATCGAAATGACAATGGGCATCTTGGATCTCCACCATTATTATTATTATTGTTGCCATTGGTACTGTCAAATATTGGAGTAGCACGATTCTTATGGATGGTCACAGTACCATCATCACCACCGCGAGTTTCTACCCCATCGGCTAATATTCGTGTAGACACAATTTCTTGATCGAATGGATCAGTGCAATATGAAACGTAGGGGCGTGATTTTGGATTGCCTTGTACTTGCAGTATTCCATTTTGGATGGTGATGATTGCAAATAATGAGAGGAATATTGCTGGAGATTTGTTGAGTATTGGTCGTCGCGTCATTTTGAATTTAGATAAATTGTGCATATGATGTGAGGAGAACAGAGTCTGTTCTTCACTCCTAATGGGCTAGGTATTTGTTGTAATTCAAAGGCGCAGCTCTACGACTCAATAATGAAGGTTCTGTCGGCTCTGTCCTCGCGCGTCGCTCAACTATTACTATGGCATCGACAATAGATAGCTGAACAAAAAGGGTCGAACTTCTCTCCTCCAAATCTTCACCACAAACAGAGGAGATAGTGAGAAGGCAAACAACCGTACCTGGCAAAAGTCTATGAAAGGAATTAGTACAAAATTGAAGAACTTCCTCCGAGCTTGCGCAATGCAAGGAAAAATGTGAGGGTCACCTTCTCACCAAAATTGGCCAAAGGAGACGCCTTCTCTCTCGCATTTCACTCTGCCAATTTTGTGAGTACGTGTGGTCGCCTTTTGCGCTCGTTGCGTTGAAGACAACGAGCGAGACATTTAGTTGCGGCGTAACGAAATAATTGCTATCATAGTACTTTCAGGTGCACTAGCGAGCCTCCTATGAAAGACGTCGGAACAGAACGAAATAGAACAAGTTGACACATCAAGCAAATTGATAATACATAGCTCTATACCATAGTGTTGCTATCTAGAATATCCTTGGAGTATAGCTTGAAGCTTTGGCGATTTCTGAGAACAGCGTTGTCGAACATTCATATACATTTTACCATCAGAGCACAGAACCTACAACCAAGATGGTTCAACGACGAGACGACACATGTGAGCGTGATGAGGCCGACCATCAAATGAAAAACAGATATGCCGTCTCCTTGTATAATTTAAGCGTCCAAGAGAAGAATATCGAAGAATACAAAGTAGAAATCAAGAGATGCCAAAGGGCACTAAAGAAATTTTCTTCAGAAAGACAAAAACAGAAAGTAACGTCAGAGTTACTCCATTATAAAACGGAGCTAGAAAAGGCGAACAAGGAGGTGGCTCAAATAAAGAAGAGTATTGATCGACGTGCAAGAGCGATGTCATCTACACCAAAGACAAAAGAAGATGCCGAAACATGGGAACTTATTGCAAAATATGCCGCACAAGAGTTGGCAACTCACCAAGAGGAGCTTGCAGCGATACAGGAAAAAATGGAAGATACAAAAAATCAAATTGAAGCTGTACGTGCAGCATCGACAAGAATTTCGGAAGAGGTGTTTGATGAAGATGAGATACAAGGCAGAGGTTGCTGTGCTGGACCGGAGTCTTACTTAGATGCGGTGTCGTATTGGTTCACGGTGGAATAAGAGGATGATCCTTGAATGCAAAAACGGACACCAGAAGAGGCGAAGTCGAGATATGTAGCGGGCAATATCAGACTACAGAAAAATTAGTGTTATCTAATGATAAATATGTTCATTATATTATTGTCTACAATTCACACATCTACTCAATAGTTGGTGGAGGTCCTCCAGAAAAGGTCGACCAAGGAAGCAGATAATCTGGTACATTGTCAGTGATCCAACTTGGCAGCGAAGAACCGCTCTCCTTTTCAATTTGTGGAAACACAAAGTTTGGCAAAATAAATTTCAAGCTTCTGATACTTGGTGGTAATCTTCCATCAACATCAGTAAAACCCAACTCTTTTGCCAACTCTGCCACAACAACAACCTTGCCTGATCTTTCCTTCATCATTTCTGAATCTGCCGTCAACAGAGCCATGGCACGGCCAGAAAATTGAGGTGTTTCACCCATTGCTAGATCGAAGCCACCCGATGCTTCTTCCCACTCTCCTCTCTTTTCCATTTCAATGTTGCCTTCTGTTTTAACGAGTCCGGGATATAATGCCACTGTATCTACATTGTATTTCGAAAGCTGCACTGACATGTCAGATGCCAATCGATCAGCTGCTGCCTTGCCCACCCCATATGCAACGTTGAACGTGTAGCTCTTTCCACCGAAACTTGATATTATTCCAATCAGAGGTCTCGTTCCCGTATGTTGCTTTGCAGTATCAATCATTAATGGTACACTTTCACAGCATGCAATGTAGGCACCTCGTAGGCCGACACCATGACATGCATCCCACATGGCCCCACTACCTGCATCTTGTTTCCAAAATTCGTCACGGAAGGATGCATCTGTTAGATTGGGTGGTGTCGTAAAGGCACTACAGATGAGAACATCCAACCGACCACATTCCTCTTGTACTTTCTGTACTAGCTTTGCAATTTCAGCATCATTTGATACATCCATAGGTATCGCGACGCCTTTCCCCTTTCCACTCATGTTATTAATTTCTTCTGCTGTTCGTTCTACGGTGCAATCTTCAAAACTCCCAAGGTCACGTTCCGATGATATTGATCCAGAGCGAGAACTGCGTGATGCGACATAGACAGTCATGCCTGCCCTACCTAGTTCAAGAGCAATACCCTTGCCGATGCCTCGACTACCGCCTGTGACGATTGCCACCCGCGATGAAAGATCAGGAGTGTTGTATAAGTCAACGAGGGCATTTGTGGGTGCGTTGGCGCTAAATGCAGAGGTGTAACTGCACAAGAGCAAAAGGTGGTTAACAACTGTGGTGATGGAGTACTTCCTCATACTGCTGTGATCTATGATTTGGTCGTATTGTATGATTCTTCCAGATCAGGTTGCAACAGCAACAACTACACAGTACTCAGCAGAGGTTTCCACCACCGCAGTTCAGCTCAGTTCAGGCAGAGCATGGATCTCTTCAACATGACAGCGGAGCGGCGGATCGGATCGGAGGGCGAAAAAGAGACGAGTTATTTGAAGAGGGGGCTCCGTAAGATGCGATTGCGTCACCAATACGTCACATTAGCTAAATCATTCTGCCATTCTGGCTAAATTGATAATACTGCATGCAGTGCTGACGTGTCATCTACACTTTAATCACAAACTGCTCCATAAACAAGCCTGAGCAGGATTCATAACGACCACGTAGGCAGAACTTGCTCTTTTGCTTACGTCATGATACGGCCGTGCTTTCATCACGATGATTCCAGCACGAGATGTGCTCATAAATCTTCTAATCGATCAATCGAAAGAGCTCATTCTCATCTACAATTACAATCATCTACTACCATTCATCTACCAATCATCATCACAATGAAGTTGAACACTGCCTACCTCAATAACAAGCGCGTTTCTGACGACCATATCTTCCTCTGCACTCCTGGAAACAACTCTCTCGTAACCCTGGATGATACTCCGAGCAAGAGGGCCAAGACATTCAAGCTGCAGCCCCGACGATCTGCCCTCGTCATTAGTTGTGCCCTGGCCTTACTATTGGTATCACCACCAACGGCCGATGCCTTTGCGATCACACAAGGCACCATGAGCAACCCATTCACCACCCAGCTTAACTACCGCTCCCTCCATCATGGCCCAGACGTGGAGCCTCTGACCGACATGGAGAAGCAAGGAGTTGACTTCACCAAGATGCCCAAGGATAAGCTTGATCGCTTTGGACCAGGTAGCTTTGATCAATACGCCGACAGCA
>Ga0209652_1003423_pt1 | contig 11685 bp, 9 predicted proteins | sample SaaInl74LU_5_DNA_FD_184641 | JGI IMG/M metagenome (GOLD analysis project Ga0209652, IMG submission 184641) | Marine microbial communities from expanding oxygen minimum zones in the Saanich Inlet - ESP_74LU_5_DNA (SPAdes) (version 2) | ecosystem: Environmental > Aquatic > Marine > Intertidal zone ...
TGTTCATTGCTCTTCTCTGCTTCAGCGTTTTTGTGGCATGTAAAAAAGAAGAAGATCAACTAGAGCAAACGAGCAACATTCAAGTCGAGCGCACGCTGTTTCTACCCGAAACACCTTACGATTATGCTGGTATTGAACTCCCTCCCCATTTTCAAACTACGGCCTTAAGCCTTTATGAAAGTTTTGCCAACCCGGTTGACATTACCAACGATGGAGCCACACTGGGAAGAGTGCTTTTTTATGATACTCAGTTAAGTGAAAACAATTCGGTAAGCTGTGCGTCTTGTCATCAACAAATTCATGCATTTTCCGACCCAGGGATTAGAAGTGTCGGATTTGAAGGTGATTTGAGCAACCGCCACTCACAAACGCTAGTTAACTTGAGATGGGCTAGAAGAATGTTTTGGGATCATCGTGTCAATGGATTAGAAAACCAGGTGCTCATTCCTATTCAAGATCCAATTGAAATGGGAATGAACCTCGATGCCTTGACTGCCCGACTTCAAGCTACTCCCTACTATCCTGATTTGTTTAACGCTGCATTCGGAAGTGACACGGTATCTGCCGAACGAATTGCCAATGCCTTGAGCCAATTCATCACTTCGATCTATTCCTACCGCAGTAAATACGACGAAGGATTGATGAACAACTTTGCCAACTTCAGTGAAGAAGAGCTTGCCGGAAAAGACATCTTCTTTAACGGTGAAACCCGCTGTAATCAATGTCACTCTACCGCCCTATTCTTCGACCCACAAGCGAGGAACACCGGCCTAGATTACACGGGTGACTTCGGTTTGTATGAGCTTACCGGGATAGAAAGTGATAAAGGTAAATTCAAGACCACTACGCTTCGCAACATTGAACTCACCGCACCTTACATGCACGACGGTAGATTTGCCACACTCACGGAGGCCATTCAACATTATAACGAAGGTATTTTACCTGATCCTAACTTAGATGATCGTTTGGCGATTGGTTTTGAACCTGGAGGAACACCAATTGAAATGAATCTGAGCGATACAGATGTCGCTAATTTAGTGAGCTTCTTGAAAACCTTCACCGATGAGGCCTTGATCTACGATCCCATGTATGCTGATCCTTTTCAGCCTTAAATCACAGACATTTAACAAAAGAAAAACACTTCTGCAGCTCTTAGTCCAGACAATGTTTTTTTAATGTCCTTTTGCATCACATCTCCGGCAACGGCTACAATGATTTGTTTGAAATCGATATGCGATGGTCCTTTCAATACTTTACCATAAATGTTTACTCCCTGTTTCTGGGGCGTTTCAGTAATCCAATCGAATGTTACACCTTCGTTTAAGAGCAGTTTAGCAATGTCTTTGCCCTTCTTACCCGCTCCCCAGAGGATCAATGTTCGCGATCGATCTAGGTCGTGCTCGATGAACTTTTGTGTTTTGAGGTCGATAAAGCGGTTATCTGTATAGTTGGGATCGTTTCTCGATGCACGTTCATCATGGTCTCTCCAGTAATGAAGCACCGTATTCACTCCGAGTAGTTTTAATCCAGCATTCCGAAAGCGGAAAGCCAAGTCGTAGTCTTCCGGATAAAGTTCAGCATCAAAAGCTCCTAAAGCCTCAAAATCTGAACGAAAGCACATCCATCCTGGCGAAGGAATAACACATTCTTTGTAGATCTCATCAAAGTTGTTCGAAGCGGCCGTGAGTTTATTCAACCATTCAGCGTAGCGTTTATAACCATCGCCAATAGCCCCCTTTTGTTTGAAATAATGCACAGCACAAACAGCGAGGTGTCCGTTTCCCGACTTCAGCAAAGCTTTACTCATCTTTTCGAGCTTGGCTTTGTGCATTAGGTCATCTGCATCCATCCGAGTGATTAATTCACCTCCACTCTGCGAATAGGCAAGCTGCAAGGCTTGAATCAGCCCCTTCTTCTTGTTCTTAAGTGCTTTAATGCGTTGGTCTTTGCCGCACCACTTTAACAATATCTCCTCGCTCTCATCATCCGAAAAATCATTTACAGCAATCAATTCCCAGTTCTTATAGCTCTGGTCGAGAATGCTCTGCAAACAATCGTCTAAATACAGCGCTGCATTGTAGACCGGCATGACAATGGAAATCAGTGGTGTTTTCATGAAATCATAGCAATAAAGTCGTCTTCAGAAATAATAGGAATTTCAAGCTCTTCAGCTTTCTTCAGTTTTGCAGGTCCCATGTTGTCTCCCGCTAATACGTAGTCTGTTTTTTTCGAGATGCTTCCCACGTTTTTGCCGCCGTGTTGCTCAATCATGGCTTTGATTTCGTTTCTACTATATTTCGTAAAAACCCCTGAAACAACGAAGCTCGCTCCTTCAAGTGTGCTCAATTGGGGAACATCACTTTCTTCCATTTCGAATTGAAGTCCGCTCGCTCTCAAGGAAGCAACGATTTCCATATTCACCGGGTTTTCAAAGTATTCCAGAACTGAAGCAGCGATTCGATCGCCGATTTCATCAACGGCAATAAGTTCTTCCATATTGGCCTTCATCAGTGCGTCGATATTTTTGAAATGCTTGGCCAACTTCTTGGCTACGGTTTCGCCCACATAGCGAATGCCCAAGGCAAAAAGCACTTTTTCAAAACCTTGAGCTTTTGAAGCTGCTACACCTTTGAGGAGATTGTTCACTGATTTTTCTGCCATTCGCTCAAGCTGAATGAGCTCTTCGAATTTTAGATGGTACAGACTAGCGCTGTTTTCGATCAAATTTGCTTTCCACAGTTGCTCAACTGTTTCAGCCCCTAGTCCGTCGATGTTCATGGCCTTTCTAGAGATGAAATGCTGAATTCTACCTGTGATTTGTGGTGGACAACCAGTATCATTCGGACAATAGTGTTGCGCTTCTCCTTCGTGTCTTATGAGGGGGGTATTGCATTCCGGACACTCACTAATGTAGACATGGGGTTTACTATCTTGTGGTCGGAGTTCCATTTTCACTCCAACAACCTTGGGGATAATTTCCCCTCCTTTTTCAACAAATACCGTATCGCCCACCCGAATATCGAGCTTCTCAATTTGATCGGCGTTATGAAGGCTGGCGCGCTTAACAGTTGTTCCTGCGAGCTGAACAGGTTTAAGGTTGGCAACGGGTGTAATGGCTCCTGTTCTACCCACTTGATAGCTGATTTCTTCTAGAAGCGTAAAAACCTGTTCGGCTTTAAACTTATATGCGATGGCCCAACGGGGCGACTTTGCCGTCATGCCCAGGGCTTCTTGTTGTTCGTAATTGTTCACCTTAATCACGATGCCATCAATCTCGAAAGGGAGGCTCCTTCTCGCTTCGTCCCAGTACTCAATGAAGTCCATAATTTCGCTAACCGACTTCGCCTTGGCCACATACCTAAGTTCTTCTGGGGGAGCTTTAAAACCCCAAGATCTCGCAGCAGACAAAGCCTCGAAGTGAGCGCCAAATCTATTTTCATCGGCATAAACCCCATAGAGAAAACAATCCAAACCACGAGATGCTACCAGTTTGGAATCTTGGTTTTTCAAGGTTCCAGAAGCCGTATTTCTTGGATTCGCGTAAAGTTCTTGTCCATCAGCAGCTCGTTGTTCATTCAAAGCATGAAAAGCTTCAAGGGGAAAGAAGATTTCTCCTCTGATTTCAAAACGATCTGGAATATTTTCGCCTCTCAACTGAAGTGGAATGCTGCTGATGGTGCGCACATTTTTGGTCACGTCTTCACCAACATCTCCATCTCCCCGTGTAACCGCTCTAAGCAGATTTCCTTTTTCGTAAAGAATGCTTATCGCCACTCCGTCGTATTTCAACTCCATCACATATTCGAGCTCGTCAAGGGTTGATTTCCTTAAGCGATCTTCCCAATCTTGTATTTCTTCAAGCGAATAAGTATTACTTAAAGAGAGCATAGGATGTTCGTGCTTCACTTTCACAAACTTGTCGGTAAGATCACCTCCTACTCTTTGTGTTGGACTATTTTCACTCTTGAATTGTGGGAATTTTTCTTCGAGATCTTGAAGTTCGCGCAATTGAAAATCAAATTCTTGATCTGAAATCAAGGATTCGTTAAGCACATAGTAATGGTAATTATAATTGTGAAGAAGTGAGCTGAGTTGATCGATGCGCTGTTTTGCTTCGTCAGTATTCATTTTTGACATCTTTATTGAAGGCACTGCGGGCCAATTTTAGCAGTCGGATTTTCGCCTTCAAGATATAAAGGTCTGAGCTATAATCTTCCCTTAAATCCGCATTATCACCCAAAATATGTCGGTAACCATATCCTCCACCAATCGAAATCCAGTAAGTCAAGTGGAAATAACCTGTAAATGAAGCTTCAACGGGGTGCAGGCGGTAATCAGCGTAGACCTCAACATTATCTGTTTTAAGATCGGTATAACTCACTTGAGCGCTTCCAGATCCTAAATGAAAGGTGGTACTCAACTCCCATTTCTGAGTAAACAATAGCACTCGTTCATAGTAAGCAGTGATATAAGAAAAGCTGTAGGTCACATCTTTGTGGGGAGAAATGATATCATCAAACTGATCTACAACAATGTTTGAACTCAAGCCATAAATGCCTATTCCAAATCTGTGGACCCTACGATGTTCTAAGCCAAGTTTTATTCCTCCGATGCGTACTCCTTGGTTCTGAGCAGTTGATATTCGACCATCTAACTGAAGGTCAAAACGCCACTTTTTAAATGGTTTTCTGAGGTTTTGGTAGCCTTTAATAGTCCAAACACGATCGCTGTACTGCGCCTGAGCGTCAATAGTTCCCACTAGCGTGAGCAGGCATAAACCAAGGATGAGTTTGAAATTCAAGCGTACAAAAATAGCTGAAATCATCCATTCACCGCACTTACCATGCGATCTTTGCCTTGCAAATCTTTGTGAATTTTGACTTCGCTGAGTCCGATATCAAGAAACGTGCCCTTAACATCTTGCGCAAAATCCTCATGGATTTCAACCACTAAAACGCCATTTGGTAAAAGGTATTGCCGTGCTAATCTAGACAATGCTTTGTAAAACAAGAGTGGGTCTTCATTTGGAACAAACAGCGCCAAGGCAGGTTCTTGGTTGGTTACATGTGCTGGCATATCTCGTTTTTCATGCTCAGGGATGTAGGGTGGGTTGGAAAGGATGGCATTAAATTTTCCGGGCAACTTTTCTTCCGAGAGCATGTCGAACTGAAAGAGCTCTAAGTTAAGTGAAAGTTGTTTTTTGTTTTTCTGGGCGATGCTTAGAGCTTCGGGTGAAACATCAGCGGCAAGCACTTCCATTCCATGGTTACGGTGTTTTAGTGCCAGTGCGATACAGCCTGATCCCGTTCCTAGATCAATAATACGCGCATTTTTCGGTGAAAGTGATTCCGCTAAAACCACCAATTCCTCTGTTTCAGGTCTTGGAATTAAAACACCAGGGGCAACAAAAAGCTCAAGGTCAAAAAAATGGGCTTTTGAAGTTACGTATTGTAGCGCTTCACCATCATAAATTCGGTTCAATTGATGTTTAAAGCGGATCAACTCTGGTTCGCTCAGCAGGGTGTTCTCCAGCTTTAACTTGAAGTAAGGTTTACTCAGAAGTGCTTCAAGCAGCAATGCTGTCATCTGCTGGGCAGAGCGGTCGTCAAATTTAGTTTGAAGTCCAGACTTCCCCCAAGCCGCCACCTTCAGAAGTTCATTGCTCGAAGGCCAGTTGTGGATTTCAAACAACGGCATCGGCAAGTAAGCCTTTCAACAATAATTCTGCAGACGCTGGATTTGTTGCGAGGGGCACATTATGCACATCACAAATTCTCATGAGCATGTTGATGTCTGGTTCGTGAGGGTGTTTGTCCAATGGGTCTCTGAAGAAAAACACCATGTGTATGTCTCCCGTTGCGCATTGAGTAGCAATTTGAGCGTCTCCTCCTAGTGGACCAGATAATACGCGTTCTACTTTTAGTCCAGCTCTTTCGACGTGAGAACCTGTTGTTCCAGTGGCAACAAGTTGGATTTCTTTTTTCTTAAGAACGTCGATATGATTCGTAAGAAACTGAACCATATCGGCTTTTTTGCCATCGTGGGCAATGATTGCGATTTTCATTGAGCAAAAGTACTATTTCTGTGTAGCTAGGATGTTATCATTTATTTAACAAAGACCTGGAATCCGTAAGCTCCCAATGGCAGGTGGCTTTTGTTCACATCAGTGATCACTTGTTGATCAAAAATGCTGTTGAACTCTCCGTCTAGCGTATCAAGAATGCTCACATTGCTTGGGATGCTGTCTAAGTTAATCAAGGTAATGACGTGTGATTCATTCTTCTTGCGGTGAAAAGCAACGACGTTTTCTGCCCCATCAGTTCTTAGCACTTCAAACTCACCTCCATGATATCCATTCCACAGGGCCTCTTCATTCTTGTTGAGTTGATAAAGTTTGGTGTAATGATCTACGTATAGCGGTTCACTCCAATCAATGGTGTCCTTATCAAAGAACCGGAGGCGTTTTGGGTTGCCTGCTTCTTGGCCTGAATAGACCAAAGGCATACCGCTAATCGTAGCAGCTAGTGTAGCATAAGCCAAGTGTGCATCTCCATAGCGTTCGAACACTGTCCCGTTCCAGGAATTTTCATCATGATTGGTGATGAAATTCATTCGATAGTCGTTCTTTTGAAAGTTCGTATCTTCTTTTGCCATGTAGGCATACAAATCGCTAATGCTTTTTTCCTTCTGAGCTAGCCCATTCATAATGTGCATGAGTTCCCAGCTGTAAGTCATGTCAAAAGCCTTCTCATGCAATTCAGGATTTTCAGCTTCAGCAAGCATAAACACTGGTTTTACAGCATCTAATTGTGGTCTAAGTTCATTCCAAAAATCCATCGGCACCCAATCGGCTACATCGCAACGAAATCCGTCGATGTTTGCATTTTCTAGCCAAAAAATCATGTCTGCAGTCATGGCCTTTCGAAGCTCTTGGTTGTCGTAATTCAAATCGGCAACATCCCACCAGTCTGTTCCCAAGGGAGGTTGAATCTTTCCAAGAGAATCAGGCGTATAAAAATCGATGTTCGTCTTGGTCCACTCATGATCAAAAGCTGTGTGGTTAGCCACCCAATCAATAATTACTTTCATTTCATAAGAATGGGCAGTTCTGACAACATTTTTGAAATCTTCCATCGAACCAAATTCCGGATTAATTCCTGTATAGTCTTGCACGCTGTAGTAGCTTCCTAGTCCGCCTTTTCGATTCATCTTTCCAATTGGATGAATGGGCATGAACCAGAGGATGTCTACTCCCATAGCCTTCAGACGTGGTATGTCTGCTTCAAATGCCGCGAAAGTTCCTTCTGGCGTGTGTTGTCGAACGTTTACTTCGTAGATCGTAGCGTTTTTCGACCATTCTGGATGCTCAAGAACATCAATCACATCCGTCTCCCCAAGTACTTCAACTTGCGAGCTTGCAGGAAGCTTTTCGTTATTACTGTTTTCACAAGAAATTAGCGCCATTGCGCCGAAAAGAGCAAAAAGAACTTTCTTCATCTTTGATAATTTTCAACTAAGATAGTGTATCTATTACACTTTCTCTAAAACAAGGTTATTTGTCCTTCCCCATCTCCACTTTTTGGCTTGGGCTTGTTAGCTGGTTTTTCTTCTTTTTTAGGCGATGCGTCAAGTTCTATGGGCTTTGAAATATCATCGGGAATCCCCTCTATTTTGGCCTTAGGCTTTTGATTTACCTTTACTTCCTTCTTCTCTTGCTTGGTAACTTCCAATTCAATGCTCACTTCCTTCTCTTCCGATTGCTCTTCAAGTTCTTCATCAAGTTCAACATCAATCGAATCATTTTCGTCTTCATCCCTGCTTTCATTTTGCAGGGTTTCTTCGCTAAGTCTTCTTTCTTCAAGAAGCGCTTCTAATGATGCCTTTTCTTTTTCTTCATCAGCAGCTTCCAGTAGTACCTCCGTTACTGGGTTGGGTGATAACTTATTTCCAATCGCCTTCAAACCTTTAACAGCAATAAATTCGCTCAAATCAATCAATTCATCTTCTAAATCTCTTGTTTTCTTGAACTTCTTATTGAAGCGCAAACGGGCAACAGGATGAAAAAGTGAACTCACTAAATGAAGCTTGGTATTTTCGTGTTCACTAATAAAGCTCACCGGCTTGCTTGATGGTTCAACAAGGAAACGTTTTACGAAGTTATCTTCCTTTTCACCGTCGTAATAAACCGCTGAAAGTGGTTTTTCAGGAATCCACTTTTCCATGTGAATCATGTTCTCATCGAAGTGGGTATTCAGGTCGAATCCAATCAATTTGTAGACGCCGGTGCTGAGGAGGACAAGAATTTTATCTTCTGGCTGAAAATCGCCCAAGAAGGTGCCCCTCTCTTCAACATTTAGTCGCTGAACGGTTTCATCATACCAAATCTTGCGAGCTCCTAAAGTAGATACTCCTTTCTCCTTGAGTTCAACGCGTTTAAGTGGATATTTTGAAACCAGGTTTCCACCCGCTGCTCTACCTTTTATTGCCAGTTCTGAGAAGTCGATATCGAACTTTAATTTTTTGACCCGCTGTGCTTGACGCAAAAACACTGTTACCACTTCGGCCTCTCCATTTGGATTATGGCTGAAGTAGAACACTTTCGACTTTGGAGTATCTTTTGTGAGCGGATATTCTTTATCTCTAGTTATGGATGTAACCGAAAAGCGTTTCATATAAGACGCTGCGGTTTTTCCATCTTGATAAATCATGTTGTAAACGGTGCGCTTATCGCCCTTTTTCCAAACCCCAACATGAATGATGTTTTTTCCAACAAAGGCTTTTTGCGAGATTTTGGTCACGAGCATCATCCCATCTTCTCTGAAAACAATGATGTCGTCAATATCGCTGCAATCGCAAACAAATTCTGATTCTGTTTTTTTCAATCCAGAACCAATAAAGCCTTCTTCGTAGTTCACATAGAGTTTGGTATTGGCAACGGCCACTTTTGCTCTATCGATGGTATCGAAGGTTTTGATTTCTGTTTTTCGTTCTTTTCCTTCGCCGTATTTCTTTTTTAGATTTTGGAAATAAGCAATCGCGAAATCGGTGAGGTGAGCGAGTTGTTCTTTTACCTCGGCAATTTCTTCATCGAGGTTACGAATTTTCTCATCTGCTTTAAAACTATCAAACTTCGAAATACGCTTGATTCGAATTTCAGTTAGTCGGGTTACATCTTCATCAGTTACCTCGCGAAGCAAGTGTTTAATGAAAGGCTTTAATCCGCTATGAATCGCAGCGAGAATTTCGTCCCAAGTTTCACATTCCTCAATATCGCGGTAGATGCGGTTTTCGATGAATATTTTTTCGAGTGAGCTGAAGTGCCATTGTTCTTCAAGCTCAGCCTTTTTAATTTCTAACTCCTGTTTGAGGAGATCTTTTGTTCTTTCTGTAGAAATCCGAAGCATTTCGCTTACCCCAATAAAGTGAGGGCGATCGCTTTCGATGACACAAGCATTTGGTGAGATCGAAACTTCGCAATCGGTAAAAGCATAGAGCGCATCTATGGTCTTATCGGTTGAAACTCCAGCAGGCAAGTGAATCATTACTTCCACCTGATCTGCGGTATTGTCTTCGATCTTTTTGATTTTTATTTTGCCTCGATCATTGGCTTTTAGAACGCTCTCGATCAATGAGCTTGTGGTTGTTCCAAAGGGCAATTCGTGCACGACAAGCGTTTTGGTGTCTTCTTTACGAATTCGAGCACGAACACGCACTTTCCCTCCTCTTAGTCCATCATTATAATTGCTAAAATCAGCCATACCTCCTGAGAGGAAGTCGGGATAGATCGTTGCTTTCTGACCTTTAAGCACTTTGATCGAAGCATCAATAAGTTCCACAAAGTTGTGCGGCAACATTTTACAAGCAAGTCCCACGGCAATACCTTCTACGCCCTGAGCGAGGAGCAAAGGAAATTTTACGGGAAGTGTTTCTGGTTCTTTGTTTCTACCGTCGTAAGACTGTAACCAAGTTGTTGTTTTTGAATTGAAGACAACGTCATTGGCGAATTTGCTGAGTTTCACCTCAATGTACCTCGGTGCAGCTGCGCTATCGCCCGTGAGGGTATTCCCCCAGTTTCCTTGCATATCGAGCAAGAGTTCTTTTTGTCCGATTTGCACCAAGGCATCTCCAATAGAGGCATCTCCATGCGGGTGGTACTTCATGGTGTTACCAATGGCATTAGCTACCTTATGATAGCGACCATCATCGAGTTCTCTCAAAGAGTGTAAAATTCTTCGCTGCACCGGTTTCAATCCGTCATGCAAGTGAGGAACTGCTCTTTCTAGAATAACGTAGGAGGCATAATCGAGAAAATACTCATCAAACATGTCCTTGACATGAATAACGTTCTCAAGTTCATCACCCTTCCCACCATCAAATTCGTCGTCGCGTTCGATTTCTTCTGAATCGTCAATGTTGCTCATTGTCTACTTCCTCTTTCTTTATGGTCGACTCAAGCTGATACCGCTTCGTCAATTTTATCTTTTTCTACTTTCAAATTCTCAACGATATACTGTTGTCTAGAGGGGGTATTTTTCCCCATGTAAAACTCCATCAAATCGTTCAAGCTACTGTCTTTACCAATCAAAACAGGGTCGAGCCTGATGTTCTCTCCAATAAAGTGTTTAAACTCATCAGGAGAAATCTCACCTAGTCCCTTAAATCGTGTAATCTCAGGGTTTTTCCCAAGCTTATTCATTGCGTTCACCTTTTCTTCTTCGCTGTAGCAGTAAATCGTTTCCTTCTTGTTTCTCACTCTAAAAAGAGGTGTTTGAAGCACGAAGAGGTGACCTGCTTTCACCAAGTCTGGGAAGAATTGCAAGAAGAAGGTAATCAAGAGCAAGCGGATGTGCATCCCATCTACATCGGCATCGGTTGCCACAACCACATGGCGGTAACGCAAGTTTTCAATACCGTCTTCAATATTCAGAGCCGCTTGCAGAAGGTTGAATTCTTCATTTTCGTAAACCACCTTTTTCGTGAGTCCGAAACTATTGAGAGGTTTCCCCTTCAATGAAAACACCGCCTGAGAATTAACATTTCTCGCCTTGGTAATTGAACCAGATGCCGAATCACCCTCGGTAATAAAGAGCGTGCTGTTTTCTGCTTCTGGCTTGTTGGAGTCGAAATGGATCCTACAATCGCGCAGTTTTTTGTTGTGGAGGTTGGCCTTCTTTGCTCGTTCCTTGGCAATTTTCTTGATCCCTGCGAGTTCCTTTCTTTCTTTTTCTGACTGAAGGATTTTCTTCTGGATGGCTTCTGCTGCTTCAGGGTTTTTGTGCAAGAAATTATCAAGCGCTCTTTTCAAGAAGTCTAAAGTAAACGCCCTGATAGAAGTCCCATCGGGTTCCATTTCAGTACTTCCGAGTTTTGTTTTTGTTTGTGATTTTGTTTTTGATTTTGTTTTTGATTTTACAGAAGGATACTTTCGTTTGTATTTCCGGGTTTGTTGTCTCATTATATTCTATATACATATTTTATATCCACTTCTCTTATGATATATGATGTGATTATACTCGGAGGAGGAATTGCGGGTCTCTATACTGCATATAAATTACAACAAACAAATCCTAAACTCAAACTTTTGCTTTTAGAAAAAAATAATTACTTCGGTGGTCGAATATATACCGTTCGTCACAAAGATCTTGTCTTTGAAGCAGGTGCGGGTCGGTTTAATGAGACACATAT
>Ga0209652_1003424_pt1 | contig 11685 bp, 13 predicted proteins | sample SaaInl74LU_5_DNA_FD_184641 | JGI IMG/M metagenome (GOLD analysis project Ga0209652, IMG submission 184641) | Marine microbial communities from expanding oxygen minimum zones in the Saanich Inlet - ESP_74LU_5_DNA (SPAdes) (version 2) | ecosystem: Environmental > Aquatic > Marine > Intertidal zone...
CTTGTCTTTCAAAAAAAAGCGCGCAATTTCTGGGATATAAGCACAGCCCAATTCACGAGCCAGCGCTATGGCCAAACTTGTTTTTCCCGAACTCTCAGGTCCGCTGATGGCAATGATTTTCTTTTTATCCATTGATGAAACCATATATCGCCAAGAAAAAATAAATTACAAACAAAACAGCGCCAAAGTACAGTTTGCGCTTGAGGTAGAGCAGCGCTGAAACCGCGTCAATCACTATCCAATAGCCCCAATTTTCATGGATGAAGTTCACCATCAGCACGGTTGCAACAAGGCTAAATACGGTAGTAAAGGCATCCAGAAATGGCGCCGCAGCATTACTGAATCGCTTCAGCCCAAAACCAAGCAGGGCTGTGCCTAAAATAGCAGTGATGAGGTAGGGAATGTTTTCCCACCAGGTGTGATGGAGCACCAACCACCCATCGCTGGTGTTGAGGTAGCCATAAATCGCAAATCCCACGTAGAAGAGTTGGAGGGCGCTTTCGGCATAAATCCGTTTCAGCCAGCATAAATAAACAAATCCTAAAGCCCCTAAACCCCCGAAAATAAAGCACCACGAATGGCCTTGGATATAGGTCCAAGTATAAATGAGACTAAAGACCACCGAAACAATTTCGATGAGCTTTAGCACTTGCTGCTTAGGCTGTAGGTTGGTGCTCGTAGCTGCTGACATCGCCTTTGAGGAATTTCATCACAAATACCGATTGTTCTCCATCGTTCCAAGTGGATTTCATCCCTTCTTGGATCAGCGGCATTAGCGTATCTATTGGTCCGTACACCTGCGTGCTCATGCCGTTAGTGACGATTTTTACATCGGGAGCTTGTTCGAGTTCAGCAATAAACTTCAAAACAGCTTGTTCGTACGCTTGGTGCAAGGGGTACAAACTTATTTCAATGGAGACAAAGTGGTTCATTCGTCGTCAAAGGTACAAACACAAGGCGCAGAAAGAATGATTTCGACCTCAGGAAGCAGAAATCGAAGTGTTTCTTGCTCGCTGGCGTTCATATCGTTGTTCAGTAGGTCCAGCTTCACTAAGTATTGCAGTCGGCTCAAGCTTTGCGGAAAATAGCTCACCACGTTGCTCCACAAGAGCAGTTCTTGGAGTTTTTTGAGCTGATAAATGTCGTCTGGAATTTTAGAGATAAAGTTATCGCCGAAAGAAAGGATTACAAGTGCTTTACAGGCCAATACTCCTTCGGGGAAGGGGTCGATGTTGTTGTGGTCGGCGCGTAAGATTTGCAAGTTTTTTAGCTTCGCGATGGAGGCCGGAATGGAATCGAGTTTGTTTCTGTCAAGGATCAACTCGTTTAAATAGGTGAGTTGAGTAATTTCTTCGGGAAATGATTTGAGGCGCTGTCTTGTAAGGTCCAAGCGATAAACCGGAAGAGGAGATTGCAGCGCAGCTTCGATCGAGGTGAACACCTTAGCCGTATCAAGCTGATCGTAATCGATCAACTCAATTTGGGCGCTGAGGTTCAGGCCAGATAGAAGAAATAGACAAAGCAATATTCGTTTCATGCAAGTGTGTTCAGTGCGGCTTGTTTGTCTTGGCTAAGCTGTGCTTTCAAGTCGTCAAAAGAAAGAAAACGCTTTTCGCTGCGAATTCGATCAATCAAATGTAAGGTGATTTTCTCACCATAGATGTTCTCATCAAAGTCGAAGAGGTGTGCTTCAATTCGAAGTTCACCTTCTTCATTCACCGTAGGTCGGTTCCCGATGTTCAGCATCCCTTTTAAGTGTTGTCCCTTTATTGTTGCGGTAATAGCGTAAACACCATTTCCTGGGAGCAGCTTATTTGGGTTGCTGACTTGAACATTTGCTGTAGCAAAACCAAGTTTGTTGCCAATGCCGTCTCCTTCAATAACGATGCCATGGAGCGGATAGTTGTATCCGAGGTAGTGATTTGCTGTAGAAATATCTCCTTTGGCTACTGCTTTTCTAATTTTTGTAGAGCTCACGTTCACTTCTTCCAGCATTTGAGCGGGGATTTCTTCGACCAGAAATTCGAACATTTCTCCATATTCTACAAGGTGTTGAAAGTCGCCTTCGCGGTTTTTTCCAAAGCGATGATCGTAGCCCACCACCATTTTATAGGGTTGAATTCCTTCTACTAAAAGTTCCCGTACATATTCGAGGGCGGTTTTTTTCGAAAAGTCTTTCGTGAAAGGTTGAATCACCAGGTTTTGGAGTCCGGCCGCTTCCAAACAGGCAATTTTTTCATCTTCCGTATTGAGGAGCTTTAAGCCGTGATCGTCTGGGAAGATCACCATTCGGGGATGGGGTGAAAAAGTGAGCATGACCGATTCTCCACCCACCTCCTCTGCGATGGTGTTGATGCGATGAATGATGCTCTTGTGTCCGATATGGACGCCGTCAAAAGTTCCCGTCGTTAAAACAGGTTTATTAACATTTTTGAAAGAATGTACGCCGTGATAAATGTTCAAAGTAAATTTGCTTTCGCGCTTGATAAGGCACAAATATAGCGGATTTGCGGCCTTTGCTCAGATTTCTCAACACCTTTGCGTGCATTTTTATCCACATCCTTTGTTTAAGAGCAGCAATCGACGTACTTTTGCAGCGATTTTTAAGGTATAGACAAAAACCTTTGGTATGTCCCAAAACATTGGAAAAATTGCACAGGTAATCGGACCGGTCGTAGATGTAAGCTTCGAACCAGGAACAGAATTGCCGAATATATTAGACGCACTTGTAATTAAGGGCGCACATGGAGAAGACTTGATTCTCGAAACTCAGCGCCACATTGGTGAGAACACTGTAAGAACCATTTCTATGGATTCTACAGAGGGTCTCAGCCGTGGTATGGATGTTCGTTCAACAGGAAAGGCGATTACCGTGCCTGTTGGTGATAAAATCAAGGGCCGCTTGTTTAACGTGGTAGGAACTGCTATCGATGGAATCAATGAGGTTTCTAACGAAGGAGGTTTACCCATTCACCGTCCGGCACCAAAATTCGAAGATCTTTCAACTGCAACTGAGGTGCTTTACACCGGTATTAAGGTGATTGATTTGATCGAGCCTTATGCAAAGGGTGGTAAAATTGGTTTGTTCGGTGGAGCAGGAGTTGGTAAAACCGTATTGATTCAGGAGTTGATCAACAACATTGCAAAAGGATACGATGGTTATTCTGTTTTTGCAGGTGTTGGTGAGCGTACTCGTGAGGGGAACGACCTTCTTCGTGAGATGATCGAATCAGGAATTGTGAACTATGGCGACGATTTCTTGCACTCCATGGAAGCTGGGGGCTGGGATTTGGCCAAAGTAGATACCGAAGCCTTGAAAACTTCGAAAGCAACCTTTGTTTTCGGACAAATGAATGAGCCTCCTGGAGCACGTGCCCGTGTTGCCTTGACTGGTCTTTCTTTAGCAGAGTACTTCCGTGATGGAGGTGATGATGCTGATGGTGGTGGTAAAGACATCTTGTTCTTTATCGATAACATCTTCCGATTTACACAAGCCGGTTCTGAGGTGTCTGCACTTCTTGGACGTATGCCTTCTGCGGTAGGTTACCAACCTACACTTGCAACAGAAATGGGTGCGATGCAAGAGCGTATTACTTCAACAAAAACAGGTTCTATTACATCTGTGCAGGCGGTTTACGTTCCTGCGGATGACCTTACGGATCCTGCACCAGCGACCACCTTCGCTCACTTGGATGCAACTACCGTATTGAACCGTAAAATTTCTGAGTTGGGTATTTATCCTGCGGTAGATCCATTGGATTCTACTTCACGTATCCTTACTCCGGAGATTGTTGGTGATGAGCACTACAAGTGTGCACAAGACGTGAAAGAGATCCTTCAACGATACAAAGAGCTTCAAGATATCATCGCCATCCTTGGTATGGACGAATTGTCTGAAGAAGACAAGCAAGCGGTTCACCGTGCGCGTCGTGTTCAACGTTTCCTTTCTCAACCTTTCCACGTTGCTGAGCAGTTTACAGGTATTCCTGGAGCAATGGTTTCTATTGAAGACACCATTAAAGCGTTCAACATGATTTTGGATGGTAAATTGGATAAGTATCCTGAAGCAGCATTCAACTTGAAAGGTGGTATCGAAGAAGTGATCGAAGCTGGAGAGAAAATGTTGGCTGAAGCCTAATTCGCTTTAAAATGACAGTAGAAATAATCACACCAGAGCGCACGCTTTTCGAAGGACCAGCAACTTCAGTTACCTTACCAGGTGCTGATGGAAGTTTGGGAGTTCTTGATCGTCATGCCCCAATGATCACTACCCTTCAAAAGGGTACCGTGAAAATTAAAACCGATAAAAGCGAAGAGAACTTCGAAGTTAACGGTGGAACCGTGGAAGTGTTCAATAACCGTGTGATGATTTTGGCCGAATAAGCCACTAGATATAAAATTGATCAAAAGAGATTCCTTCGGGAGTCTCTTTTTTTTTGCCGAACATTTTAAACGCTCAAGCTTTAAATCGTTTCGGGCGTTTGGGCCTCATTTCCTTGCCCACCCCAACAAAAACCATCAACACCGCCATGTAAAGCGGAATCAAAGGGATTTTAAAGCGCACCAAAGCTCCAAAGTTGGAGGAGGTAATGCCAATCATAAAGGCAAACAAGACCGAGAAAACCAAAGCATAGAGGAGAACGGGATAGGCCGAGAATAATGGTCGGATCACCCGAAAAGGGATTTTCCAAAGGGCGTAAACCGTGAGCAAGAGCATGAAGAGGTTTTCCAATCCTGCGAGGATCATCACCAAATTTCTGCTTTCCCAAAGGTAAGGACGGTACAAACCGGCAGTTGTTGCCGCGGGGAATTTAGCGGCGATGGAGGGCAAGGTGGCGTCGAATTCACCAATGTCGAAGCTATTACCATCATAATAATCTTGTTTCAGGTCGTTTTGGATGATCACAGCAGTATTCAAGGCTTCATCCAAGGAAAACCTACCCAAGGAATCACCAAAGAGCGTGAGTGCGCCATAGCTTCCTCCGAGGATAAGGATGTAGATCAAAGGAACAATGACCGTTCTGAAATAAACATTTTTGATGCTTCTAATTTTAGAATAGAAGTACCAGACAAGTGTTGAGGGGATTAGGATGATGATGATGTATGGTTTGATGGCTAGAATGGCAGCACCACTAATAAGCTGCTTGATGATTCTCGTTTTCCAGTTGGGTTTTCTGAGTACCATGTCGTTGGTGGCCACCACAAAGTAGCACGTGGCGGCCAAGGTGATGCTGTCTTTCAACATGCCTGAACCCCAGAAGGCCAGCGAAGGCATAAATAGAATGGCCACCGATAGCAATTTGTAATACTTGGGAAAGTAGCTCACAAACATGCGGTACAATTGCCAGAGTCCGCCATAGCTCAGCAGCGCAATCCACATGGTGGCCAGGAAGTACTTCTTCGCCCCGAGAAAAACAAAAGGCACCATGAGTTTACTCACCACACGGGTTTTGTCGTTAAAAAAGATGTATCCCAAAGGCGTCCCCGTTTCATTGGTAAACAGGCTTCTCATTTCGGCTGTACCTCCGCCAAAATAAGCTTCAAAAAAGGCACTTGGACTGTGCCAAAAAAGGTTCACAAAGGCCAAGGCACATTCGTAGTAGCTGGTAGTATCGCCACCCTCGTAATAGAAGATATAAATCACCCCGAAAAAGAGTCCACCTAACAGTTTCACCAACATTCCCGGGAGGAAGAAGCGAAAGGAAGGGTCTGTTTTCACCTCTCGGTATTGAATGCGGTAGGTCCACACCCCAAAGACCAAGAACATGAGCAGCAAGACCGCAATTTCCCAGAGTTCGATGGGTATTTTACCGTATGTAAAGGTGGGGATGTACATTAAACGTGGTGGTAAGGTTCGTTAGCGAGAATGGTTTGCGCGCGATAAATTTGTTCTACCGCAAGGAGTCGGATCATCTGATGGGAGAAGGTCATTTTACTCAAAGCAATTTTTTGCTGGGCGATGCGGTGAATGCTTTCATCAAAACCATAAGCGCCACCGATAACAATTGCCATGTGTTTTACCCCCATGAGGTTCTTCTTTTCCCACCACTGGGAGAATTGTACCGAGGTAAATTCTTTTCCGAATTCGTCAAAGAGGATAATGTGATCACAGGTTTCTAGGGCTTTTTCTAGTTTTTTAGCCTCTTCGTTTTTGACTTGCGCTTCTTGGATTTTGCTTCCTTTAAGCTTTACATCGGGAAGTTCAAGCAGCTCGAATTTGAGGTAGTGCTTCAAGCGGTCGGTATAAATTTTGATACCTTCTTGGAGGTAGGCATCTTTGGTTTTGCCAATGCAGATTAGGGAAACTTTCATGATGGGATAAAGATGCGAAAAAATGGATTCTTAACTTAGGCTTGAGGTACATCCTCTTTTTCTTACCTTTAGAATTATAATATTCATTCGAAAGTTTGGCGCAATAGTTGCTAGAACTTGAGCAAAATAGTTGACCATGAAATTAATGTTGACCCTTGTACTTTTTTCTTTCAGTGCGCTTGTTTTCGCTCAAGAAGACGCTGCTGCTAAGGTGAGTTGGGCTATTGAAAATGGTGATGCGCTCACGCTTCAAGACATGATGATGTCGAGCGTTGATTTGAGTATATTAGATGATGAAGACATGTACCCGGCCGATGAGGCGGTGCGTAAATTGAGTTCTTTTTTCAAGCAACACCCACCACAATCCTTTACGGTGAAACACAAAGGAACATCAAAGCTCGATGATCATTACCGCATTGGTACTTTGCAGACCAAAAAGGGCACTTTCCGCGTGACCTTCTTTTTAAAGAAAACCCCATCGGGCATGATGATCAAGCAGATTCGTATTGAAGAAGATGAGGATTGATTTTCTTATAAATAAATAAAACTAGAGCACTCCAAATGGGGTGCTTTTTTTTGGCTTGACTTCTGACTTCTGACTTCGGCTTCGCTCAGTCAGCGGGTGGGGCTTTCGACTTCTGACTTCGGCTCCGCTCAGTCAGCGGAGTTGGTTGATGCAGCCTGAGCGGAGTCGAAGGCTGTTGTTTGTGGATCGGTTGATGCAGCCTGAGCGGAGTCGAAGGCTGCGTTTGTGGATTCAATTCCTTATTCCCAATTCCTAATTAATTCCCGTAATTTTACCCACATGAGGGCAGAACACTTTAATATGGATGAGTTCATTGAGCATGCATTGTTTGAGGACTTGAATAACGAGGGCGATCACACCACACTGGCTTGCGTGCCGCCAAAGGCGGAGCGCAGGGCGCGTTTGTTGGTGAAGGAAGATGGGATTATTGCCGGTATTGAAGTGGCTCGAAAGGTGTTTGCCAAGGTAGATCCCAAGTTGATGATGGAGGTTTTCGTGAAGGATGGAGATGCGGTGAAGTATGGCGATGAGGCCTTTTATGTTTCGGGTTCTGCGCGTTCTATTTTGACGGCTGAGCGACTCGTTTTAAACTTGATGCAACGCATGAGCGGGGTGGCTACGAAGGCCAATCGTGTTCAAGCTTTGTTAAAGGGAACAAAGGCCAAGGTGCTCGATACGCGGAAAACCACACCCGGGATGCGCTATTTTGAGAAATGGGCCGTGGCCATTGGTGGTGGAACGAATCACCGTTATGGTTTGTTCGACATGATCATGATCAAAGACAACCACGTGGATTATGCAGGGGGAATTCCCGAGGCGATACAGCGGGTGAAGGATTATCTTGAAGCCCATTGTTTGGATTTGAAAATTGAAGTGGAAGCACGAAATTTAGAAGAGGTGAAGGCCATTTTAAAGGCAGGAGGCGTAGATCGTATCATGCTCGACAACTTCACCCCAGAAGCCACAATGGAGGCCTTGAAGGTGATTGATGGTGCTACCGAGACCGAATCTTCGGGGGGAATCACCGAAAGTACCATTCGTGCTTATGCTGAAACGGGGGTGGATTTTATTTCCATGGGCGCTTTAACTCATAGTGTTTCTTCTTTAGACATGAGCTTGAAGGCTTTGGCGGAATGATTCGACGACTGATTAATCGGATTTTGAATTCCGGCTTGGTGCGCTGGATTTTTTCCTTTGCTCGGGCAGTGAAACCCTGGGGCTTTGAAGGATTGAGTTTGTACGCTGTGTCCAAGTTCTTCATTGAAGGTTTACAGAAGGGCTCGGTTTCTACACGGGCAGCGGCCATTTCTTACCGACTCATTATCTCGCTTTTTCCAATTGTAATTGTGCTCTTTTCATCTTTGCCCTACATTCCCGTTGAAGGATTTCAGGAGAGTTTGTTTGAGAGCATCAAAGATTTTTTTCCGGGCGATACGTTCAGCTATATCGAAGCGAAAATTGCCGTGCTCTTTGAAAAGGGACACTCCAATATCATTTCGATTGGTTCGATTTTATCGATTTTCTATGCTTCGAGTAGTGTGAATGCCATCATGCAAGGCTTCAACGGCTCGTATCACTTAGAGCAAAAAGGGAATGCCTTCATCATGCGTTTGATCTCGATTGTTTTGTTTATCGGACTCGGTTTGTTGGTGGTGATTGCAGTGAGTATTATTATTTTCAGTGGGATGCTCTTCGATAAGTTCTTAGAGATGGGCTGGGTAACAGAAAACTTGCACTTTCTACTTACTGTGGCGAAGTATGTTGTTTCTGTATTGTTGATTTACGCCTCCATTACCATCTTATACAACATTGGCGACCACAAGAACAAGGCTTGGAAAACCTTCAGTGCAGGAGCTACCTTCACCACTGTTCTCTTTTTGCTCACTTCGATTGGTTTCTCTTGGTTTGTGAGCAACTTCAATACCTACTCCGCCCTCTATAGCACCTTGGGGAACTTTCTTTTGCTTCTCGTGTGGCTGAACCTCAACTGCAACATTCTCTTGTTGGGCTTTGAGTTGAATACGAGCATTTATCGCGCAAAGTTGGACTTGCGGGACACGACGCTGCAGAAGTTGGAGGAGTGACTTCGACTCCGCTCAGTCACCTGACTTCGGTTACTGATATCTGACTTCGGCTCCGCTCAGTCAGCGGGTTGTGTTGTTGCAGCCTGAGCGGAGTCGAAGGCTGCGTTTGGGGGTTCGGTTGGCTGCAGCCTGAGCGGAGTCGAAGGCTGCTTTTCGTTAATCTCGCGCTAGTTTAGAAAGCAAACGAAGCACTTCCAAGTATAACCAAACAATGGTAACAATCAGTCCCATGGCGAAGAACCACTCCATGTGCTGGGGCAATTGAGCTTCTTCGCCTTTGTCGAAGTTGTCGAAATCGAGGAGGAGGTTCATGCAAGCGATGCCAATGAAAACCACAGAGATGCCGATGCCCATGAGTCCGGTTTCGTGCAAGAAAGGCATTTCAATTCCGAAGAACGAGAGTCCCCAAGAAGCCAAGTAAACGAGGAAAACGCCCATGGTAGCCATGATCACGCCCGATCTGAATTTTTGGGTAACGGTGATGATTTTCGCTTTGTACAAGAAGAGCATGGAGAAGAAGAGGGCCATGGTGAGCAAAATGGCATTCGCTACCAAACCGTCAAAAGCTGCGGCATAGATGGCGGTGATTCCACCAACGAAGACGCCTTCAAAAACGGCGTAGAGCGGGGCAAGGATGTTGGAGTACTGTGGCTTGAAACTGGCCACGAGCACCATCACGAAGCCCAAAATACCGGATCCTATTAAAAGCACATGGTTGGCATAAATAAACCCAAATGCGGCGAAAACCAGGACAATTAAGCCCAAGATGATGGACTTGTTGCTTGCTCCTTGTGCCGTCATGAACTTGAAGGTGCCGGTGATGGCTTCTTCGCCAAAGGCACGCTCTGTGCTTTGCGACATCATTTTTTCACTGAACATGGGGTTGCTACTAGAGCTAAAGAGATTTTTACGGGCCATTTTAGATGTATTTTTTAGGGACAACTAAGTTAGCAAATCAATCGTGCTGAAGCATGGATTTTGGATTTTTTAGAAAGTCGATCAATTCTGGGGCAAGGCGGAAGATGAGTGCAAGGGCGGTAAACATCGCGAAGCAAAGCCCACTTTTCACCACAATTAAAAGCAAAGGATGGGCCTCGAAGGGATCCCAGAGTTCGATGAGTGAACAAAGCACAATTAAAATGCTGGTAAGGAGGAATTTCTTGCTGAAGGGCGACACCTTGAATTCGCGCTCCGCAATGATGATTTTAGCGATGTTATAGATGAACAAAGCAATGGCCGTTGCCATGGCAGCTCCGGTGATGCCCAGGTTTCCAAGTTGGGGTGAAATGAAGAGGTAATTGGTGATGATGGTGAGGATAATGAGTACAAAATTGAGATAGAAGTTCTTTTTAAAATGCTCGGAGTAGACAAGGAGTCCGCCCGAAACGCCAGCGGCCATGTTGAAGAGTTTCGAGAGTCCGATGTAGAAGATCACCCATTCGCTTCCTTGGAATTTTTCAGGGAGGAGGAGCATGATTTCATCCACACTCACCCAAGTGCAGGTGAAAATGAGTCCGCCCAAGAGCAATTGAATCATGCTGGAAGAGGAATAGATGAATTGCAGGTTTTCTCTATTTTTTTCACTGAGTGCTTTAGCGGCAAGGGGGTTGGCGATGCTGATGATGGACTTTTGAGGAATCATGGTAACCGACCCGATGTAGAATGCAAGGGTGTAAAAGGCCACTTCTTCGAGTCCGATCATGAAGGCGATCATGATGATGTCGAGTTTATTGACGAAGATGTTGGCTCCTTTGTCGAGAACAGAATAAAGGCTGTACACCACATATTCTCCATAAGCGAGTCCTTTCCTAGGCCAAGCCATTTGGAGCGCTTGTTTTTTGGCGTAAATGAGTAGCAGTAAGGTGGCCACGCAATACGTCCCCACATAGCTCCAGAGGTAGTGTTCAAAGGAAAGGAGATCAAAATAATAGGCAAGGGTGAGCAGGAGGTAGCTCACTTTCAACCAAACTTCTTGCAAGAATTGGAAGTAGGAAGTTTTGAGGATAACACTCACGTAGCCGTTGAGTCCGTAGAAAAAAGCCAAACTGGAGGCGAGGACCAAGAGTTTGAGCGTTTGTCCGTTCAGTAAGGCAGCGTCTTCCTGACTAATGAGGGCAAAAAGGTCGGTACCACCAAAAAACAGCAGGAGGCCAAGCAGGGCGATACCGATGAGCGGAAAGGCCATAGCAAACCCCAGGAATTGTGGTTTTTTGCTGGTTTCAATGTTGTTGAAAAAGCGGATGATGAGGTTGGATATTCCGCCATTGATGATTTGCGATAAAATGATTCCCCAAGCAATGAGCACAGAAACGAGTCCCCAACCTTCGGGAAATTCACCAAAGGCCATAGGCAGCACCAAAATGGTGTTCACGGCACCGGCGATGGTACCGATGGCGATGCTGACGGCGTTTTTGGCGGCTTGTTTGGCAACGATTCCCAAGGGTGTTCTTTTTTTATCGTTGGTAAAGATGGTGAAAAAAGGAGATGTGGGTTTTTTGAAGTAGGGTTTTTGCTTATTTCGGGCTGCGCCTGTTTAAGGTCGCTGCGCTCCGGTTTAGGCTGGCTTTCAGAAATTGCATATAAATATGCGACCCCGCTGGGGTCATTTTGATTGTTGTTTTTATGTTCTGATTAGACCTGCCCTCATTCTCATTCTGCTTCTCGCTCTGATATTCCTCCATACACCCCAAACAATACCTCCACGGTCTTTTCCCAATTGAACTCGTTTTCAACCGAAATGAGGGCGTTTTTGGTTTTTTGGGC
>Ga0209652_1003426_pt1 | contig 11680 bp, 6 predicted proteins | sample SaaInl74LU_5_DNA_FD_184641 | JGI IMG/M metagenome (GOLD analysis project Ga0209652, IMG submission 184641) | Marine microbial communities from expanding oxygen minimum zones in the Saanich Inlet - ESP_74LU_5_DNA (SPAdes) (version 2) | ecosystem: Environmental > Aquatic > Marine > Intertidal zone ...
GGAGGAGGAGGAGGTTGACGAGCTGCAATGCGACATTGAAAATCGCCTCAACAGTCGAAATAATCCAAACAATACTATTGACGACGCCGCTGCTCCTCTCAACTGCCATCGAGATCCTCGACGATCACCACTCCACTCGAGAATGATATTTGGTCCAGCGCCCAGTAATTCAAATCCAACAAATAAATCCCTCAAAGGTGCCTCTCGTACCAAAAAAGAAGTAACGCCCGCGTATGCCTTCCGACATGCTGACACTGGCCTGTTGGAAATTCGGACGGGAAAACCGCCATCTCGCTCCATGGTGGCCCATGAAGATGATTCTGTGGTTGGTCTAGACCCAGAGGAGAAACAAGACGAAACACGCCTGGCACTATATCCTATTGCACTGAACGGTGGTGGAGCTGGGCTGTACCGTGATCCGAGGGAGTTTGCGGCTGACAATATCGGAGGGTTTTCTCGCAATCATCGCACAGAGGCATCTCGTAGAGCTCCTTTGGATGGGCATGTTCACTTTGCGTATCCCTGCGAGAGAAATGTGAGCAGCAACAGGCAAGCAGGCCGCAGTGATCATACCATTGACTTGGAAGCTGGAGAGTCGACTAATCAGAGTGAAGTGGGAACAAATTTTACCAGACGCAGTTTAGGAGCACTATCAGCTGTAATGAATCCATGGAAAGTGTGGGAAAATGTTCACAATGAAATGTCAAGACTAGCAGCACTTCGAACACAACGCGCCGAGGAAGAGGCATCTCACGTGACACTTGCAAGACAAAGAAACAAGGCTACACGAGTTTCTGATGTCTACAACGATGACGATTTTGATTTTGCGTTGGTTTTAGCACCTCATGATGCCTATGCGTTTTGGGCCAACCATTTAGACTTTAGAGAGGAGGCATTGAATTTAGTTGATGACTCAGATCCAAACAACATTGATTCAAGTGAGAAAGATGATGATAGTACGATTGCTACCAACACATTTCATGCAAATCAGATGGATGATCGCCGCAATAGTGACATCTCTGCAATGGAAAGGACACCTCCAACCAATGGAAGTGGACTTCGACGTCGGACAAATGCAACTCCATCAACAAACGATTCCAAGTTGAAGAGGTTTTCATCAGTAAAAAAGCTCACGCCTCCGTCACTTCGTAAATCTCCCTTTCGGGTTCGAACAGGCGAGACGCCAGGGAGCCGTGTCTTTAGCCAAAGAAAAAGCATCTTTGAGCGACGATTTTCACCCACCAGGACTGGTAGCTCTAGACGAATGACACGATCAAGTATGATGAATGATGATACCTCCCCAGCTCCTTCTAGTGATAACAAACGGACGTCAGCATCACCGTACGCTCCGAGGAGACGCTGGGGAAATGCGTACGACAACAACAAGCTATCAACACCAAATCTCACGTCACCACCAATTGTCTCATTGAAGAAAGGAAGTGCAATGATGAAGAGACAAGGCAGCAACGTAGCTCCTTGGAGGATGCAACGTAGCAGCACACGTCTTGGTTTGCGAAACAATCTTGCTGCTGTCAGCAGCAGCTTGATGAATTCTAACAAGAAGAGGACCCGCGAGAAGGAAGAAGACAGAACGGATGATAATGATGATCAAGACGATTTTTTCAGTTCACCTGGGATACCAAGAGGTATAGCGGCACGTGTACATGGACTTGACAAATTCTTGGAAGCCCTGAAGATCGGTATTGTTGTTCGTCGGCATTGGCCAAATGGGAAATCTGTCTTTATTCAGCTCTATTCCGATGACGGCGGTGATACTATTGAATACAAATACATGCCAGATGACGAAGCTGTGATTGCATTGAAAGAGCAAGAGCAAAGATATAACGGACGACGTAAGAAAAAGAAAGCAAGGGTGAGCTTGGGTGAGAGAGACTCTCGTCGGACAAGCCGCGACAGCCAAACAACCAATCAGACGGAAAAACATCATTCGGTTGTGCCACTTCCTGATTATCTCAAAGCTAAGATTGACCGAGAGGAAGATATTCGAAAAAATGCTGGGATAAGAAACGCCGTATCTCACAGTACGTTAACCTGGCAAAATGCTGGGAAGCTTGAGGCACGGGAGATTGTGCAACTTCATCCAGCTAATAGCATTGATCCGTTCTCAATCTCAAAGGGAGAAACCAACCCTAAGTTAGGCACTGCCTCTCTTCGTCGATCGGGAACACCGTATGTGAAAGCAAATACGTTCTCCATAATATCGCCATCAATGCAAGGAAAATTTGTCCAAGAACGCTTTTCTAGTGTCGACTTGAACAAGAAATGGTAAGACTGTCATGTTATAGTTCGCTCAATCACTCTTTGATGCGTTCACATATGATTCATTCACACATTCTGAACATCTGCTTGATTTTATATGCTCCTGAACTTTCATTCATAGGTGCGATGGAGAGAATCCTTCATTATTTCGTTCTCTTGACATTGAAATGTATACAGAAGGAGAATATTGGATGGTATTGAAAGGATTTACCCTCTTACACCGAGATGCGTCAAACGGCCGTTTCGCTGCAATGAGAGCAGGAGGCTTCGGATCCTACCATCGCTACGCAAACCCGATTTCAAACAATCAAAAGGTATTCAGTGAGGTTCTCCCGCCACCCAACACGAGGAACGGGAAAGATCAAGTACAACAGTCTGACATCATTGCTCCACCTAGTGACTATTTTCTGGGATTTTCTAGCCCTGGAACTCAGATCTGGGGCCGCCTTCGGCAAGCTGGACTTGAAACACAACGTCTTTATGCACTTGACACAAGAAAAGTGATGCTCAAAGTTCGATGTCCAATTGATAGACTTCAGGATGTCGCAGAAGCTCTGAAGTTGAAGTTAAAGACAAAAAGCGGCGAATATGTCCCATTTCGAGAGGATATTATATCACAGTTTTCACCTACCGATGATGGCTTCGTTTCTCGTGAAGATGACGTCGACAGAGTGATGTCACTCTTTCGCTCCTCGGAGAGACAGAAAATTATCGACTTCATTATTGGGTCACGTATCAGAGATTCTGGTGCTGAACTAGGTCCATCAACTCAACTTGGGAAGCAAATACAAAGGAGGGTCCCACTGCATTCTCACGCTAGACTGGAAGCATTGTATAAACGCTGGGTGTTATTTTGGTATCAATCTAATTGGACTGGTAGGAGCGGGAAAAGCCTTGAGGTAGATGGAGACGCCAAAAACAAAAGCTTTATTGCCAAAGGAGAAGCAGAAACTTCGGACGCTGGATCAAGCGAATCATCCACACCGACAAATCACGTCCCTTCAGCTTTGTATCGCTTCTTTGTTGGATGCTTCTACCAACCCTTGGACTCTATTGAAGAGTACTATGGGGAAAAGATTGCATTCTACTTTGCATGGCTACAGCATTGCAGCTTTCATTTGAGCTACCTTTCTATCGTGGGATTGATCGTTTTCATATGCCAAGTCACTTCAGGAAAGTGGGACCACCCGCTTCGTCCAGCATTTTCAATGTTTGTCATGGTTTGGTCCTTTGTTGTCATGGTAACTTGGAGGAGGAGATCAAACTTCCTTGCCCACCAATGGGGAACTCTTGATTACAAGGAGGACGAAATCGCAAGGCCAGGGTTCCGTGGAACTGAGCATCGTGTGTGCCCAATCACAGACACTTACGTTGAATATTATCCACCCTGGAAGAGATGGCTGAAGATGTGCATCAGTATCCCATTGACTGTTGGATTCACTTTTGTCACTCTTCTTGTTATACTGATCCTTTACGGAAATAGAGACTTGGTGCTTGCCAAGTACTTTTCTGATCAAGAGTTCAAAATCACGATAAGTACAGAAGCTGTGGGTCAGACAGCTCCCATTCTTGCAGTTGAGCTCACGCAAGAACACCTTCATGACCCAGACTTCTGGTTAATCATTGTCGGGTTTCCAACTGTGCTTGGTTTGATCCTTCCTCTCCTCAACTTCATACTTCGAAGAATTTCTCTTTGGCTGAATGAGATTGAAAACCATAGGACGGAAGCAGAGTTTCGGACGCATTTCATCATCAAAGTCTTTGCTTTTCGGTTCGTTTGCTACTTCGCCGCCCTTTACTACTATTCCTTCATCGGTGTTGGAGAAAACGACCCGCAAGCAACAGAGCAAGGTATTGTTCGGGTTGCTTCAACGCTCCTAACCTACATTACTGTTGCGCACTGGTGGAACATCTGTATCCAGGTGTTCTTTCCTCTTTTACTCTTTCGATGGAGGGTCTACCGTGAGAGGCTGCATTTACAAAACGAGCTTCGGCAGCTTGAAATGTTGGAACTTCAGCTGTCGTCGTCAACTGAAATGATCAAATCTGCCGAGGAACGTCTAGAAATAAAGAAACAACTTCTGAATAGACGTCTCCTTTTGGAGCATGCGCAAGTGAATATTTGGGAAGAAATGCTGTTACCAGAGCATGACAGTTTCACTGAATATCTTTTCGCTGTCACTCACTTTGCATATGTGGCATGCTTTAGTGTTGTGCTCCCAATAACGCCGCTGATTGTGCTTATCAACCATTTGCTAAGCATGAGGCTTGATGCATTCAAACTTTGCCGAGGAAGGCGGCGCCCGCTTTCTCAGAAGACGGGTGGGATTGGTGTTTGGGGTCACGTGCTACATATCGTGACAGTCATTGCGATTCTTACCAATTGCTCATTGATGGCTTTCACAAGCTCTCAATTCAATGGTTTGAAGGAGAAAATCGGCATACTCGGGGTGTTTGCTTTGGCAATTGGATGGGAGCACTTCATGCTGCTTGTCAAGTATATCATGCAATTGACAGTGTCAGTGATGCCCTCAAAAGTTGAAATTGAGATGAACAGGAAAAAATACCACCAAGAACGTGATCGCTACTTGACATTGCGTGCGAAGAAAGAACGACGATCTGCAAGCTTAGGAGGCGAGAAGGCAAGCTTGATGAAAGATCACAACCATTCAGATGAAAGTGATGCGTCGTCAAATACTATCGACTGCCCTCCAATAAAAGAATCATCCACAGAAAGCACTCATTCTTCCTCCGCTCATACATCGGAGGGGCAGTCTTTAGTCACAGCAAGGTCGTCGCTAGAAACTGAAAATGAAGATAGAGACACCATCGCTGAAGATACTTCCACACGTGGAGGATTGGTCAACATTCGTGCAATGAATTATCATCGCTCTCCAACTCTAGATCAAAATGCCGGCCGTGTTCAAACTCTAGCTGCTGCTATGGAAAGCAGCGCTCTCTTTCGAGACACTGAAGGGGTCAATGAGAGTGGACTTCATGCAGGTAAAAAGTCAAATCCGAATTCAAGTCTAAGGAGGCGAGGTACACCAAAGCAAGGTCTAAACGATTTCAATCAGAATGCACCGACTACAAGCTGGTTGCAGCAAGAGGGTGTCCTTTCGCCAGGCTCCTCGATATCAACTGTCCAAACAATGCCTACGCCACGTAATCTGAAACTTGATAACGATAGCGATGACGAAACCTTGTACGCTGACGAAGACTCATCAAGTGGTTATTATTACAATGCCAGTGCTCCTCCGATGTCTCCTCCAAACGACTACAGCAATGCGCTGACGGTGAGCAACAACAAGAGGTATGGTTACAGCTCAAACACTCAGGCAAGCAATGTCAATGTTGAAAACGAACCTCCAAACCGATCGTCAAGATCAAAATGGGGCGTCCATCATATTTTCAATTACAACCAGTCAGAAAGGAGCTTACAGCCAAATGAAAACAAGAAAGAGTACTAGATACAATACAGTAAAATATTTCCTTTTGTTTTACATTTGATTTCTATAAAGTTGTCTCCCACGCCTACTTCTTGGGCGTCTTCTTCGCTTTCTTACTCCTTGTCGACCTCCTGCTGGTGGTTGTAGGGGCTTCCTCTGCCTCCTCTAATGGTTCTGTTGGCTTATCCTTGCCCTTTTTGGGCGTGTTTGTAACATTTTCCTTTTCACTCTCAACTTTTGACTTCTTCTTTTTCTTCTTGGAAGACTTCGGGGCCTTCTTCTCGGACGCGACTTCCTCCTCAATATCATCCGAAGACGTTGTTCTGCGACGCTTCGAAGCGGGTTCTGCATCATCCACCGACTTTACACCTGCACCTGCAGCATATCCAGGAAAGTCATAATCAATACCAAGTGAAGCAAGCTTCTTTCTCTTCATCTCCTCCCTCTTCACCAACTTGGCAGTTATCCCCTTCAACGCATCAGTACTACGTTGTTTATTTACCTCCAAACGAGCCTTCTTATGAATATCAGCCTTTGTTGCAATACGCTTTGCCTTGGCAAACATCAACTCATGTACTTGATCCTGTGGAAGAATGTGACAAACCAATCTCTTCTCCAACAAGAAGTAACCACTCATAGTCTCTGCCACAACTTTCGCTACATCATGGTCCACAAATTCCACAAACGCATATCCACGGGAACGACCAGTCTTCTTTGATCGAGACACACGGCATCTCATAACGTTACCAAACTGATTGAGAAATACAGTGATTTCACGTTCTTCGAAGCCGACGGGTAGATGGCCGAGATAGATTACTGAGGATGGTTCATCAGATGTGTCATTTTTGTCGCTGTCTTTCTTACGTTTGTTTCTCTTGGTGCCCTTCTTATTGATCTTTGCTGATATTAATTCAGTTTCACTATCTTCATTTTGATCATCTTCTCCATCACTGTATACGGGGTCTGAGAGAGAAGAACAAGAGTTAGATGAGGAAAGATGAGATGCAGAGAAGTGTGACAACTCAAGAAATCTATTACACATACCTTCAATGGAAGCAAGCTTGGCCTCAAGGCTACGTTGAAGTGATTTCACCATGGTGATATTTGTTCTGTTGGTTATGGTAGAGCTGATTGGTTTTCTTGATTTCATGGAACAAAGGCTTTGGCATCTTTTGATCTCGTGGCTGAGGGATGGGAGGAGGAGCCACGACAGACAAAACGGGAGGAAAAGCCCCCGCTGCGAAACGACATAATTAAGGGCCATCCTGCCCGCAATGGCCACGCCAGCAGATGGCCACGCAAACGGCCACGGCGGCATCTCTTCAACAAAGAACAATTGAAATTGACCACAATGCCTACCATCCATACTTTCCTCATAACACAACAAAACCAAAGGTCGGGCATAAATTTCATACTTCAACGCAAACATGATTTCATCCAAGACCCTTTTTACTTCAGTTTTGATCTTTATGTCGGCGGCAGTATATGTCAGCGCCTTTCAAGTTCAACCAGCTTCGACCCGATACCAAACAAGCATTGCTGCATCGAACGATGATAATTCCGCTGAAATGTCGCGGAGGAATATGCTAAAAGATGCTGCCTTTACCATGTCGGCACTCCTTGGTGGGTCGACGTTGGCGTCACAACCGGCAGAAGCTACTTACACAGGTTACACCCAACGCGAACAAGACTGGGAAGACCGCCAGAAGAAAGGAGGTGAGTAGATGGTATTACATTATGAGTCCCACAGATATGCTACAATAGACACTTACGCTTTTCGGTACTCTCTACAAACGTTTCATACACATAAAACACCATTTGTAACACACACGAAAACTTTACAATACAACACTCCTCGACAATCTGACTCACACTGGACCAATTCACAAAACAAACAATGATAGAGATCAACATCTCAAGCGCATCCTCTCTCCGCGCACAACTTCGTGAAATTGCACCAATGAATGAGGGAACTAAAATATTTTGTCCGAACGGAGCTTCTGCGGCTGTATCACCATTGATGGAGAATAAATGTAGCGATCGGCTGGCTCTTCCTTCCGTCTATGGGCGTTCAGATGATGCAATGGGAAATAGCGTTCCTGGTTTTGGCAGCGCCAGTCCATCTTTGCTTCGTGCACAGTTAGAAGAGCAAGCTTACTTCGCTGCTCGAAGCAGCGATTAAACTGTGTCAGCAACTGACTGCCTCTCTTGGTTTTGTGCGCGATAATGTTGTTACCTACTTTTAATGATTTTCATTTTGAACAAACAAAACGAAGAGTAGGGGTAAAGAATAATGTACTTTTTGACTATTAATTTTCTGCTATAGTATTCGAATTTGTCGATATTTGCCTGAAAGAGTGTACTTCGTTCAGAGCAACAGAATCTGGAGGCGACCAAGGTACCTACCTCATGATGTGACATAGAGTCCAAGACTCGAATCGAGACCTTGTTTGGGATGCTGCTCGATGAAACCATCTTTGAATGAAGTCAATCCTTAAGTATAAGCATGACCAGGGCATGATTACAATGATTCAAAACGGGAGGATAAAAGGTGGGGCACGCATCTTGCTAAAGGCTTGGACTCTCTTGCTAACAAAGCAGAGGCCGGCCTGCATGCCGGCACCGGAGAATGAAGAAAGGGAGGAGGTAAACATACTGGTACCTATACCCTAAGTACCGAAGGAAGTCCCCCGCGTAGCTACCGCGCACAGCGCCGTGGTGATCAGTTGTGGGAAAGCAGGAAAGCAAATGTCAGTCTGAGGTGTTTGAAAATGCACCCTATGTATCAATTCCTACGTTAAATGAAGAACCCCATCTTAGCGATTTGTCTTGAGACAAATACAGAAACTAGCTTTCCCTCGCTTGTTCAGTTAATGGAGGAACCCTCCAGCTGCCGGCACTCAAGCATATTCAATTCCTTCCTTACCCGGATTACGTGGCCTGGGACGTGTTTTTGACAAGGAACATGGTGGTTTTTTGCTGTTCGTCCATTTCCGCCGGAAGCCACAAAATAACACCTCCCCCACCCCTCTAACATTTCATCGCTAGAGAAATAGTGAGAGAGACAGAGCCGATAGCTCCATTATTATTAATAGCTGCAGCCTTTTCCACCGCGCCGCCGATCAGCCGCGCATTCATTGCTTGGACGTCCAACTCAACGCGTCTTCATTTGCCTATTAGCGACGCTGCTATGCTATTATAGGCGCAACAACCGAATTTCACTTCACACCCATCCACTCTACATTTTTTATTATCGTCCACCGGATTTCCACCGCTAACTTTTATCGTTAAACGATCAGAGTGTAATAATATCATCGCTACAACGGTATTGTTTCTCACCGCTCACCGCACAACTGACGCTACGCAATTTCACGATCGCTTTTTTCTCATTTTGAGCTGAGAGCCTGTGAGTTGAAGGAAGAAAAAAACTCCTGTACTCCACACGGCACGGTTCGGATTTCACCATTTTCCTCCGGCTTCAATAGCATCCAACAAAAGATTCAACACCTAGTAGTCTTCACCGCATCTAACTGCACTACTACACCAGCACCACCACACATTTAATACCAAGTGCCCTCTTCTGCACGGCCGGGGCTGCACAACTTCACTCACCTTTTTAGGTACCAATTCCATTAAAACAAAACACCGAATCTTCAACATGGCCACATCACATCATGATGAGTGGGGGGACATTCCCTCCTCCAGCGATCTTTTCGGCGGCGACTTCTTTGGGGACGATGAACTCATGGAAATGTACGCCGATGCGGACGGGGGCGACGAGAATGATCACCATGTTATTGCCTCCCTTATCGGGGGGCCTCCGCATGAGGTTACTACTTCGATCAACTCTGGTCCGGTCAAACCCTCAACCACTGATGATGACACTAGCAAACATCCAGGTATTCTCGTTGCATTAAATGCAGCAGCTATGGATGGTGCTTTTGGGTCAGCGTCAGATTTTGCTCCGATGCCAGACGTGGCGAACAATAAGGTTACCACGGCAAAGACGAAGTCTGCACCTCTGAAGGCGAAATCCCAGGCTGCTAAAGCGCCGGTTTCAGCGTCCTCTGTTTCTAGGCCTCCTGTAGCAGCAGCTTCTGCTGCTGTTATAACGAAGAGACCTGTGGCTGCTACTGCTGCGGCAGCAGCTCAACCTGCATCAAAGAAGCGAAAACCATCTCCAGCAAAGGCTACTGCTACCGCCCCTATTCAAGCTAAAATTGCACCCAAGGGTGGAGTCAAGGTTCCAGTTCCTGCAAGTGTCAAAGTCCCCTCTCCGATTGCCCCAGCATCTGCCCCTGCACTTAATCGGGTAGTGTCATCTGGAGGAGCTCCTCCTGTTGCTATCAAGGTTGAGGCGAAGCCTGTTGTTCCAACTAGCAAAGTGGTGGCTCGCCCCGCTGTTGCAACTGCACCTGCTAAAAGTGCCGTTGGTCCAACTCCAGCACCTGTCAAATCTGCAATTATTACTCCCAAGACAGGAATTATTCATCAGGTAATTGCCAATCCTCCCGCTACAACTGCCAAGTTCCCCGTCTTAGCAACTACAGCCCCCACAGCTGTTGCTGCTGCTGGCGTTGCTACCAAGAAGCCTGATGTGCCAACATCATCCGGAAGTGTTAGTTCTGTGAAGCGTGCCGCAACTGAAGCCGATTTCAAGGATGTTGCATCTGCCGCTGTTTCAAGTTTGATGCAAAATGCCTCAACCAGTGTGGCCAAACCGGGTCCACCAAAAGCTCCAGTCAAGCCTACGGATAAAGTTGATACTAGTACTGCCCATGTGAATGCACTCACTTCCCAAAATTGGGTAACTGCGTGCAACCCAGTCCCAGGAACTACGGAAAGCCAAAGTGCCTGTGACAAGGCTGCTCGCAACGCCCGCCGTGCAAGTTTGACTCAAGAAGAACGAGCGAAGCAGAACCGTGATCGTAACAGAGAACACGCCCGTAACACTCGTCTCCGAAAGAAGGCATATGTGGAAGAACTGAAGCGTACACTTACGGAACTTGTGGCACAGCGAGATGCAACAGAAGTGGAAAAGCGTCATGAGGCTCAACGTAACAGAGAGCAACGTGAGGTCCGATTCCGTGTTATGGAGGAGTTTCTGAAACTTAGGGGGAGAAATGAGACCAATTCCGCTCGGTGGATAGCCATTTTGGAGGAAGGATTTACTTTCACACTGCCAAGGACTACCTACCGGCATATTGTTGATGAGGATCAGTCCCAAGCAGCCGACAGTAATACGTCCCGTGCTTCGCTGGAGCAAGTTCTTCGAGGGCCTGATGCAGTAATGGAAGATTCAAAGCTCTTATCGAATTTTCTTCAGACCATTGGAGGTGATGCTGCTGATGGTTCTCAAATCCAAATCAGTCACAGGTGTGATAGGAAACGATTTTTCATGGATGACAACGTTGCTTTCATGGATTTTGCTGCAAGCTCCGTCGGTGCTGTGAACAAGGGTGCTACCAATGAAATATTTTTCAAGGGTTCTATGCGAGCCTCATTCAGCCCCGCATCCAACAAACTTATTTCTGTCGATCTCACATTCGACACGGGATGTATTGTTCTTCAGCTGGAACGGTTAGGTATGGGCACTCCCAACGAAGCTCACGCCGCTGCCGCTGCTGCAGAAGCCGAAAACCTTTTGGATTCGCTACAAATGCCACAGATCTTCGTCGAGAAGAAGAATGCTACCGGAACAGTGTCCGTGTCTTCTGACGATGGGGAGAGGTCTACGGACGGCACGTCCAGCCTAGCCGCATAAAGGCGAAATAGGCGTCTGCGAGACGCATTCCATTGCTAGATTAGTTGTCTACTTACCTCAGGGTCCCCCACCTAGCTTTATGAACAGAAATTATACCTCGGGGATTTACTGTACAGGCGCAGGTATAAGAAAAAAATACTAAAAAATATAATACTTAATAATAACGGCTAAAAGATCAAAAACTTAA
>Ga0209652_1003429_pt1 | contig 11671 bp, 5 predicted proteins | sample SaaInl74LU_5_DNA_FD_184641 | JGI IMG/M metagenome (GOLD analysis project Ga0209652, IMG submission 184641) | Marine microbial communities from expanding oxygen minimum zones in the Saanich Inlet - ESP_74LU_5_DNA (SPAdes) (version 2) | ecosystem: Environmental > Aquatic > Marine > Intertidal zone ...
CTCGCTCGGTGGCCCGGCGTCCGGGTGGAGTCTGCGCGCGGTTCGGCGGAACGCCGTTTTAATCTCCGCGGGCGTGGCGCTCGGTGCCACGCGAAGCACTTCGTACGCGCACGAAGGCTCAGCGGGCTCGGCGCTCGCGCCGAACCCGCACCGGCGCGTGAGCGCGCTCGGCGCGCTCCACGGCGCGAGCTGCGGACGGCCGAAGCCACCGCGGGAGGCGCGGACGCGCCTCCCGAGGCGCGCCAACATCTGATCGCTCCGACGTTGCTTGCTCGCGCGGAAAACGAGTTGGACACACGCGACACTGGTGATTTCGATATTGCTTTCCGTGCGCAGTCTACGCGTGACAAACGCGACGTACGACCTTCGTCGGGAAAACACACTGTACTCTTTCTCCTCTCCTCTCACCACGGCAGCGGCTTGAGCCCCTCGCCGTAGTTCCCGTGCACGAACCCGCCCGTGGTGTCCATGGACAGCGCGTCCACCGCCTGCACCACTCCCCTCGCGCCGCCCTCGACGGGTTTGAAGTACTTGAGCATCTTCGCGGGCGGCTCGCCGCCTCCGAAGTTCGTGCGGAGCATCCCGGGGTGCACCATCCCCACCGCGATCTTCTTCCCGCGGAGCTCCTGCGCCATGGTTACGCCCGCCATGTTCACGGCGGACTTGGAGCACCGGTAGGCCATCAGGCCGCCGCTGGAGTTGTCCCCTACTGAGCCCATCAGAGACGAGACGATGACGATCTTCCCGGTGCCTTCCTTCACCTGCTCCACGAGCGCCTTCGTGACGCGCACCGGGCCCACCACGTTGACGTCGAACGCGAGCGCGAGCGTGTCGATGTCCAGGCTGGCGAACTTCTGCGCGTTCGTCTGCTCGTCCCAGGTCAAGCCGGGTTTGCTCCCCATGCCTCCCGCGTTGTTGATCAGGACGTCGATGGAGACGCCCTTCAGGGCGGCGCGGAGCTTTTCCGCGCAATCGGCGGACGTCACGTCGATTCCTGTCACGATCCCCCCGGTGACGCCCACCGCCTCGAGGTCGGGGTTCGACGTCCGGCACGTCGCGTACACCACATCCCCGCGCGTGGTGAGCTGCTTGCAGAGCTCGAGCCCGATGCCGGAGCTCGCGCCGGTGATCACAACCGTGGCGGGCATGTTGCGCCTCTTAATTGTGCGAGACCGCAACGGCGCCCGCCGAGAAAAAGCGTTTCGGAAAATTTGGCGCGAGCGGCGAACGAGCGGCCCACGCGTTGCGGCGAAAGATAAACGAACACGTCACGTGGTGGAGGCTCGAGGCCCGGCCGCCACTCAGAGGTGCGCCATGCACGCCGCTGTGAGCCGCGCACTCCTCGCCCGGGTACGTTTGTGACGCCGGTCACCCTCGCCCCCGCCCTTCCGTCCGCCTCGCGCCTCTTCCGGCACGCGCGAGCACGGAGAGACCCGTGGCACGCATCTTGCGTGTCTCGATGGTTCAGCCGACGGGCTCCCGCTTCCGCGCTTCGTCGTTCCACCTCGAAACGCCTCGAAACGCACGCCATCCCCACCCTTCTGACCCTCCGACCTTCCGCTCCCTCCCATCCCCCAGGCGCCGCCCGCGGCGAGGCCGCGCGCGTCGAGGTCGGCCAGGCGAGCCGCCACGCGCGCCGCGGTGTCCGCGCCATGCGAGCTCGTCGAGTGCGACGCGGATTTTGACACCTCCGAAAGAGCGGCGACGGTCAACGGCAAGACGGTGCGCGCCGCCTCTTTACGCGCGGTGGACGTGCTCGGCCCCTCCGGCAAAACCGTTACGCTCGGCGACGAGGTGGGACAAAAGGGCGTGGTCGTGCTCCTACGACATCTCGGCTGACCTTTTTGCTGGACCTACGCCAACGCGTGGTCCAAACGCAAAACCGAGCTGGACGCCCTGGGCGTCTCGTTAACCTTCGTCAGCATAGGCGACGAGGAGAAACTTTCGAAGTTCCTGGACCTTAACCCTTTAATTCCGCGCGACCGCGCGTTCGTGGACTGGTCCCCTGAATTCGACCTGTACGAAGCGGCTGGTTTCGGGAAGATCGGCGACACGAAACCCGAAAGCGTCGACATCAAGCCCCCCGACTTCGGGTGGCGCGAGTGGTGGGCGTACCTCTCCAACGTCGCTAACTTGGCGCCGATCCGCAAAGACGTCCCTATGACCGGCGTCCCGGAGGGCGTCCTGAGGCTCGGAGGCACGTTCGTGCTGGACGGAGACGACGTCGCGTACGCGCACGCGGAGGAGTTACCGGGAACGTCCCCGGAGGTGAGCGACGTGATGCGCGACGCGGGACTCGTCGCGCAAGACGCTTGAGTGACGCGTCGAGAACGACGACGCGTCGAGAACGTCGTTTCGAGCGTCGACGCGCGTTTAGACCAGAGCCGCGAACGAACGTCCCGACACGACACGATACACGATACGTGACGCCTCCGCGATCGAGCTCGAAAGAGCCTCGCCGAGGCTGATACACCCCGCGCGCGCCGGCTGGTCAGCTCGGTGCGCGCGCGCGCGGGCGCGGGTGTCGGTCGAGGACGTTCGTCCTTTTCGCGACGGATTGGAAACGAGACGAGACGAACATGTTTTCACCTCGACGTACTTCTACAGACTAGGCACGCGTCGCGCTCGATCGAAACGAACACCGCCCGACCTACCGAGGCACGTTCGCGCCCCGCGCAGCCCGCGAAGCTTCGTGCGCGCGGAGCGCCGCGCCCAGCGCGGCGGCGTCGCGCTCCGCCGCCGCCGCGCCGGCTTCGAGCACCCCGAGCGCCGCGCCCGGCGTTTTTTTCTTTTCGTCTCGTTTCGCGCCCCCTTCGTTTTCGCTCCCGAGTACGGTCGCCACGACCGCGGCCAGCGTCACGTCCCTCGCGCTCATCACCGCCTCAGCCTCCCGGAGCGTCCACGAGGACGCCACTAAAGGCACGTCCCCGTCGCAAGCCTCTAACGCCGTGACACTGTCGCCGCCGCCGGATGCCAAAACCGCAGCCAGACTCCTCGCCGTCGCCACCCCTCTGAGGTTCCCGTCAACGTCCACCACCAGCGCGCACCGCGCGGCGGAGCCGTCGCGCACAGCCTCCCTCGCGGCCAGAGCCGCATCCAGCGCGGAGGCGCTCAAAAGCACGCGCGGCGCGTCCGTGCGCACGGCATCGGAGACGCGCGCCGAGCGCGACGCGCGAACCAGCGCGCGCCGCGTCTCGTCGCGGTCCGGGCCGTCGTCCCGCTCGTTTTCGTCGCCGTCCGCGTTTAATTTCCCGTCGTCGTCGTCGTCGTCGAAGGAGAGCATGTCCGCCCCCCCTACGACGCCCTCCGCCTTTCCCTTGGGCACCTCCACCGCGACGTACGACGCTCGAGGCGGGTTTTTCGTAGCGGTGTCACGCCCGGCGACGAGTGGTATGTTCCCACTGGTCTTCCCGCCGCGCTCGGCGGCGCCGGCGACCCAGCTGGCGACGCCGACGGTGCCCATGAGCGGCACGATGATGCGGTAGTCGTGCGTGAGCTCGAAGAGCAGTAAGATCGCGGTGAGCGGGACGCGGCATATGCCGGCCAGCACGCCCGCCATGCCCACGAGCGCGTACGCCTGCGGCGGCGCGACCGGCGCGCCCGCCAGAGCGAGAGGCACGAGAGCGGCGCCGTACGCGGATCCCAACGCGGCGCCCATGAAGAGGCTCGGCGCGTACACGCCCCCCACCAAACCCGACTGTCGACACAGCGCCGTCGCGGCGAGCTTGACGAGCACGAGCCCCGAAAGCAGCGAGGGGGAGTAGGGCGTGCGGAAGGGCGAGCCCTCCGCGCCGAGCATGGAGTTGACGTTGTCGAAGCCCTGGTACGTCACCTCGGGGAACAGAGCGGCCACCACCCCGAACGCCAAGCCGCCCAGCGGCGCGTGCCACTCGCGAGGCACGCGAAACGCGCGAGTCATTCGCGTTTCGTTCTCCTCGTCATCCAAAACGCTTCCGGGAACGGAAACGCCCCTCTCCAGCGCGGCGAAGCCCTCTCCGAGCACCGCGGAGGAGGTCCGGAACGCCACCGCCGTGGCGCCGCAGAGCAGACCGAGGGGCAGGTACAGAGGGAGCTCCGCGAGGTTCTTCAGCTCGAACGCCGGCACGATGAACGCGGGCTGCTCTCCCAGGAGCGCCCCGGAGACGACGGCGGCGAGCACGGAGGCGAGGATGACGCTCTCGGTGGTGAGCGCGCCGAACCCCGTGCTGCCCCCGAGATCATCCAGATCGTTTTCGGTGGACGAAGCCCTTCGCGTGCTCGCGGGCTGTAGCACGGACTCGAACGCGAAGAACAGACCCGCGATGGGTGCGCCGAAACCCGCGCTTATGCCCGCCGCGCTTCCCGCCGCTACCAACCCGAGCCGCCGCGAAGCCGAGCGCGCGCGCCGCCGCTTTGCCCGCCGCGTCTCGACGCCGAGCTCCGATCCTCGCGCGTCTTCTTTTTTTTCGCGAAACGCTGTTTTGTTTTGGTCACTCGGTACACTCGAACTCGTCGTGGCTTCGTTGAGGCTCCCCGCGATGGACGCGCCGATCTCGACGCTCGGGCCCTCCGGCCCGAGCGAAGCGCCCGCGCCCAAGGTGACCACCGCCGCCGCCGCCTTCAACGCCGGGCGCGCGTTCGCGCGCGCGCCGGCCAACCATGACCCGTCTTTTTCGCCTTCCCGTTTCCCCCTCGCTTCGCCCCACCTCGGCGCGTCCTCGCCCTCGAAGCCCCCCGCGAGGAACCGTAGGCCGGTCACCGCGAACCCCGCGGCGGTGGGCGCGGCGACGGCGCCGACGGCTTGCACCCACGTCTCCGGTCTTACGTCGCGCATCCCCTCGACTTGAAATCGGTCGGGGGAGTACGCCGTCGTGGTGAGGAACACCAGGTCGTGCACGCCGTGCTCGGCGATGTTGAACGCGCCCACGCCGAGGCCGGTGAGCAAACCAACGCCGCACGCCACCGCCAGCAGGTCCGTGGGCGCGGGCGCGTCGGGGTCGACGTCGGGGTCGAACTCGGGGTCGCCTAAGTCCGGATCCGATACGCCGTCCGAGCTCGAGCCGGCGTCTGTGGGGCTCGGGGCGGACCCGGGGGCGGGGGCCGAGCGGTCGCTTTCCGCCGCGCGCGCGATGGGAGACGAGCGCCGAAGCGGGCGGACGCGGGCGGGCGCGCGGTGTGTCGCCGCGCGACGCGCGCGCCACCTCGCTCGCGCGGAAAAAACAACGCGACCCGACACGTCCCGAGCGGGGATGGGGAGCGCGGACCCGGACGTGGACGCGACCGCGCACGACGCGGCGCGCGCGTGGGGCGTCGGCGCATCCCCCGCACGTCGCGCGCACGCCGAGGCGTGCGGCGCGGCGACGAGCGCCCGCATGCCAGCGGTCTCGCGGCGCGCGGTGTGGAGAGCCTCGGCTCGCATGAGGTCTCGTGAAGCAGAGCGAGCAGAAACACGCGTCGAATGTGACACGCGTCGAATCTGATCTCGCGCAGGTGACTCATCGACGCTCTGCAGTGCGGGCGTTGTGCGCGCGCGCGAGTGACGACGGGTTTTGCTCGCAGAAACAGTTTCCCTGGACACACCCGGGCGCGTCCCGGCGCTGTCCCCGGCGAGATGTCGTCCGGGGCGAGCGCGCGCGCCACGTTGCGACGGCTGCTTCGCGTCGCGTCGCGGTACGACGTCGAGCGGCCGCACCTCAAGGCGCTCTTCCCCTCCCCCTCCGCGCGGGGTGACACGTCGGAGAGCACGACGCTCCGAGATCTGGTGCGACGCACCGCGCTCGACCCCGCGGGGCACGGCCTTCCCGTGGCCGACCCCCCCCGCGCGCACGCGCTCGTCCGGCGAAACCTGGACGCGCTGGAAACCGTGATGCGCCGCGCGGAGGCCCAGACCGCGGTGCAGCGGCGCGACGCGCGCGCGCGCGCGTCGGGCGTGTCGGCACCGAAACGCCCGCGTTCGGACGCGACGCTCGTCTCGGGCGGCGAGCGTCCCGGACGTCCGCGTCTGGAGATGGCGGACGCCGTGCGCCGCGCCATCGACGCCACGCTGAGGGACGCGAGCGCCGAGCGTCTGGCGAGCATCACGCACGACGCGAACGCCGAGCCGTGGCTGCGACGCGCGGGTGCGCGCGAGACGCGGCGGAGACGAGCGCGCGACGATGATGAATCTTCTCGCGCTCCGCGCGCTCCTTCGTCCTTTCGAAAGAGCCACCACCCGAACGCGGCGTGGTACGCCGACCGGCTGGACGACGCGCTGGAAAGTGATCGAATCGATCGAGCTGATCGAATCGAGCGTCTGTTCCGCGAGTCGACCGCGGTGGGGTGTCCTCCGCCGCCGAGCGACGTCGTGAGGGCGATGGTCGCGATGGTCGCCGAGACGACGTCGCCCAAGAGCGAAGAGCGCGACGATTCTTTTCAAACCGGCGTCCGCGCGAACGACGACGACGAGACCTCCGACGCGTGTCGTTCGACACCGCTCGTCGAAGACGACGCGTGTCGTGAACACGGCGTGGACGCCGCGTTGCGTCTGGCGTGGACGTTCGGGGTATTCGAAGACGAAGACGAAGAAAACGAAGATTTCGTCTCGAACGAAAAACAAAAAAGTTGCGTCGCGCGCGCGTTGGACGCCGTCGTCTTCGCGGCGGCGCGCCGCGCGGCGGAGGCTCCGCCGTTTCGTTCGGGTCACTCGAGAAACGAGAAATTTAACCGAACGGTTCGAGTCATAAACCTGCTCCACGCGCACATGGACGTGTGCGGTTCAGGGCCCGGCCGCGACGCCGCGGCGGAGGCGGTGGCGGTCGCCGCGCGCTTCGTCGCCGACGACGCCGCGCGTCGGCGACGAACAAACGACGCGACGAGAAGGGCGCGCGACGAAGATGGATCGGAATCGGAATCTCCGTTTAAACGTCGGACCTCGTCCGATCTCACGTACGAGCGGTTAGCGCTCACGGTGGCCCGTCTGGAGTCCCTGGACGTCGGCGTCGCGCCGCGCGCGCGCCGGGCGGTGCTCGCCGCCGCCGAACGCGCCTCCGGCCTGGACGAAGCCTTCGACGCGATGCGGCGGTGGAAAAGATCGGGGGGTTCGCCCGACGCGGACGCGGTGCTGGGCCTGCTGGAGTGGGCCGTCGAGGCGGGCGACGACGAGAAGGTCTCGTGGCTGGAAGAGGAGCTCGCGGCGACGGGGAAGGGGGCCTACCTCGCCAGCCTCAACTCGCCGGTGTGTTGATGAGGGACGTCCGTGGACGAGGCGTCCACCGCGGTAGATACGGAAGATTCGACACTTTTTGACGAGAGCGAAACAGAAAAAAAAGTGTTCCAGAAAACTCGCGTCGCGAACGCGAGACGCGACGCGCCCCGACTCGCCAACCGGGATTTAATTCCCCTCGGCGCGAGCCGCTCTGCACTTCGTGGACGAATGAAATCGCGGCGATCCGAGTCGGATGGCGCGAAAAAACGCGTCGCGGAAAAGTGTGTTTCTCTGGTATGGGCAATTAGTCTACGTGGAAATAAAAAACACGAAGAAGAGATTTGCGCGGTTGCCAAGACCGCTCCGCCAACGAGAGGCCGTGAGCGCGCGCGTGGCTGACTCGAGACTCGCTGAGTGTTTTTCTCGACACTTTCGGTGACAAGTGGAATTAATCGTCTAAGTGGTCGCCGCCGGCCAGAACGACACGCGCGCGCACACGCGACTCACGCCCTCGCAGGCCAAGCACTCGCGCGCACCTCGTTCTTTCTGCACTTCACACTTCCCCCACAGACGCGCGACGATGTCCGCCGCGACGCGCGCGCTCCACGCGCCCGCCGCCCTCGGCTCGAGACGCTCGCAATTCTCCCGCGCCGGGCAATTGTCCGCGGCGCCCGCGTCGACGCGGCGCCCCGTGCGCTCCGTGGTGACGCGCGCCGGGGACGACAAGAAGGAGGAGAAGAAGATCTCGAAGGACAAGGTCAAGGTGAACTTCGCCATCAAGCTCAAGGGCAACTACGGCGACCAGGTGTGCGTCGTGGGCAACACCTCCAAGCTCGGGCGGTGGAACGACCGCGATGGCGTGTACCTTAAGTGGTCCGAGGGCGACGTGTGGAAGGGCAGCGTCGAGATGGACTGGCACGAGCACGTCGAGTACAAGGTGCTCGTCAGGGACAAGCACGGCAAGACCCACTGGGAGAAGCACCACAACCGCACCGTGCAGCTGTACGACGGCGGCGCGGAGCTCACGATCGCGGGCCGATTCGGGGGTTCGCTTAACATCACGAAGAAGGATGCTGAGAAAAACGTCAAGGTTGCGTTTGAGATCCACTCCAAGGTGATGTACGGCCACGAGATCGCCATCATGGGCGGCGCCAAGGAGTTCGGCGCCTGGAACCCCGACGACGCCATGCCGCTGAAGTGGACCAAGGGCGACATCTGGGAGGGCGAGGTGGAGATGACCCCGGGCGGCCAGGTGGAGTACAAGATGATCACCCGGCGCATCCGAACCGGCCAGTGGAAAAGCGAGTTCCGCCGCGACTTCAAGCGCGTCGTGCAGGTGTACGCGGGGGGCGAGACCATCAAGCTCACCGGCGAGTACAAGGGCCTCGTGGACGTCCGCCTGAAGGGGGACAAGAAGCCGGAGAAGAAGGAGGAGAAGAAGGAGGTCAAGGCGGAGAAGAAGGAGGAGAAGAAGGAGGAGAAGAAGGAGGAGAAGAAGGAGGAGAAGAAGGACGAGGTCAAGGCGGAGAAGAAGGAGGAGAAGAAGGAGGAGAAGAAGGAGGAGAAGAAGGAGGAGAAGAAGGAGGAGGTCAAGGCTGAGAAGAAGGAGGAGAAGAAGGAGGAGAAGAAGGAGGAGAAGAAGGAGGAGAAGAAGGACGAGGTCAAGGCTGAGAAGAAGGAGGAGAAGAAGGACTCCGGGAGCAAGTGGGGCGACCTCAAGGCTGGCGCGGACGAGAAGGACGACAAGAAGGACGAGGTCAAGGCTGAGAAGAAGGAGGAGAAGAAGGAGGAGAAGAAGAAGGAGGAGAAGAAGGAGGAGAAGAAGGACGAGGTCAAGGCTGAGAAGAAGGAGGAGAAGAAGGAGGAGAAGAAGGAAGAGAAGAAGGAAGACTCCAAGCTCTCGGATGCCGCCGCCAAGGCTGACGCCGCGGCGAAGGCGGCGCAGGCGGCTGTGGAGAAGGCGATGAAGGCGCCCACCTCCAAGGCGGAGCAGGACGTCGAGGAGATGCTCCAGAGCTTCCGCGACTCGTTCGCCAAGACGCGCGCGGACGCGGGCGGCTCGGCGCCTCCCCCCCCGCCGCCCCCGCAGACGGCGAAGCCCGACATGTCCAAGAGCGGCGGCAGCAAGTGGGGCGACCTCAAGGCTGGCAAGTCGGAGTCGGCTTCGATTCCGGCGCCTTCCTTCTCGCCGCCGCCGATCCCGACGCCGTCCGCGCCGCGCGCGTATACGCCTCCCCCCGCGGCGAAGAGCGCGCCCGTGCCCCCCCCGGTGCCCTCCTCGAGCGCGCCCCAGGCTGGCGGGAGCAAGTGGGGCGCGCTCAAGGAGGGCGTCAAGGAGCCGACCAACGCCATCGAGCGCGCGAAGCTGGTGAAGGAGCAGGAGAAGGCGGCGCCGGCGCCCCCGCCCCCCCCGCGCGGGGTCTCCGCGGAGGAGATCGACATCGTCAAGCCCACCGGCGGCGGCGACTCGTTCACCGCGCGCATCAAGGCGGCGCAGGCGGCCAAGGCGGGAAGCCGCTGAGAGGTGAACACCACCGGTGAAGATGAAGTCTTCGAGACGAAGACTTGAAAAATGAAGTCTTTGGAGAAGAAGACTCGAAGCGCGGCGAGCTTTTTGCGCGACGATACTCGCGACGCTCGCCGCGTTCCAACGCATTGAGAGACACGCCGTCTCGTCTGTTTTTGTCGACTACTTTCGAAAGCACGTTTACTTGTGAGTAACAGAGAAAGACCCTTTATAGTTTCTACAGTGTCGTGTCGATCTCCGTCTTCTAACGAGCGGTGTATATACAATATCACACGCCGGACTACGCGTTGACTCCTCGCGACTTCTACTCCGCGCCGAGCTTGGCCATGATCTTCTCGAGCATCGCCGCCGTCGCCTCGTTGCCCTTGGACATCTCCGCCTTCAGGTCCTCCTGCGACTTGGCGAGCAGCTCGGCAACCTGTTGCTCGGCGTGCGCCTTCACCGCCTCGATCTCGCGCTGCATCTCGCTGAGCTTCTCCTTCGCCTCGGAGATGTCGGAGTGCACGGACTTGGCGTCCTCTTCGCCGCCGCCGGCGCCGGCGCCGGCGCCGCCGCCAGCTTCCAACCCCTCCACCTTCTCCACGGCGGCGGCGACGTCGCCGCGGAGTTCCTCGAGCGCCTCCGCGTTGAGCCCGAGGCCCTCCGTGACCGTGCTCTGCAGCGCCGCCACCGCCTGCGCGGCGTGCGCCTCGCAGTGCGCGCGCAGCGTCTCCGACTCGGTGGTCAGGTCCGCGGCGAGCTCCAGCACCGACCGACGCAGCTCCTCGGCCACCGCGCCGACGGCTTCGGCGATTTTCGCCCCCACCGACGCATCCACCGCGCCGACGGCTTCGGCGATTTTCGCCCCCACCGACGCGTCTCCCGACTTGCGCTCCGCCGCCTCCTCGTCCAGCGCGCCCGCGCACTTGGCGGCGGTCTCGCGCAACTCCGCCTCGAGCTCCGCGCGCAGCGCCTCGGCAGCGACGGTGACGTCCACGCCAGCCTCCTGCTTGGCGTCCTCGATGTCCGCGTCGAACCGCGAGGACAGCTCCCGCATCGACCGCTCGCGCGCCGCCGCCTCGGCGAACAGGCTCTGCTCAAACTCGGTGCGGTACGCTTCGTTTTCGGCGAGACGCGCGGCGGCGGCGCCCGCAACCTCAGCCTCCACCTTGGCGACGTCCGCGTGCACCTGCCTGAACGCCTTCTCCACCTCGTCCGCGTGCGCGGCACCTGCCAGGGACGCCTCAAGCACCTCCACGCGCCGCGTCACGGGCTCGGCGGCGCCGCCGGCGGCGGCGGCGATGGTCTCGCAGTGCCGCCCAACCTCGGCGCGCATCTCCTCGACGGCATCCTGCATCTGCGCCAACCCGTCGTCAACCTCCGCGCGCAGCATCTCCTCCTCCAGCTTCTGCGTCGCGATGTTCCCTGCGGCGGTCTCCTCCAGCGCGCGCACGTCCTGCTCCAGCCGCGAGCGCGCTGAGGCCAAAGTGGAGGACAAGTCGCGGTGCAGCGTCTCCGCCTGGTGCGTGCGCTCGGCGACTTCGTCCCTGAGCCCCTCGCGCAGCTCGCGCACAGCCTCGGCGGCGGTATCCTCGAGGTTGGCAATGTCATCCTCGTACGCGCGGCGCGTTTCGTCGTCGCCTCGGCGCCTGTTCTCAGCCTCTTCTTCGACAACCGCGACGACGTGCTGCTTGAGGGTGTCCAGCGCCTCGGCGCGCTTTTTCTTCTCCGCCTCGAGCGCATCCTCAAAAGCCCCGACGCGCGCGATTGCGAATTCCTCGGCGTCCAGACGCACAGCCTCCGTCTCCAAATTCTGCGCGACGTAGTGTTGCTCGACGGCGCCCCAGAGCGCGCCCACCGCGTCGTCTCTTGTTTTGGCGTGCGCCTTGACATCCTCGTCCGTCTTCTCGCGCGCCACGGCCTCTGCGTCGATGGCCGCGCGCAGGGACGAGAGAGGCACCCAGAGCTCGGTTCGGATCTCCTCCATGCGCGCCACGTTTCGC
>Ga0209652_1003431_pt1 | contig 11666 bp, 11 predicted proteins | sample SaaInl74LU_5_DNA_FD_184641 | JGI IMG/M metagenome (GOLD analysis project Ga0209652, IMG submission 184641) | Marine microbial communities from expanding oxygen minimum zones in the Saanich Inlet - ESP_74LU_5_DNA (SPAdes) (version 2) | ecosystem: Environmental > Aquatic > Marine > Intertidal zone...
ATTGCGAGTAAATTTGCCGCAGAGGAGAAATAATGAGAGGCAGAATTGATTTGAAGAATGAATTGATAGAAGTACATATGTAGTGGTAAACAGTCAGTCAGATCAATTGATTTCGTTCAGGAAACATCCACTGGCATGATTTGTTGAAGGGGTCACGATCCTTATAGATCCTCGACAGTGCTTTTGTCCTCGCTGGTAGAAAAGGTCGGCTGTGCACAGGTTGATTGAGAAGGACTCGTCGTTAACAAGTAGAGACAAGCAGTTGATGCAGCATAATATAATGTACAAGTGTAGTCGTCTATATATCATTATGTTCATATCCTTCTGAAGTAACAACCCGTTGCCTCAAAGCACCGTCACTATTTCTCCTAGGCAAAAGAATCAGTTCTCTCTTCTGATCTATAAATTTTCTCCAATCACTCCAATGCTCACGTCGAGCATACTGGAATGGCTTGTGGCCACGAACATCCTTCACAAACGCCAATCGAGGTTCCACTGACAACAGCAGTTCCACTATTTCATATTCTGGATTGCCTCGCCAACATGCATCATGTAACGGTGTACGACCATAGTCATCACGAATACAAGGAGAGACCTTGGCCTCATTCAGCAAAAACGATACAATGTCAGCATTCGATCGACGACATGCCACATGCAATAAAGATTCACCGAATCGATTGCAACATTCTAATGAACGTCCTGCAGCGTGCAATTGACGTAAACTGTTCACATCAGAGGAACGGACGGCACTGAGAGCATCGTTGCTATAGGCTTCAATCTGTTCTGGTGTGGGTGGTAAAAAGTCGTTATCGGTGAGTGGCTCGGTGTTTTCTCTGGAGAGAGGTCTTGATGGTCCATCCTCACTGCTGCTACTGCTATTATCGTGTAGTAGTGAATCAATAAAGGAGTAGGGACACAAATGTTCTTCGGGATCGACCTTGCCAAAGCTTGACGCTAATGAACTTGAGGTATTGGTCGATGAGATTATAACAGTCGTAGGACAGTACGACGGCAGCTTCATCCTCTTGGCACCTATCATACTGTCGGAATTGGACTTTTTCATGCAGTCGGAACGTGCTCGTTTCAGTGAGTACCCTTGAGCCAGGGTGTTGTCTATGAGTGATACTTTAGATGGAAGCACCATGCTTTGAGTGAGCTGTGTATTGTGATGACGGGGTGCTTGGCGATGATGGAGGACGTTTAAGGAGTTGTTGGGTACCATGTTTGTATCGTTGTTCTGATCTCCGCTGTTTCTTGGTGTGTTCATTATACTTTCAGATGAAGAGTTGCCGATATCGTCTATATGTATTTCTATTTCGTTATCCAAATAATATACACAAGAATAATTCGATGGTGATGTGCAAGCTGCAATAGTTATGGCTGCCATTATGATGTTTACGCAGATGCTTAGTTGGTAGAGGGAAAACACGGCCACATTGCAGTGTACGTATGGGATAGATGATTGAGCCTGCTGCTTTTATCTCCTGCTGTTGTGGTGCCTGAGAACACATCAGGCGATGAAAATGTGGTGGTAAGTTTTGAAAAATTAGCTGTAGGTAATTACCTTTTTACCTGCCTTTACTCTCGCTCATCATAAGTAAGGAGCTGCACTATTGCGTGATAGATGATAGTATTTTTTTTATTTTAACATTTACTAATTTGTGTTTTTATACCATGATATTTTGCGTACTCCTCAATCATCACGCAGTGACGTGTTTCAGTTGCCACACGCACACCATCTGCCGAATGATCCCCTGACAACCTTGACACGAACTAGACTCTACCACGTGACAAACACCGAATTCTACATACGTAGGAGTTTGTACAAGTTTAGATATGCAGATGTCGTATCGCAGAAGGGGGTCATTTTCAACAATGACTGCCAAGACAGTTTGAAAGAGGCCAAACTTAGATAGGTCACTTTCTGTACATGCAAGTAAGAATAACCATTATCTATAGGTAGGTAGGGATCTATGTACACCTCAGCCATCCAACGCTCCCGCCAACGCGACCAACGCCTTTCGTTCTAATATTAAAAAACAACACAACAAACCACCACTTCACCATAGTGCTTTCAAGGTCGTAAGTGTTTTAGGCAGAAACTGACAGCTCGCTCTTTAAAAGTACATGAACAACAACAATAAATTACCATAGTACAATAGCCGCTACGTCCTAATATCATTATTAGAACTACCGAAACGACGCTGTATAACACATATTACATATTTCATGCAACATGTCGTCTTCATCACTGCAACATTCACATCAACAATCCAACAGTAACGACGAAGACGACGGCACCACCAACAGCCACACCAGTTTCCCCAGCTCCCACAGCTGGGCCTCTCAACACAGCAACCCCAACAGTATCGACTATGACAGAGGCGGCGGATTCCCCTCGGCGGGGAGCACTTTTTTCGCCGACATGACATTAGATTTACACGAGGCACAGATGGAGACTACTCCTCGGACGGATACCAAGTTTGCCTCCATGGCTGCTGCTGCTGGAAGTGGCGGGAGGGGAAGAGTTGGTGGTCCGTCGAAGGAAGAGATTATGCAGAATGTTCCTCCTATGCCTTTGATTGGGGAGGGGTCTTCTTTTGATACTGAGGAGAACAATATTGAACATAATACTACGGCAATTAGTTCAGCGGGGGGAACTCTTTCGCCAGTGGCAGAATTGCAAGAAGAAGAACGTGTATTCACACGTATTACTTCTGGAGGGATTGACAACAACAATACTACTGTCAACAATAATTCGACTCCATCATCCTCACCACGACAACATCAACCAACAACAAGACGAAGAACACTCACCAACAATCGCACAAGACCCTACCCCCGCGACCTTCCCTACACAGCAGCATTCTCCATCCTCCTCCCTCTCGGTCTATTCCTCCCCCACTTTTACTACTCCAATCATTACATTGAACATCACAACAAATGTGACTTTGTGGAGAATTGCACCCCCAATCATGCTAGTATCAGTCAAATGGCGTTATCGACATCGAGTCATTCCACGATACTATTATCGACATTTGCAGCGACAATCCTATCCATTGCACTATTGCAATTATTATACCTCCATCCAGGTGGGGGAGACGGGGACGATGTCCGACATTGCAATGTCACACGAACATTATTACTATCGGCTAATCTAAGTGTGTGGATGAATCCAGTGTTGGCATTCATGATATGGTGGTGGTTGCCCAATGCACGTAAGATGGTAGTGTTGCCATTTGTGTTGATGGTACGGGATGTTTGGTGGAGGGCGAAGAAGACGGGGAGTGCATTGCCTTCGTTTCGTCGTCGTGGGAATAATAATGTACAACAACAGCGTAGTAGTAGAGGGGGTGGAGGAACAAGTGCCTCCTCCTCTCATGATCGAAAGACATTCTTTCGTGCATTGGCATGTGCTGCATTGGATATATTATCAAGATCACTACGTCGAAAGTCATTTGTTCGTGTGGCATCTGTCGTACTATTGGTGCAATTCATCGTGGTGTCAATTTGGTGGGGTGCATTAAGTGTGATATTATCCGTGGAGATATTCCAGGAGGATGGAGTACTTACCAAGTTTATGCATCGGGTATGGTTGTTGGCGGCGTTGGTGGCGGGGAAGTGGGCTACGGGAACTGTGGCACGATTGCTCGGATTTGTTGCTTCGGGTGGTGTGGCATCTTGGTTTGCGCAGCAGTCGGTGATTATTGAAGAAATGAGGGCTAGACAACATCAACAACAACAGCAGCAGCAGGAGGTAGAGATGGCAGCAATAGGAGACAACAGCAATGAAGAAGAGAGCTCTCTCAATGATCAAGATCACAACAACACTCCTGCAGCTGCTGACGGTGACACCCCATCCGACTACAATGCAAATCGAGCTGCCGCAAGAGCTGCACGTCACGCCATGCCCGAAGCATACAGAATGGCAGATGCATCCGCATACTCCTCCATGCACTTCGACGATGGATTAGACGATGACTATGACGACGATGATGATGATTATGACTTTGACATTCGCAATAATGCCTCAACCTCCCCCTCTTCTCAAAGTAACTCCACCGTAAAGTCATTCTTGACAGCTGGATGCACATTCAGCTTTGGATCAGTAGCCCAATGTGGATTGGTAGGTGGTTTGGCTCAAATTCTTTGGAGTGTTGTTCGTAATATTGATGCTGCTGGGTTCTTTTTACAACGACGTTTTTCGAATAGTAGTGCTATGCGACGAATGGACATTTCCATCAATTCTAGTAGTGGCGGCGGTGGTGGTCTCCCAACAAATGCACGACAATGGAAACAAACATTAGCCTATTGGTGGAGAAGACTCGATGTAGCCATTCGTGGATTCGTCCGAAGCCATTCCGATCTGGCAATGAGTCACGTGGCAGCCTATTACAAGACCTACCAACGAGCCGCAAACGATGTTGCAGCTCTCATTGAAACATCCGGAGTGGAAAGTATCATTCATGATGATATTACTACCCAAATGTGTTCTGGATTGGGACATGTAGTATCTGGGTCAATTGTAATTGTCTTTGGAACATTGTTGGCTACCCATCGGAATACCTTTGCAAGTGAGCCGCTATCGGATTATTCACTGTTTGAGATTTTATTGGCATCGTATTTTCTGTGTTATTGCATTACTTTTACGGCATTGGAACCACTTCGTGCAGCGATCAAGGCGGTATATGTTTGTTTTGCGGAACATCCGCTTAGTTTGAGTCAAGCCTTTCCTTTGATATTTCAACGTTTGAGTCGAATTTCTGAGGCTAGTGGTAACAGCAGTGTTGTGTGAGGGTTAGAGATTGAACCATAGACTGATAGAGGGATGTTATAAATATTAAATAGTGACCATATGGAATACAACGAACCTCACTACTTATCACTGCAGCTGCAGCTATTTTGAGAGCATGTATATCACGTCAATCCAATCTTCTGAGAAGCAGATCAAGTTCAATTCAAGGCAGCATGCAGCAATCAGCAATACACCAGCTCGAGGTGCCAACCTAAAACGATTTCAGGTTGACCCTCGATACCACTTACTTGAGAATTGATGCGAATCCTACCCACTTTCTCTCTTCAAGAGTAGGAATCAGTACAATCACAAGAAACCAACCGAACAGCTGCCCTCTGCCGCCTGCCAGGTGGCCCGTGCCCTTTCCCGCCTCTTCAAGCTCCGTCCAATCAAAGGCAGAACCAAGGATTTTCTACCTCAAAAACGCCGGCATTGCAATGGAGTTGAAATTACGCCTTCAAACTTCCAACTTCCCTTCCATGCCAAGGATCCGGTGTCTTCTCGGCAGTAGTGGTGTCAACGAATAGATACGTATGAGAAGAGAACAATGATGGAAAGTAATAATTCATTCTTTACGAATGCTGCTGTTGCTACAACTTCAACATTACAGCAGCCACAACAGGGTCGTGCACATCAACAACAACAACATCATTATGGTGGTCCAGCAGCACCACCGGCCCAACAAAACCATCTGCCGCAGACACAACAACAAAATAATGTGTCGGCATATCCAGAGCAGCAACAGCAACAATTTGTTGCCTACGCCTCCACCAATAATAATGTCGTCCCTCAACAATCACCTCAACTTCAACCCATCAACCCCAGCGGCCACCATCCTGCAGCCAACAACACGGTTATTTCGTACCATCAGGCAACTGCCGCCCCATCCGCCGGAGCAGCAGCTGCAGCGGCAGTATCAATGCATGGAGGCTATCAACAACAACAGCAGCAACAGGCTGCCATGATGATGCCTCAACGATCACGGCCATGTGTCCGATGTGGATATCCGGGATGTGATGTGATGATTACGGCTTGTCGGTGCTGTTTGCATGCGAGGTGTGCTCCGGTACGTTCATACATTAATTCAATTGTTTGTTGGTTGTGTTTTTTGTTATGATTTTAGTGCTCCCTAAATATTTGGAGAGGGAGGGAGGGGGCTTGCATATATTTAATGAGGCTGGACTTATATGCACACATCTCATGCATGTTTTAACTCACACTTCTTAATCCTTCCTATTCCAATGTCATAACTACAGATTCCCATACGAACATGCCCCAATCCAAGATGCATGCACCCCCGCATGGAACTAATGAACAACACCACCACCAACGGTTCCACTAACGAATCTCGGCCCTCTCATCCACTCGAACTCTTACCAATGGAATTCGATGAACTAGATGAATCACGACGTGTCGCTACATTAACCGAGGCGGCATCCCGTCGTGCCAAGGAGAAGCAACGGGCACGGAAGAAGGCCAAGTTGGAATCGACTGTTATGGCTGGTCAGCAGCAGCAGAATAATAATGGTTCGTCGTCGAATGTGACACTTAGTACGGCGAATAGTAGTGGTAGTACTGCTGGAGGAATGGAGGGGGACAATGGTAATGCTGGACAATTTCCAGATGATATCTCCATTGATTCCCAATCAATGATGAATAATAATCATCCACAGCAACAACAGCAGCAGCAGCAACTTCCCACCCCTGACAATCAAATGTCCATGTCATCCAACAACTCCATTCGTTCTTCCACATCCACCGACACATCCCTCCTCTCCTCCTCTTCCACAGCACTACCACCATCCTCCACCACACCAATCATAGCCGGTGGAATCTCCCCCGAACTCCGCACAGGACGATGGACGGCCGAAGAAACTCACTACTGTGACACACTCGTGTCCAAATTCATGGCGGGTCGTCTCCCCTTACCAGATGGGATCAAACTAAATGAATTTTTGAGTAGCATGTTGAAATCCAAGCAGAGTCGTCTCACCAAAAAGATGAAGAATGCCAAGTTGTCGAGTAAGACCTTCCGTCGGACTACGGGGTATCTGACAAGTGAGTTGGAGGCACGGGAGTACAGTGAGGCGGAGGATGCCTTCTTCCACTCCTTGCAGAATCAATTGGAGCGATGTGAGATGCGCTTTCATACCCGGAAGGAATGGCGAGAGACATTTAGTACGTATTGTGTGAGTCATGGACAAATGTTGAATGCGGATGCGTGGTTGGTGAGTATTGATGAGATGGATCGACGGGTTCATCGGGCGAAGGATCGGATGAGGATGGAACGACGAAAGTTGATGATGGGTCATGCGTTGAGGCATGATTTGAAGAATCCGAATCGGGGTGTGGTGATTGATAAGGTGAATAATGATATGAATGGTGGGGGGAGTGGTGGTGATTATGGTGGATCCATGAGTGGTGGTAGTGTGACGGGGAATGGGGATAATGGTGGTGGTATTGGTGCTTCTTCCGCATCGTCTTATAATGGCAGCAGCAACAACCTGATGGATTCTAATGCCGCCGATGGTCAATACTCCTCCTATTCAATGAGTGGTAATGATCCCATGCTGGCGGCAGATCAGCAACAACAGCCGCAGCAACTTCATCAATTCGAAATGGATCAACAACGAGCTCGTGCACGATCCCTCTCCTTTGCATTAGATGGAGTCGGACAAAGTATGGCATCCCCATTTTTGAATCGAATTATTAATTTTATTCATCGGCATCATATCCCGTTTGAGTATTTGGATGCTTGGGTTCCGTCATTTGTTCCAGATGGAAAGGACTCATCTGCGGATGGTGGTGATGGTAGTCAGGGTGGTGGGGAAAGTGTTGCATCGGGACAACAGTCGCAGCAGCAAATGAAACCAGATCAGGATGTTGACCTTCATAGCAATAGTGGGGAACAGAAGCAGCAGCAACCACAGCCCAAATGTCGCCTCTGCTTTGCTGGATCGATAGTAGCCAAGCAGGTTATTGTGGGTGGTGATGGTACCAACCAATATCGAAGGGCGGTACCATTATCATCTGACGATCAATTCAATCTCGCAGCATTTGGTGATTATTCCGAAAGCTTCTCCTTCGATGTTGGGTGTGGCCTACCGGGGCGTGTCTATCACATGGGCGTCCCAACATGGGAACAAAGCGTTCATAATGCTCCGCTCCATCACTTTGAACGTGTCGGTGGATCACAACAGTGGGGGATACGAACTGTGGTGGGTATTCCTGTCCCGTCGCCGAATGTGGGACGAGTTGTGGTGATTTTGTATTCGAGGCATGATAGGCCGAAGGATCATGATATGGTGATACGTTTGACGGATGAGTTTACGAGGTTGTTGCCAAGTCCGAAGTGGAAGTTGGTGGTTGATGTGGGTCAGCAGCAGCAGCAGCAACAACAACAAGTTGCTCAGCAGGAACAACAACAGCAGCAACAACAACAACAACAGGACCTAACCGCTGCCGCGCCTCCTAGTGAAGACCCTGCAGCACTCTCATCGGAAGTCATTTCTATCTTCGGAGAACACATGCCTTCTGATCCCAATAGTCCTGCCTTTGCCTATTTGCAAGGTTTCATGTCCCTTCGACTCCTCCTCCTTCGTCAGAATCGGGGAGGGCAAGAACAAGACCTCGTCAACACCATGCTTAGTTCCTATTCTAGTTACAAGGCGGGGGGGAGGACACCTGCTGACATTGCGTTGATGCTCGCAAGAGATTTCATGTTCTTGAGTCAGCAACAACAACAACAAAGCAGCGTGTCATCGCCTCATGGAAACCATCAATTCTCACAGCCCGCGCAATATCAGCAGCAGCCGGCGGTTCAAAATAATGGCGTGCACGTTTCTGCTTCGCCTCGACTTCAACCTGCATCGCCACATAATGGTTCCTCTATGCCGCCTCCGTCGTATCAGAGCTCAACGAGTCTCATGCAACCGCAGCAAGTAAATCAAGAGCAAGACCGGCTTCAGCACAGCTTTCAAGAAGCTCTTGTCAACGGCACTGTAAGCAATATGCTGTTAGGGGGAGATGATGATGTGGCACCTACCCCAGTGTCGGAAATGATCAATGCTGCTGCTGCCGCTGCTGTTAGTGCTGCTGCAGCCGACGGAGGATTGGGGTCTTTGGCATCGTGAGGTACTTATCTTTGCATGAACGCCGACGACAGCCCCAATGACTTGTACAAGAAGGCCAAGTTGAATGAGAGATTGTTGCCTTTTTGTAAGAATAGATACATCTGTCCGTGGTGGATATATACATTTTTAACTTGAGAATATACTTATGCCCATACAGCCCTGCTCCTCGTAGATTATGACACTATGCTGACAGCATTGTGTACTTTGCAAATAGTTCAGATCCAATATGAACGCCGTGCATCAAAAGATAGGCTAGTAACAATCATTAAGGTCGAAGAAAAATGATGCCAATGCTGCATCGCACTCGTTTCTGTTACCCTTCTTCATATAGTACAATGACTGATGTAGCAGGTTTGATATTCCATTCGACTCTTAGTGCGTCCCCTCTTTACTCTCATAAGCCGTCAAGAGAGAGAGAGAGAGAGCACAAGCACAGATCAGAAGGATGGTAATGAAAGCCCCCCAGCCAAATCAGTACTCTTGCGACACGCGTCAATTTTCTGAGTCTTGCCACAGCAACTTTTACCCCGCTCCAGCTCCAAGCTCCACACATCTCTCTACGCCCATGCACATGATGTTGTGCTACGATCGCGTAATATTGTGCGTTGATAACTTCTTCTTAACCTCATCATAACAACAAACTACATACGTGCATGATGATCAGTAGGTACTCTTGCGACACGCGTCAATTTTCTGAGTCTTGCCACAGCAACTTTACCTCGCTCCAAGCTCCAAGCTCCACACATCTCTCTACGCCCATGCACATACGATGTTGTGCAACGATCGCGTATTATAGGGCGTTGATATCTGATTCTCAATCTCATCATAACAACAAACTACGTGCATGATGGTTGTTCAAAAAACAGCCGAAGACCCTCCAGCAGCAATTGCTGCACTGACTTGCAATGAAACTGATGCTTTGCTCAAGGTGAAGTACAACATTACAGAAGACGAATGGGATAGCTCGCACCCCAACAGTAATACTTGGAGGTACACTCCCTTTCTGTATCTTCGAGGCAATGAGCTCCCGTACAAAAACTTTGTAGATCTGACAGACTACGAGGCGTGTCTACCCAGAGATGAGTGCTCTGAGATAGTTGTGGGCGGTCTTCCTACTGATGCATAAATTTCATTTGGTGGGAAAGCCGTCGAAATTGGCCGAGAGTTTGTCTTCGATGAAAGGAACCCTGTCACCTCAACTGAAGTGGGTACTGCACCAAGCCTCCCATCTGCAAAGATACAGAGGCTCTCTTGGAGATCCAGTATTGGAGTGGAAGGTTTTTCTATAATCATCATTCGTTTCGTGTTGAGGACAAAGAAGGCAACACTATTCTACACTGCGAGCCAGTAGGGCATTACTCTGTTAACCAAACGTATGCTTGTCTGCCAAAAGATGACGCATGCTACACATTCCTAATAGGTGGTGATTCGACGTGGGACAGCAAGACCCCTTCCCCACCGACTTTTTCCGTCATATTTGATGGAAAGCTTGTACGCAGAAGTGACAGCTGGCTCTTCGACTCGGTTCAATTTGGTGGTAGCTGCAAGCCGCTTTGCAATAATGATGATGAATCTCTTATTGAGTTCTTCATGTATGATAGGAATGGTCGTTATTCCGACGTGGATTATAAATATGAGTGGGATCTCAACGTTACAAATCGCAACTCCTCTGCGACGGTTTCAAGCGGAGTGGTCCTCCAAGGAGCTGCCATTTCCCTCTTGATCACAAGATCATGTGCGTTCCAAAGGGCAGCTGCTCATCTTTCTACATCTCGGCCTCTTCCTTGAGAGAAATATTAAGCGAGATAGGTCACCAGCTCTATCCTGTGTACTCTCTGGCTATGGACAATGTTACCTATCGGAAAGTTAATTGGTTTGCACCTGAAAATGATGGATATGGATCTGATAACCAAACTACCAACATGGGAATGTGCACTGTTGGAGGCTTATGCGACGAGCAAAGTCAAGATCTGTTTGATCTTGAATTGCGCACCCCAGCAACATATGAGTGGGTCAGCTGGAATTTTGGTTATTCTAAAGACTTCGAGACGTGGGAACTTCAGTACCTCCTTCAAGGCGAAGACTATAACAATCGCGGTTACGATCTCCAATCAAGCTGCAGAGCAATTGAGTGTGTTCCAAAGGGCGGATGTGACCTGAGCTTCAACACGACACTAGGACCACCAGATGAAAGAAGTTACACAGTGAAGAAAATGGTATCCAACTTGATGATAGGCAAGAAGTATATCGCTATTATGAATATGTATCCATGACTCCATTTGGTCAGAACTACTTCCCAACTCTATCTCCAACTCCATCTCCAACTCCATTTCGAACTCAAAAACCAAGCCCAATTCCAAGCGCAAGCAATTCATTGTCTGGAGGTGCAGTTGCTGGTATTGTGATTGCATGTCTATTGTCTGTAGGTGCGATCGGCTTTGCTTGGTATAAGAGACGTCAGAATCAGTCTTCTAATGAAGATAGAGAAGAGGATCCATTGCGTGAAAATCTCCTTTAATGTAAGAGGAAGCTCTTGTATCACGCACTGACTTGCTCTCATTTTCTGTTCTTGCTGCCATGACTGTGCGTTGGCAGGGCGGCTGCACGCAACCCAGTTACTCCTATCAAGCTCTCCTCCTCCTCCTCTATGGGCAAGACATTAGAGACGACGCCGCCCGGCCGGAACGAACCGCCTACACATAGCTCTTCTCCGATGTCACATCAAGGCATGGCATGCA
>Ga0209652_1003433_pt1 | contig 11662 bp, 11 predicted proteins | sample SaaInl74LU_5_DNA_FD_184641 | JGI IMG/M metagenome (GOLD analysis project Ga0209652, IMG submission 184641) | Marine microbial communities from expanding oxygen minimum zones in the Saanich Inlet - ESP_74LU_5_DNA (SPAdes) (version 2) | ecosystem: Environmental > Aquatic > Marine > Intertidal zone...
GAATTAATGATATCGTAAGGAACGAATACATCGAGTTAGTGAGGTGATCCTCAATAATTGACTGCACAGCTAAGCACTCACAGATTGTAAAATCTGTCAAGGGGGGCAGAGCCGGGTCTGCCAATGCAACAAGTCTACACACAGGCTCTGTCAGCCCTAGAGACCACTCTTTGTTTCTCCCAAAGTTTATGAGTACCGGAGGGTTTTTTGATTCGAAGCTTTCAACTTCCAAAATTGTTCAAGTAAGAAAAGTGTAAGTGGATACCGATTGCAGGTAGTTCTGGGAAGGATTTACGAGGCCCAATACTTTGACGTGAAGGTTGGGCCTCATTCACATCTTGATGCCCATTGCTCGCACAATGATCCTTCTAATGGAGCTATCTGCAGCAGGGAGGGCTACACCAAATATGCTGATGATATGGGAACGAGTAAAGCGGGTCACTGCCCCAATCAACACTTAGAGACTTTAAATGATAGAATTGAATTTAGGCTCAGCATTGGCAAGAGCAATTCTTCAGAATGTCAGCGATAGTTGTTGTGTCAGTGTCATGTTAATGTTGAATCAGATGAATCACGGATCACTTAAGCATCTGTTCGACTACAAAAGATCTTACCTTGCCATGGCGAGATCACTTTTGATTTTACAATACTTAGAAACTTGTTATATACAACCAGGGCGGCCTAGCCAATACGCTGGCGGAATGCCTTCATACCTCTACAACACTTCATAGTCTCGGTGGAACGTCAAATGGTGATGGTCGAGTAAGCTCCCATCCACGTTCAGCTCACATCTATTTCACGTCAGGAAACGGTAAACCAACGGAACCCACTCGAATCCATCCACCCCATCTCATCGCCGATCCATTGAACAGGCCTGAAATTCCCTTCCTTCTGTTATCTTGTAGTCAGTTATGATATGCCTCTTGAAATGCTTGATGTCCCTCCCCAATGTTGCATTACAGCCGGTGCAGATGGTGTGTTTCTGTACCATCGGTGATTTATCCTTCAGAAGTTGTTTCCTCCAGCCACCTTTTGTTGCTCTCAACTTTGCAACATCCAAGTTGATTGATACTACTAAGCTGCGGCGACATAGGGTTGGTATATTCTCAATCCTGCAACTTCTCACACTAAGGTGCCACCTATTGATACTCTTTCTGTAACAACAAATGAAGACAGAAAGTATTTGTCAATGCTTCGTCCCTAGCCAAGTGGTGCCCCCTAGTAGAGCCAGAATTGTTTTGAAGAGAGCACAGCATTCGCTTTGAATCACCACAATCCTCTCAATTGAAAAGTCAAGTTTGAGTTGCCATTGTCCTCCACATCCACCTCCTTGAATAGTTGCTTGAGTATGACACCATAGTGACACTGGAGCTTGCAGGGAAACAGGTAAGGGAATTGTTACAGTTTGGTTACATGCATCTTTTCTATCTGGTTACAAGTTACAATTTCAGTTACATGCTCTGTCGCGGTTACAAACACACGTTACCGTTACGATCTTTTTTTGTGGAACTCACGTTACCGTTACGATCTTTTTGCCAACCAACACAGCGCACACCGACCATGTCGAAACAGCCGCCGCCGCCACCAACAACAACTGCTGCTACTCATAAGTGGCGATTTGGTTATGGCAGCAATCTCGGCCTGAAGACATTACGAGAGAAAAAGAATCTTTCTGTCGATCGCTATCACGTCGGAATCATTAAAGGATATGAACTGTGTAAGATTTTGTCGGCAATATTCTTGATTTGTTGCGTTCGTCTGCATCTGCCAGTTTGAAACTGTGCTGAATTTATTATTATCACCATTATCTCAACTTGTTCTGCGTTTATTATTATTGTGATGACGATGTAGATTTCATGCCCGGGCTAAACGAGTACGTCGAACCAGCTTGGGCGGCAATCCGCCCATCGCCAGACGCCGAATTGCATGGATCCGCATTCTTAATTCCAAATGCCGATGCAGATGGATTGGACAGACAAGAGGGGGGATACAATGTCGTGGATGTAGAATTTACAACCTATGATGGAGAGGTCATTAATGTTGGTCTTTATGTTCCAAAGAAACCATACGTTGAGGGCAGCAGCTCGGAAGCAATTCCCTCCTATCGATATTTGAAATTATTAAAGGATGGTGCGAGAGAGGGGGGCTTGGCACAGCACTGGCTAGATATGTTGGACTCGGTTGAGCATTATATGACGCCGCCCCATGTCCGTGAGAAGACTTTACAATTAATAGCGGAGTTTCATTCTGATGACACACGGAAGGATGAGTTGTGGAGTACCGAGAAGCTCGCTCAGCATGATGGGAGTGATCCTGATAACTTTCCTACGTGCACGTCCGTCATGCAATATGTCGTACAAATTAACAAGGAGAAATTTATCTTTGGCTCTTGGAAGGGACATAACGTTACTCGGCGGAACTTGTTTCAATTTCAAGGCAAGAGCGTAGACACTAATGATATTCGTCATGATGAGCCAGGATACCGTCCCTTGCCAAAACTATGTGAATGTAGTGAGGATGAGAGGGAGTATTTGATGCAAAGCTTGGAGGGACAATTGCATCGAGGGGGAAAGATTGTTGCTCAGCTTGAGCCATTCCTTGCCGATCAAAATTAAGACAATGTAGTGTACAAATATGTGAATCAATTGTCAAGTTTAACTTGTGTTAGAGTGGCACTTAATTCAAACCCCGTGTTTCCAACAATGATTAAGCCACCTCATGGTCACCCCTGACCACCGCCCCTTTTCTACGCCTTCTCACACGGCAGCTGCAACTACAACAATAGCCTAGTCATCGGCATTCACCGCCATTTGAATTGTTTCTTCGTCTGTATTCCTGCGGATAAGCTGTCCATCCAAGCATTCTTCTCCGTTTGGCCCCTGAACGTGGATGCGATAAACATTGACTTTCGACTTTGGCTGGCCCGGACGAAACACTCGGCCAATAGCTTGCAATTCTGTGGAGGCGTCCGCGACAGAATCAGAAGTCGTTCCACCATCGCCAATATAGAGAGGTGAAAAGAGAATCAGGTTGTTGCATTCTGCTTGGAGATTGAGCCCTGCGGCATGAGCGAAGTTAAGAACAAGCACTCTCGGTCGCTTCTTGTCTTCCACTGTGACATCAGCGTATTGATACCAAGCAAGCTTTTTGTTTTGCTCTTCGACCGAGTCATTTTCGTCAAAGAAAGTACACCCCAAACTCTCTTCATTCCTCAAGAAATCCGCTGCAGCATGGCCAGCAGAAATTCTGCCATCTGCAAAAACGACAATTTTGGTGTGTTCATCTCCTTCCAAGATTTGTTTGCACAATTGAATCAACTTCTTGCCCCGCGAAGCAAGCCTTGCATTTTGCCTCAGAAATCTGCTAATGTCGTGCCCTGCAGTCGGATCAAAGTCTTCTGCTTTGATCCCAAAGCCTTTCGAGTCGGGACTGATCCCACTTTGACTGCTTTTGTAGAGCACGCCTTCTTCTTCAGACATGCGAATCGCTGACACTTCCTCCACCAACTCGATTCCTTCCATATCTTCCTCGTTCTTATTCTTACAACAAGCAAAATCAAGATAATCTTGGCACTTGGCATAGATATTCTTTCGAATCTCTCGACTTTGCTTTGGCTCTAGAAAGTTGCTCAAGAATATGTCCCTCCCACTCTCACGTTCGAGGCGCCGCCAGTGACTACTTAGCCCAATGACGTATGCATTGCCCATCAGATTCGCAAGCTCTGTGAAATATAGTTGGAAGTGTGTAAGATGGATACTCGGAATGAATACTAGAAAGGGAGCAGCACACCATAGGCAGCAATCAACTTACCAATTACACGATTTGTGCTATCCAGCAACGGCGTAGCAGTCAACCCAAATATGGCTGTCCTAAACACAAGAGGTCTCCGAGCAATATCTTTGGTTGTAATGCCGAGGAACTCGCGGCCAGCCCGACGATTCTTCTCGCGATGGAAGCCAGACTTATCATTGCTGTTGTTCTTTTTGGCTTCGCTAAGCTCATCTTTCGTGGTACAGAGACACTCGTGTATTTCGTCTACGAAGACACGCTCCCATTCGAAGTATTCGATTGGAATACCTGAGAAACAGCAACAAATAGAGATAGATAGGGTGAGAGGATGCATCACATCAAAAGAGGAGCAGTAATCTCGACAACAATACTCTAGTCAAAGCCGCTTACTTACCTTTCTCGTGCCCTTTGAATGATTTCTGGCGAAGTTTACTGATGTAATCGTGATACAAATACGTGAAGTAAGCTGCTTCATTCCTTCTCTTTTGGTTATTAGCGTTGTTTGCGCCTCCGTAAGGATCCTGACTACTAGCTGCAATTTCGAAGAGTATGATACATGATATAAAGGTGAGATGTATTCAATGAATACCAGAAAGAGAAGAGCAGAAGACAAAACAACTTACCAGGAATCCAAACCCCCTGTGCGCCACTTTTTTCTACCTGACCCGTGTTGGATGGCACTTTAGGAACATCGAACTCTTTTGTTGATCCGGTAGCAAGCCTTGTGACTCGTGCCATGTAATTTTTCGCCTCGAGCAAGTCAACTGGACAAATGACAACATCTGCCTCAAGCATCATTTCCACAGTGATACTCTTTAAGGAAGAGTCGTCGTAGATGCACAGCACGTTTGGTAACTCATCTGTGAATTTCTTGACCTCGTCTCTCCACTGGCTAATCAACGCGGGTGGGACAACAACTAACGTTGCGGAGCTCTTCCTTGGATACTTGCTCCTTTTCCTTGCAGCTGCGATACCTTTGAGGATGATTGCAATCGAGATAACAGTCTTTCCCGACCCGATCGCGTCAGCTATGACTCCTCCTTTTAGTTGAGAGGTTCGTTTCGCTTTTGCGACGAGACTCCAGCCGGTAGAACCAGGCATAGGCTGCTCACTCATTTCGATCTCCTCAAAGTCAACATTTCCTCCTTCGATATTCAACATTTTCGTCAGAGCCTTCTTCTGCCTTTCATACAAATCAAAGTTTCCCTTCAGCTCGACTGAAGTTTCATCCAGCTCACGACAATTGTGCAAAAGAAATCTCCTTAAGACGGGGTCTTTCTGTTGGCTGATGGACAAGAGACGGAAAGAGAGTGAGACATCACGTTCCATCCCCTCACCCCTGCCTTCGATTAATCCAAATGCAGCATGATGAGCTGCAACTTGTGGATTGCATTTCACCGTGAGCGACCCCTCCTTCCTATCAGCAACGAATTCAAAACACTGAGGTGCACTTCGGAGGGTCGAAAAGTACTCTCGACTTGCCATTATTTCAGACGTACGAACCCATTCTTTTCTTTCATCATCGTAAATCCAGCGTTCTTCCGGGCGAGGGGGGATGGTGCGCTGACAGCGTCCAAAGAAGACATCATCAGGTTGTTGGATCGACATCCAAGTGGAATCAAGCTTGAGGTCATACTTGAGACCTTGTTCAGCAGCGTGTTTCAAGAATGGTGCAGCACATAAATGGTTATATCGCCTCACTGTTTGTTGAACTTTGGCACCACGGTGGACATTCAAAGCTATCACTTTTTTGCAACCTGACTCATCATCTCGTGAACAGAGGTCGTCGATATCCGTAGTCGAGAGACCATTCATCTTGATCAAAACCGCTGAGTCATCTTCCTTCGGAGCTACAACAGAGAAATTGGTCTTGAGCGCGAGACACTTCATGTGCTTAAGCTCAAGAGTACTGTGCGTTGCCACTTTCACGTGCTGCAGTTCTTCCTTCAACGCATCACACGGTTGCCATTCCCACGGAAGAGTGGCCAAGATGGAAGAAACATCGCCATAACATGAGGAAGATGATATGATACATGAATCTGGCCCATTTCTTGACACATCGGGCTTGATTAAAAAATACAGCTCCGGTGAGCTATCCGTCTCCTTCCTAATCCAGCATGCGTTTTGGTTGAATGTGTGCAAGCAACCAACACGAATGTAGGTACCGCCCACATTGACATCGCTATCATCCATCCTACCGTCGTCAATGATGAGTTCTTTGGGCCAAACCTTCCAATTATCGGCGTAATGCCACCGCCTCGATTCACCTCTTGCTTTTGCAGCTTTGAAATGTGCCTTTTGAGGCCCTTGTGAATTTACCACCATTGCTTCTGATGCGTTATCTGTCAGGCCCACTTGTCGGCGAAAGCTTTGAGTTGAGCCGCTGCCAACAATAGATAAAGAGCCATCAGTGTCGGGAGCCTTTGCGATCCAAGCCATCTCCGATTCTCCTTGGCACAACCTCGTCCTAGCGCAAGGCTGGATTGGACCATAACACAGTGGCTTTCTCTTTGCAGGAAAGAACGAAGTGAGCTCTCCCTGCACACCAATAACAGCTGCAGCGCCTTCACTTTTTCTTTCCAATTCTCCAATCGTGAACTTGAATTCACCAATTGTTTCACCAATCCTTCCTTCTCTCGCGTAATATAGAGCGATCCACTTCCGCCTGTCTCGTTTGATCCGGTGAAGACTAAACATGTAGTCAGATAGACCCGCAACGCGATATTTGTCTTTGTTGATTGCTGCAATCTCATTTACACCGTCTCGACCGAGGATCAAATTAGCAGGCATGATGCTTCTGAGCTTCATTTCAAACTCCTCCTGAGAGTGAACTTCATTACTAAGAATGTGTTCGGTGATAGCATGACTGTCTACCTGATACCCCTGCTTTACATGTACGCAATCACGACAAACTGACATAGAGCACTCGCGACAACGCAAGAACATTTCACTCGAGGATGTCTTCCCGCTTGTTTCACAAGTACACCAAATTGAGCTTTCCACAGCCTGTTTCGATAAAGCGGCTAGTTCCTTAAATAAAGCCTCTGTATCTGTTGTTTCTCCTACAAACTTTGCCGTGCAATCAGATTTTAATTGAACTTGCGGCTTTGTTTTGTTGATCGCCTTCAGCGTTTTCTCGATGTCACTATTGGAAGAGTCGATGTGCTCTCGACGAAGTTGTTTGCACATGATACCAGCAAGGATCGTTGCATTCACAACAGGGAGACTCATAGCATTTCCTGCCAGGTCACCAAGCTGCACTTCGGTCTCGTTTCCAAGCTGCAGACGGAATAAGGGTATGCCTTGCAACAGGAGTTTTTCGCAACCTAATAACGTGCGGCCTGCATTTGGTATGAAAGGGTCGCCACCCGGGGTGATACAACTAGCAATCCCAGCTTTAGCTTGGCGGTGCTTCTCCCTACTGCAATTTTGGGATATATTCCACACGAAACTCGAGTGGTTGCTATCATGGCATTCAGCATCACGAGCAGAAGATGCATGTAGAACTGAAAGTATGCATCCATCGACAAAATGTGAGACAAACAATGAATAAAAGTATGCAAAATCCAATTCATCGAGAACTCACCGTCCAACATATCTAATCGTCGCTGGGTATTGCATTTCATATACTCAAGCCAGTAGTGCCAAGGGACTTGCATCTCACCGAACGGGCCCCATTGAGTTTGCGAGCGAGCTCGATCCTCCATCCCAAGCTTTTGCCGGGCGATTTTATTGTGCTTTAGATTCGCGTTGCTGATTTTCTCATCCCAAAAGTCAGGCGCTTGATTGATGCTACGATTGGTGTTTCGTCCTGCGGGGCCATTCAATGCCTCACGGAATACTCGAATATTATCGTGGTCAACAGGAAGAATGAAGCTTTCCAGCGAATGGCGTACGTCTGACTCAAGATGTTTTACAATCGCGGCCCAGTAATCGCCTAGGTCGTCATCAAAGTTGCCATTATCTGGCTGCCAAACAAACATGTAAACTCCTACGGCATTTAAGATTCAAGAAAGAGTGTTTGTCAATGAATTGTAGCATCGAATGTGAGTGGAAATTGCAATTAAATCGAAAACTTACGTTGACGCGTCTGGGGAAGACCAAACTTCTTTGTATCAACCGGCAAATACTTGGTGCAATACACAACATCGGACTCAAGCAAGAGGGTAGCAGTCTTTCTGTCAATTCCATTGTGTTTGATCAATTCGTCTAGAGTGCAAGACTTCTTCGATTTATTTGGCCATTTGATTCCGTGAGTCACTTCGCTTCCCTTTTTGGTATATCCACTAACAGTAGCTCCACAGCGGACGCCATATTCTGCAGGCACATTATCAACCACGATGTTTCCGTCCTTCCGAACGAATTCCAAGTGGCCGCTCTTTCCCTTGGACGCCCCATTGATTTTCTTGATCTTATCGTTCACTCCCACAGTTGCAAGATTGATTCTTCCCGTGATATATTCACTCATCTTCATCCAGGGTGCACCTTCTACGTTTTCGAAAATGGCATACTTTGGTTTCTCTTTGAATAATAGCTCGCACGCCGCAAGAAATGTCTCCCCGGAGCATCCCATATCCTCGATATCAAGTCTTTTAGTTGATCTTAACATGGAAAAGTTCTTACAACTTGTACCTGCAACAAACAGATTGGAGGAAGGTAGCGGCTCTGGTCGTCCATAGCAGTCTTTTGGAGGGTCGTCACATAATTTCACAATGTCTGAAGAAAAGAATGAAAATGGTAAAGGATTAGAGAATATGCTAGATCTATACCGCACTAAATTTGCACAGAAAAACACTTACCAGGATACAAGACTGAATCGAAATTTCGAGCAAGATAGGCTTGCTTAAATGGCTCCTTTTCGCAAGAAAACACGTGGTTGTGCTTGAAAATATCACCCAGTCCCCTCTTCTCCAACTGCTCCTGAACAAGAGTCAAAGCTAATGCTGGGGCATCCGTACCACTGCAAGCAGTTCCAAGTAAAAGAGGATTGTCCTTACTTCCCAAAGTGCTATGCTTTCCATCATACTCAAGTGCCTTACAGAGTAAGGGAAGAGATTTGTCGAGCTGCTCTCCAACAATCCCATCAATGATATCATCTGTTGCCTCCATTCCACATGGGTCGAGAAATTCATTCATCTTCTTAATTTCATCAAGAGATAGAGTCCAATTCAGTGGCGTTGTCTGCGGTTTGAAACCCTCCGCCATTGTTTTCTTCTTTTCTCCATCTTTTCCCTTTGCTGCTGGTTTCTTGTTGTTGCTCTTCTTTTTTGCCGCTGGCTTCTTTGCCTTTTGCTTCTTTCCATAGTCACCATCATCATCATCATCGGAAGAATCAATGTCGTCGTCTATCTCATCATCTTCTTCGGATTCTGATCCGAGTTCAAATGCATCGCTGTCACTATCATCCGCCTTCTTTTTCTTGCCTGCCTTCTTCCCATTTTTGGTACCATTTGCCCTCTTATTATTGGACCTTTTCTTCTTTGGTCTCTCCACCTCCTCTACTTCCTCCTCAGACTCGTCATCAAGCATGATATCGTCATCGTCGAACTGTGCATAGTTGATCTTCTTCTTTGCACTCCGTCTTGGCATCCTTCCACTTGTGAGGATTTCAGCAGGTTCCTCTTTTTCCTCCTTTTTCTTGGCAGCAGCAGCAGCCATAATACGGGGCTTCTTGGCAACTTTTCTCATTGCTGCATGTTTTTCCTCGTGATTATTATCATCACTACTATCCCACATGGCTACATCATCATGATCATCATCATCACTCTCATGATCATTTCTCTTGCCCTTTTTCCTCTTGCCCACAGCACCCAAGTTATTATTCTTGACAGTGACAAATTTACTCAATTCCGCCTCGGTCATTTCTTCCCCATCATCATCTTCATACCTGATAGAATAAAACTTGGTTTCGGTATCATAGGCAATGACTTTTCCAGAGAATAAACGATTGGTACAGTCGACTTCATCCATGAATATTTTGGAGAGGGGAGTGCTGATTGGATATTTGGGGTTGCTTCCATTCTTTTTGGATGCTGTGGCGGCCTTTTTCTTTGGAGAAGCGACCGCTTTATTATTTTTGTGTGTATCATCGATGGCAGCCCTCTTGGCAGCCGCTGACGGTGCCCTTCGAGAGGTTCTGGTTCTACGAGTACCATTCTTTTCAGCTGCAGCCTTCTTCATGGCAGGTGATTTTTTAGACCCCGCCTTATCGTCTTTGGCAGGCATATCCGATGGCAGAGTTGGTGAGCTGGCACCAAAACTACTATCGTCGTCGTATGGTGGCGGACGTGATGCTAGCATGATGATTCACCTACTACTTGCCATAGAGAGGCTCCTCAACAACTTCATGATTCATGAACCGATGGCATTGAGCAATGCTGAAAATGCTCTTTGGCGCCAAAAATCCATGGGTGCAGTGCGACCAAAGATCCAAGCCAGCCACTACCATATCCGCCCTACGCCACAACAAAGCAACACTCTCGCAATGCCAGCATCAAGAAAGAAGGCCAAAGGCAAGGCCCGCAAGGCCGCGAAGGCCCAACAGCAACAACAAGCCGCAGCAGCAGCCTCCTCTCAGCGGGGAGCCCTCCACTCGCAACTTCAACCACAACAACACCTCGGCGGCGGCGGAGGTGGTAGTGCCTCCACAACCACCGCCAACACTCGAACCAAAAAATGCCAACACGGCTTTGGCACAGAAGCCTTCTCAGGATGGCGCATCTGCGACTCCTTCATGGGACCATTCATGGACGCATTCAACGCCAGCGGTCGCCACGACGATCAAGACTTACGAGCCGCCATGGACGCCACGTACGAAAAATTCACCGAGGTATGGAAAGACGCTGCCAAATTGAAATGGGTCATTTCGTGCTTTGTCGCCAATGGAACACGGTACATCCTTGATGGGACGGGGGAGGGGGGAGAAGATGAGTATGCTATTAAGGATTATGCGATTATTGCCTATTATTTGGAGGAGTATGTTAATGTTACCATTAAGAAAACGCAGGATAGAATGGATTGGAAGAAGATATGTGAGTTGCAGGTGGGCAATAATCCAACCGAGCATGAGCTGGTCAAGTTTTATCATAGGAGGAATCCTTGTAAGTGTTTGGAGAAGTTATATAGGGAGGGAGAGAAGGCCAAGGCTATGAGAGAGAAGGAGGAGAAAAAGTTATTGGAGGAGAATCCGGAGCAAGAGGAGGAGGATAATATGGAGGAGGAAGAAACGGATAATATTGATATGGATGAGGAAGAAACGGATCAGTTGGGGTTGAATAGAGGGCATTATGAAAAAATGTTTAATAGGAATGAACAGGGAGTGGAATATTGGAAATCTGTGGGGGGTCATCCATGGGATATTCAGGGAGGAACAACAGAGATTTCACCAGCTTCACCGTCGTTGAATTAAGCGTTGATCGAAGGCAGAAGGGGTGATTGGTGATTTGATTAGGGATAAAAGAGATTAAGGATGAGAAGTAGTTGAGTGAGGACAGTTTTGGTAACTGTTCAGACTTATTAACATTAAGATTGGTTAGAAAACATTTATACATATTTCAATTTTCAACATGGATTGGTGTCAACTCATATCAATGAGCATTAAATCATCATTCCTATTTAACCATGGACCCTCATCGCCTGCATATTATTCAATCGTCGAAACATTGCCCCTGAAATAGTAGTCTGCACGTTCTCCCTCCTCACAGCAGCAGATGCCCCATAAAAAGCCTCCTTCATCCTCAAATGACTCATCACATACAACACCCTCGTAGGATCTGGCGGTGGAGTCAATTCACTGGCCAATATGCCAAACTTCTCTTTGCACAGTTCATTCCATAGTTCATTCGAGTTGGCCAGTCTGTTCCAAGAGCGGCAG
>Ga0209652_1003434_pt1 | contig 11660 bp, 9 predicted proteins | sample SaaInl74LU_5_DNA_FD_184641 | JGI IMG/M metagenome (GOLD analysis project Ga0209652, IMG submission 184641) | Marine microbial communities from expanding oxygen minimum zones in the Saanich Inlet - ESP_74LU_5_DNA (SPAdes) (version 2) | ecosystem: Environmental > Aquatic > Marine > Intertidal zone ...
TCGGGCGCGGCGTCACATAATGCGAATTCGCATAAATCCGCACAATCTCCATATCGCCGGTTTTCTGTCCGGTCAGCGGGTCAAATTCAGTCAGACTGTCAATTTCTTCGCCGAATAATTCGATACGCCAAGCGCGGTCTTCATAGTGTGCGGGGAAAATATCCACTGTGTCGCCACGCACCCGAAAATCGCCACGGGCAAAGGCCATATCATTGCGCTGATATTGCAAAGCCACCAAATCAGCCAGCAATTGATTGCGGGTAATCTCACCACCCTTGCTCAGCTCAAGGGTCATATTGGAATAGCTCTCAACCGAGCCAATGCCATAAATACAAGACACTGAGGCGACAATAATCACATCATCGCGCTCCAGCAAAGCCCGCGTCGCCGAATGGCGCATACGGTCGATTTGCTCATTAATATTGCTCTCTTTTTCAATATAAGTATCGGTACGCGGCACATAGGCTTCGGGCTGATAATAATCATAATAAGAAACAAAATATTCGACGGCATTATCGGGAAAAAACCCTTTGAACTCGCCATAGAGCTGCGCTGCAAGGGTTTTATTCGGCGCCAAAATCAGCGCCGGACGCTGCAATCGATTAATCACTTGCGCCATTGTATAAGTCTTGCCCGAACCCGTGACCCCCAGCAGAACTTGGTCGCGCTCATCGTCATTAATGCCGGCAATGAGCTCTTCAATGGCTTGCGGCTGGTCGCCGGCGGGTTGAAAATCTGATACGAATTTGAAGGCAATACCGCCCTCGGTTTTTTCCGGTCGTTGCGGCCGATGTGGAACAAATTCCTGCAACTGGCCCTCGCTCATGCCCGGTTCTGGCACCGGGGCGAGCTCTTTGCGACCTGTGAGGCTTTTTTGATTCTCCGACATGCCCTAAATATAGTCCGGTCGGGCAAAAAGTCACCGGCTCATTTTTTATCGCGCCGATTGTAATTTTGCTGCAAATGGTCGACGGCTGAAGCAATCATAAACAGGGCATAAAGCAAAAGCCCAACGGTGGCACAATAGACCAGCATTAGCGCCAGTAAAGATATCGGACTGGCTGATATGGCCCATTCACTTATGACTTGCCAAGACCTACTCATCAGAACACCTCTTTATTATTTTTATGGCGATAGAATTAATAAAAACTGGTGAATTAAAGGTTAATTGCGCCTTGTTTTCAGCCGGTGGAAGGCCTATCTTGCGGGCGCATAATCCAAATGGAGTTTCCCATGTCATCTTTTCTTGCTTCGAGTCTATCGCGGGTTCAACCTTCGGCGACGATTGCAGTATCAGATAAAGCGCGTCAATTGCGCGCCGCCGGTCGTGATGTTATCGGCCTTGGCGCCGGCGAGCCAGACTTTGACACGCCAGATAATATCAAACAGGCCGCCATTGACGCGATTCAGCGCGGCGAGACCAAATACACTGCTGTGACCGGCATTGATGAGCTGAAAAAAGCCATTTGCGACAAGCTCAAACGCGACAATGATTTGCACTATGAGCCGGCTCAATGTTTTGTCGCCCCGGGCGGCAAGCCGGTGATTTATGATGCCATGATGGCGACCCTCAATCCTGGTGATGAAGTTATTATTCCGGCGCCATATTGGGTCAGCTATCCCGATATTGTGAATTTGGCAGGTGGCACGCCGATAAGCGTTGAAACCCGTGTCGAAGATGGTTTCAAATTACAGCCAGAAGATTTAGAAGCGGCCATTACCGACAAAACTAAATGGTTTATTTTCAACTCGCCATCCAATCCCTCTGGCGCCGCCTATTCTGCTGCTGAACTGAAAAAACTCACCGATGTTCTGGTTAAATATCCGCATGTATGGGTGTTGACCGATGATATGTATGAGCATCTGACCTATGATGATTTTGTTTTTGCGACACCGGCACAAGTTGAGCCTGCATTATACGACCGCACACTGACTATGAATGGTGTGTCGAAAGCCTATTGCATGACCGGTTGGCGGATTGGCTATTGCGCTGGCCCGCTTGCTCTGATCAAAGCGATGACCAAAATTCAGTCACAATCGACCTCAAACCCAACTTCAATTAGCCAATGGGCCGCTGTCGAGGCGCTCAATGGCCCGCAAGATTTCATTGCCGAAAACAATCGGGCGTTCAAACGGCGCCGCGATATGGTGGTGGATTTGCTCAATCAAGCCGACGGCATTAGCTGCATCAAGCCGGAAGGCGCGTTTTACGTTTATCCGTCTTGCGCTGGCTGTATTGGTAAAACCGCGCCCAATGGCACGGTGATTGATAGTGATGAAGCTTTTGCCACGCAATTGCTCGAAGCCGAAGGCGTCGCTGTGGTGCATGGGGCGGCCTTTGGCCTGTCGCCATTCTTCCGCATTTCCTATGCGACGTCGGATGAAAACCTCAGCGAAGCGTGTCAGCGCATCGCTCGGTTCTGCGCCAGCCTCACTTAAGCAAAATTAAAGTAAATTAGCCGCGCGATAATTCGCGCATCGCACCATCTAGACCTTCGAGGGTTAACGGATACATGCGGTCAGAGAAAATCTGTTTAATGATTTGCGTCGACGCCGTGTGCTCCCAATAGCGCTCCGCCACAGGGTTTAGCCAAACGCAATTTTCATAAACTTCGGTCACGCGTTGCAGCCAGGTTGCACCGGCTTCTTCGTTCCAATGTTCCACTGAACCGCCTTCATAAGTGATTTCATAGGGGCTCATCGATGCGTCGCCCACGAAAATCACCTTATAATCTGATGGGAAAGTGTGCAGCACATCCCATGTCGGCATTTTTTCAGTATGTCGGCGCGTGTTGTCTTTCCATAGGCCTTCATACAGGCAGTTATGGAAATAGAAATATTCCATATTCTTAAACTCAGTGCGGGCGGCAGAGAATAATTCTTCGCATAAGCGAATATGACCATCCATTGATCCGCCAATGTCAAAAAACACCAGCACTTTCACCTTATTGCGTCGCTCGGCAATCATTTTAATATCGAGATAGCCGGCATGGGCGGTTGATTTAATGGTGTCGTCAATATCAAGAATATCGGCCTCACCGTCGCGGGCGAATTTACGCAGGCGGCGCAGGGCCACCTTAATATTGCGTGTGCCCAGCTCAACACTATCGTCGAGATTTTTATATTCGCGCTTATCCCAAACTTTCACTGCTTTGCCATGGCGGCCTTCTTTTTGCCCAATGCGCACACCCTCGGGGTTAAACCCATCAGCGCCAAATGGCGATGTGCCGCCAGTGCCAATCCATTTATTGCCACCCTCATGGCGTTTTTCTTGTTCTTCGAGGCGTTTTTTCAACTCCTCCATAATTTTTTCCCAGCCACCAAGGGCCTCAATTTCTGCCTTTTCTTCTTCGGTCAGAAATTTTTCGGTCATTGAGCGCAGCCATTCTTCGGGAATCTCTGCAATGTCACCTTCGCCGAGGCTTTCTAGCCCCTTGAACACTTCGCCAAACACCCGATCGAATTTATCGAGATTGCGCTCATCTTTGACCAAAGCGGCTTTTGACAAATAATAGAATTCCTCGACCTGATTGCCGATGACATCATTATCAAGCGCTTCGAGCAGCGATAAATACTCGCGCAAAGACACAGGCACATTTTGTGCTTTCAGCTCATGGAAAAAATTAACGAACATGGGGCAAAGCCTCCGGTTTGACTCTAATTGCGCTCTCGGCGGGCGAGGAAGGCGAGACGTTCAAACAAATGCACATCCTGCTCATTTTTAATCAACGCGCCATGCAGCGGCGGAATCAACTTACCAGCATCTTGCTCGCGCAAGGTTTCAGGGTCAATGTCCTCATTCATCAAAAGTTTCAACCAATCGAGTAATTCAGATGTTGATGGCTTCTTTTTCAGGCCCGGCACGTCGCGCACTTCATAAAAAGACGCCAGCGCATTGCGCACCAAACGCTCTTTAATATCGGGATAATGCACATTGATAATCTGGCTCATTGTCGCCACATCGGGGAATGAAATATAATGGAAGAAGCAGCGGCGCAAAAACGCATCAGGCAATTCTTTCTCATTATTTGAGGTGATGATGACCAAAGGCCGCTCAACCGCTTTAATGGTCTCGCCGGTTTCATAGACATAAAATTCCATGCGATCGAGCTCTTGCAGCAAGTCATTTGGAAACTCAATATCCGCCTTATCAATCTCGTCGATCAGCAGAACAACGCGTTTTTTCTTTTCAAAGGCTTCCCATAATTTGCCTTTATTAATGTAATTTTTTACATCCTTGACCCGCTCATCGCCCAATTGGCTATCGCGCAGGCGGGTGATGGCGTCATATTCATACAAGCCTTGTTGGGCTTTGGTGGTTGATTTGACGTGCCAAGTGATGAGTTCCATATCCAGTGCTTTGGACACTTCTTCGGCCAAAACGGTTTTACCTGTCCCCGGCTCACCTTTAATCAAAAGTGGGCGCTGCAAGGTGAGGGCAGCATTCACCGCAACCCGCAGGTCTTCCGTGGCAATATAGTTTTCAGTGCCTTCAAACTTCTGTGACATAAAATTTCCTATCTCATTCATAATCTAAGTAAAGCTCTCATATGGCGAAAAACACTAAGCGCAAGGCGGCCTCTCCGCAAGTCTGAAATTCGGAGAAATCAGAATAAAAGCCGGTTAATCGCGGTTAATCGCTGTCGTCTCACAACCGCCAATGACGATTAGACAAAATCATCTGTGAAATGCGCATGCTTTATCTTGATTTAGATAGGCGAATTGGGTAATTAAGGCGCGCACAGGACGAACCTGTGTGGGCATATCCAAATTTATAGAGAAATGCAGAGTGAGATAATATGGCAACGCGAATTCCAAAAGACTATGTCCCTTCGGATGACGAACCATTTATGAATGCACGCCAGCGCGAATATTTTCGCCGCAAGCTGCAAGATTGGAAGGACGATCTGATTAAGGGCACGCGCGAAACTGTTATTGGCTTGCAAAATGAAAGCACCCAGCATCCCGATGATGCCGACCGCGCCGCATCTGAATCTGAAAAAACTTTGGAACTGCGGACCCGCGATCGCCACCGTAAGCTCATCAATAAAATCGACGCGGCGCTTCGCCGTATTGATGAAAAAACTTATGGCTATTGCGATGAAACCGGCGATCCGATTAGCCTCAAACGCCTCGATGCACGGCCGATTGCGACCATGGGTATTGAAGCGCAAGAGCGGCACGAAAAACGCGAGCGTGTCTATCGCGACGATTGATCGCCAGCGAAACCACTGAGTCTGTTGTTTCCGGTCTGCCGATTCTCATATGAACCGGCGAAAACGTGCTTAAAAAAACTTATCCACCCCTGATTTAAGGTTGAAAACTCCAATGTTTTCAGTGACTTAAAATTATTCTGGACAATAAGAACAAAATAGGAACATAATCACTCATTGAAGCGCCTTCTAGGCTATGAAATAACCAAGGAGAACCTTATGGCTGAAAATGTGGTGGACCTAATGGAAAAGAGTGAAGAAAAGAAAAAGGCGCTTGAGGCGGCTCTTTCTCAAATTGAGAAGAATTACGGCAAAGGCTCAGTAATGAAACTGGGTGATCCGGAAAATATCATGGAAATTGAATCGATCTCGACCGGCTCAATTGGTTTGGATATTGCTCTGGGTATTGGTGGTTTGCCGCGTGGCCGGATTGTCGAAATTTACGGCCCAGAGAGCTCGGGCAAAACCACTTTGGCGCTGCACACAGTGGCTGAAGCACAAAAGACCGGTGGTATTTGCGGCTTTATTGACGCCGAACACGCTCTTGACCCTGCCTATGCCCGCAAGCTCGGCGTCGGCATTGAAGACCTGTTGATTTCGCAACCTGATAATGGCGAGCAGGCGTTGGAAATCGCCGACACATTGGTGCGCTCAGGCGCGGTTGATGTTTTGGTTATCGACTCAGTGGCGGCTTTGACGCCGCGCGCTGAATTGGAAGGCGACATGGGCGACAGCTTGCCCGGTTTGCAAGCCCGTCTGATGAGCCAAGCCCTGCGTAAATTGACCGGCTCTATTTCACGCTCCAATACAATGGTGATTTTCATCAACCAAATTCGCATGAAAATTGGTGTGATGTTTGGCAGCCCAGAGACCACAACCGGTGGTAATGCGCTGAAGTTTTACGCCTCTTGCCGTCTTGATATTCGCCGCATTGGCGCCTTGAAAGACCGCGAAGAAGTGATTGGCAATTTGACCCGTGTCAAAGTGGTGAAAAACAAAGTTGCACCGCCGTTCCGGGTTGTTGAATTTGACATTCTCTATGGCGAGGGCATTTCCAAAACTGGCGAGTTGATTGATTTGGGTGTGAAAGCTGAAATCGTCGATAAATCCGGTAGCTGGTATAGCTATGGCGATGTGCGTATTGGTCAGGGCAAGGAAAACGCTCGTAAATTCCTGATCGATAACCCAGATATGGCGGCTGAGATTGAAGAAAAAATCCGCGCCGATGCTGGTTTGGTCGATATTGAAGAATTGACCAAAGACGAGGCGGTTATGGTCGAGGGGCAAGACAGTGAACCGGTGATTGGCGAAGTCGCCGGCTAAATTCGACCGGTTTTGTCGTTTTACTGATAAATTCAGGCTCAATACGCAAGTATTGGGCCTGTTTTGTCTTTGGCTCTCTTGTCGACAGCGACGGACAGGGATAAAACTATAGTCGAAATATTGACATCATGGCGGTCTGCGTCATTGGGAGGATTTATGTCGACTGGTATCGCCGATATTCGCGCGCAATTTTTAGATTATTTTGCCGCTCACGGGCACACGAAAATCGCTTCTAGCCCGCTCGTGCCGCTCAATGATCCGACCCTGCTTTTCACCAATGCTGGCATGGTGCCGTTCAAAAATTATTTTACCGGCCAAGAGACCGCGCCCATGTCGCGCGCCGTGAGTTCGCAAAAATGCGTGCGCGCTGGGGGCAAACACAATGACCTTGATAATGTCGGTTATACCGCCCGCCATCACACCTTCTTCGAAATGCTCGGCAATTTTTCCTTTGGCGATTACTTCAAAGAAGAAGCGATTTACTTCGCTTGGCAGTTTCTCACCAAAGACATGCAATTGCCGCCGGAAAAATTACTCGCCACCGTCTATGCCGATGATGATGAGGCGTTTGATCTATGGAGAAAAATAGCTGGCCTGCCGGAAGAAAAAATCATTCGCATTGCCACCAGTGATAATTTTTGGTCGATGGGCGACACTGGGCCATGTGGCCCATGTTCAGAAATCTTTTACGATCACGGCGAAGCCATTGCCGGGGGGCCGCCTGGCAGCCCAGATGAAGACGGCGACCGGTTTATCGAAATTTGGAATTTGGTGTTCATGCAATTCGACCAACAGGTTGATGGCACCCGCGTGCCGCTGCCCAAACCGTCGATTGATACGGGCATGGGGCTTGAGCGCATTGCCACTGTTTTGCAGGGCCAGCACGATAATTACGACACTGATTTAATGCGCCATTTGATTGAGGCGTCGGCTGACGTCTCTGGCCAAGCGATTGATGGCGCTTTCCGCATGAGCCATCGGGTGATAGCCGACCATTTGCGCTCTGCCGCGTTTTTGATTGCCGATGGCGTGTTGCCGTCGAATGAAGGGCGCGGTTATGTGCTGCGGCGGATTATGCGCCGCGCCATGCGTCATGCGCATATGCTGGGCACCAAGGAGCCACTATTGTGGCAATTATTCCCGGCCTTGAAATTGCAAATGGCCGCCGCCTATCCAGAGCTCGAACGCGCCGATGCGTTGATTGTTGAAACCTTGAAACATGAAGAAAGCCGGTTCCGCGATATGCTCGGCCGTGGCTTGCGTTTATTGGAAGACGAAGTCGGCAATATTCAGGGCAAGAAATTGGCCGGTGAGGTCGCCTTCAAACTCTATGATACATTTGGTTTCCCGCTTGACCTCACGCAAGACGCCTTGCGCGAACGCGGTCTCAGTGTTGACACTGATGGGTTTGACAAGGCGATGGAAAAGCAACGCGCCGAAGCGCGGGCCAATTGGTCAGGTTCCGGTTCGGAAGCCACGGAGACCATTTGGTTCGATTTGCGCAATGATTTGGGCGCCACAGAATTTGTCGGCTATCAATCAGAAGCCGCCGAAGGTCAAGTGGTGGCCATTTTGCAAGACGGCGCTGAAGTCGAAGCGGCGACGGCTGGCAACGAGGTCTCCGTGTTGCTTAATCAAACGCCATTTTACGCTGAAAGCGGTGGCCAAATTGGCGACAGCGGTGTGCTCAGCGATGACACGGATTTACACATTGAGATTACTGACACGCAAAAGAAATTGGGCGCTTTGCATGTTTTGCGCGGCACGGTGACGGCTGGCACATTGCGCAAATCCGCCTTGCTGCACCAACAAGTCGACGGCGCCCGCCGACATGCCATTCGTGCCAATCACAGCGCCACACATTTGCTGCACGAGGCCTTGCGCCGTGTGCTGGGGGCACATGTCACGCAAAAAGGCTCGCTGGTCAGCGACGCCAGTTTGCGGTTTGACTTCAGCCACCCAAAAGCCATGACCCAAGCGCAAATCCTCGAAGCGGAAATGCTGGTCAATCAGGTGATCCGCGAAAATGATCAAGTGACGACGCGGCTGATGACGCCAGATGAAGCCATTGAGGCTGGCGCGCTGGCGCTATTTGGCGAAAAATACGGCGATGAAGTGCGGGTTTTATCCATGGGGCAACCGCTTGATAGCGACCGGCCACATTATTCAGTCGAACTGTGCGGTGGCACGCATGTCAATCGGCTGGGCGATATTGGGTTGTTGAAAATCAGCCAAGAGGGTGCTGTGGCATCGGGCGTGCGCCGCATTGAGGCCTATACGGGGGCCGGCGCTTTGGCCTTTGTCGCTGGCCAAGAAACGGTGCTGCGTGAGACCACAGATTTGTTAAAAATCAGCCCGCAAGATGTGCCCAATCGTGTCGCCAAATTGCTCGATGAACGCAAACAATTAGAACGCGAGCTGGCTGATGCCAAACGGCAATTGGCGCTGATGGGCGGCGCTGGCGGGGCCGCCGCGCAAGATGATGCGGCCCGCGATATCAACGGTATCACCCTTGTAGCGCGTTGTTTAGACGGCCTACCAGCCAAGGAATTACGTGGCTTGGTTGACGACGGCAAAAAACAAATTGGCAGTGGTGTTGTGGTGTTTATCGGCATTGATAACGGCAAGGCCGGCATTGCCGTGGGTGTCACCGCTGATTTAACGGATCGTTTTGACGCTGTCGATTTGGTCAAGCTGGGGGCAGAAAAGCTCGGCGGCACGGGCGGTGGCGGACGGCCAGATATGGCGCAAGCCGGTGGCTCCGATGTCAATGGCGGGGCGCAAGCCATAGCCGCCATTGAGGCCGCCATTGAGGCCGCCTCAAGCTAAGCCGATATAATCAGTATTTGTACTGGCCTTTTATTTATTGGCCTTTTATTTACTGGCCTTTAGACAGCGCGTCTTCGAGGCTTTCGCTGACTTTGTCCAAAAACCCTTCTGTGCTCAGCCATTTTTGGCCGGAGCCCACCAATAGGGCCAAATCCTTGGTCATGGCGCCGCGTTCGACGGTGCTGACGCAGGTTTTTTCCAAAGTGGCAGCGAAATCGGCCAAGGCTTTATTATCGTCTAAATCCGCCCGTTTGCTGAGCCCACGGGTCCAAGCGAAAATCGAGGCAATGGAATTGGTCGAGGTTTCTTCACCACGCTGATGGGCCCGATAATGCCGTGTCACCGTGCCATGCGCCGCTTCGGCTTCCATGGTTTTGCCATCTGGCGTCAACAAGACAGAGGTCATCAGACCGAGCGAGCCAAAGCCTTGCGCCACCGTATCGGATTGCACGTCGCCATCATAGTTTTTACAGGCCCAGACAAAAGCGCCTGACCATTTCAGCGCCGCCGCCACCATGTCATCAATCAGACGGTGCTCATAAGTAATGCCAAGGGCTTCGAATTTGCCTTTGTAATGGGCATCAAACACTTCTTGGAACAAATCCTTAAAGCGCCCGTCATAGGCTTTCAAAATGGTGTTTTTGGTCGACATATAAAGCGGCCATTTGCGTTCAATGGCATACATCATACAGGCGTGGGCGAAATCGCGAATACTATCGTCGAGATTATACATCGACATCGCAACGCCACCGCCAGGGAAGTCAAACACTTCATATTCTTTTGCGTCGCTGCCGTCGCTGGCTTCCCAGCGCATGGTCAATTTACCCGCCCCCGGCACAACAAAGTCAGTGGCCCGATATTGGTCACCAAAGGCATGACGGCCGATAACAATCGGGTCGGTCCAACCGGGCACAAGCCGCGGCACATTGCGGCAAATAATTGGCTCGCGGAACACTGTGCCGCCGAGAATATTACGGATGGTGCCATTGGGGGAGCGCCACATTTTTTTCAGGCCAAATTCTTCAACCCGCGCCTCATCTGGCGTGATGGTGGCACATTTAACACCGACGCCGATTTCCTTAATCGCTTCCGCCGAGTCAATGGTGATTTGGTCATTTGTGTCATCGCGCGCTTCGATACCCAAATCGTAATAGCGCAGATCAATATCCATGAACGGCAAAATCAACTTATCTTTAATCATCTGCCAAATAATACGGGTCATTTCATCGCCATCGAGTTCTACAATGGGATTTTCTACTTTGATCTTTGTCATTATTACTTCCTTGTCGCCATGCGGCTGGTGAGGGGGAAACATAGCAAAAGCTTGGCATTGATAAAAGGGCCAGTTTCACTTATTGGAACATTATGGAAGATTTTTTGGAAAAAAATGCCGCCCCGGCGATTATTTTGGTCGGCGCGCAACTGGGTGAGAACATTGGGACTGTCGCGCGCGCCATGTTGAACTTCGGTCTCACTGATTTGCGCTTGGTCAATCCCCGCGCCGGCTGGCAAATTGATCGCGCCCGCAAGGCTGCTTCAGGGGCCGATGCGCTGATTGACAATCATCGGCTATATAATAGCGTTGCCGAGGCGACCGCCGATCTTGGCTTTCTCGTGGCGACGACGGCACGGATTCGCGACATGGTAAAACCTGTCATGACACCGGCGCATATTGCCGCTGAAATGCGTGGGCGTATCGAAAAAACCGGTGAAATTGCCCAAAGCGGCATTTTATTTGGCCCCGAACGCACCGGCTTAGAAAATGAAGATATCTCATTGGCTGATGTGATTTGTCGGGTGCCGTTGAACCCAGAATTTACCTCATTGAACCTTGCGCAGGCGGTTTTATTAATCGGTTATGAATGGTTTCAAGCGGCCGATACGACGCCGCCGGTCAGCGATATGACGCCCGGCACACGGCCAGCAACACGCGGTGAAATGAATGCCATGTTCGCCCATTTTGAGGCTGCGCTTGAGGCTTCAGGGTTTTTGAACCCGCCGGAAAAGCGCCCAGCCATGGCCCGCAATCTGCGCAATATGTTTCACCGCGCTGGTCTCACCGAGCAAGATGTGCGCACCTTTCGCGGTATTATTAATTCGCTTTTGCGCTGGCCACGTGGCCCACGCGACGCCCAATTAAAGCCGCGTGTTGGGGCGATTTCGCGCGGTTTGGCTGACCCAGAAGCAGGGTCTCCGGAGGATTTAGAAAAAACCTTAGAAAACGGCGAAAATCGTGTTTGACATGACGCCTAGCATGCGTATATTACGCGCCAATCAGCGAGTTTCTTCTCGCCA
>Ga0209652_1003436_pt1 | contig 11657 bp, 5 predicted proteins | sample SaaInl74LU_5_DNA_FD_184641 | JGI IMG/M metagenome (GOLD analysis project Ga0209652, IMG submission 184641) | Marine microbial communities from expanding oxygen minimum zones in the Saanich Inlet - ESP_74LU_5_DNA (SPAdes) (version 2) | ecosystem: Environmental > Aquatic > Marine > Intertidal zone ...
GAGCAAAAAAAGAGGACCACAAAAGTAGACCATGAACTATGAACTCAATCTCTGCTAACCATAAGCCGTAGCGCAGCTCGAGAGCACCCAGCACCAAATAAACGGGCAGCCATGTCTGCTGATAACAGCTCTTCGAACCATCCAAATGTCGACGATACCGGTGGTGAAGCTGCAGACGCAATCCCCGCTGCATCAACGACGACATTAGAATCCACCACCAACACTCCAAAACCTCGAGCCAAAATAAACATTTCCCTTGGAGGCAAAAAGAAGAAGAAAAGCACATCCAACAAATCATCAAACAGCAACAATAATTTGCTCAAAGATGGAAAATCATCACTATTGGCAGAGGAATACTCGACAATTGCAGAAGAGGCTGAAATAATCTCACAGAAACGTAAAGAGGAAGGGACGATATTAGTAATCCCATGTGCTCAGGGTGCTAATGAGGAAGAGAAGCGGAAACATCCACTTCTTGCTAGTAGGTTGGCGTTGTTACAAAAGGGTACTGATGATAATACAGCTAATGATGGAAATAATGATGGAAATGCAAAGGATATAAATGATTCTCCAGACGCTACAAAATTGAACGGAGGAGAGCAAACTAATGATGCAGCAAACAATGATTTAGAAGACGAGGTGGTCAAACAACTCATCCAATCGGCAAATCAGACACGAAATGATAAAGAATATGATGACGACAACACAACACCAAGTGGTCGAGGACTAGTTATCGCGGCACCCACAAAAAATAACCTCATTACTCAACAAACCACTGTAATAAATGAAGATGAACAATTTCATCAAGAGCTCGCACATCATGCATCAGATGTTGATCCTACATCATCAGTATATGCCAATGTTGCAATTGGAGATTTTGGCAGTGCCTTATTGCGTGGGATGGGCTGGAAGGGTGGTGACAACAACAACAATAATAAAGGTAACAAGAAAGAAGAAGAAACGATCAAAGCTCGTCCGCATAGGTTAGGACTTGGTGCTGCTCCATTACCTCTTCCATCAACGAAATCGTCAGGCTCATCAAAAGGGGGGATACATCGACGGGCGAGGAGGCCTGAGGAAGTGAAACGAGATGAAGAACGTCAAAAGCAACAAGAAGAGGCAGAGCGGAGAGCTGCAGAGAAGAAACGGTTGGATGTTCAAGTTACTTTGCAACCGGGGAGTGTTGTTCATGTTCGTGATGATAGCAACAATGCAAGTAAACGAGCTAGGGTAGTGAAAACTGCTGGTGTTCCGGGTCTGAATCGGATTCTAGTGCAGATGGAGGGGTCGACGGAAGACATCTCAGTTGCAAAGAATAGCGTCAAGTTATGCTCATGGGATGAATTGGAACGGATGCCGTTTCAGGTGACACAATCCAGCAAATCAGCAGACAGAGAGCGTACAAGCAAATCAATTGATACAGACCCACATCAAAACGGATCTTCTAGCCGGCGAAAAAGAAGCCGGAGCTATGACAGTGAAGAAGAGCGAAGATCTCGAAAAGAGACACCAAGAAACAGCAAACGTTCGGATAGAGATAGATACAATGACAGACATCATGGCAGAGATTCGTCAGATGACGATGAATCGAGAGATAGAAAGCGTCGTTCCAAGAAGCACAAACGAAAGAAACGTCATCATCGTGACCGAAGTTATAGCCGCAGCAGAAGTCGCAGTCGTAGCTGCAGCCCAGACCACAAAAAGCGGCACAAGCATGAATCACATCATAAGAGTTCATCACACAAATCTCAATCATCCGATAGTCAGAATCAGCAGCATCTCAACTGGCTCATTCCAAATATCCGCGTACGGTTAATTTCAAAGAAAATTCCAGCCTATTACCTCCAAAAGGGTGTAGTTCAGGATGTCACTCGCACTTCTCAATCATCACCCAAAGCAGTCCTCCTAATGGACAATGGTCAAGTCATTGACAAGGTACCAGAACGATACCTCGAGACAGCTCTTCCGAAGACTGGAGGGAAGGTTATTGTGTTGGAAGGGAAGCACCACTGGAAGAAGGGACGGTTGTTGGAAAGGAGTCGTGATGGGGTTGGAGTTATTCAATTCACAGAGGATTTAGAAGTGGTGAATGTTTCGTTGGATAGCATTGCAGAGTGGTGTTTAAATGATGATGAATAAACATAATACCATTTACATAATACTAAAGCACCAACATATTTGCCAACTATGAAGAGAGTATGTACATGAACATGCCTCCACCTTGCCTGGTAGATATAATATCCAGATGGGTGTCTTATGACAGAAGATCCCACTTAAGTAGTATGACCAGCGACCGGCGAAGTGAAACCTAAAACTGTCTTCGCTGAATCCCATGTCAAATTCACCATCTATCTGTTGGTTGCCGTTGGCACGAACTAGAACCCCTCTCCTTACAATACTAGATCACTGCATAGAAACACCCAGCACATCTAAATCATGTTCCTTCCCCAAACCGATGCCACTGCCGCCGAGACGCAAGAGGCCGAAAGGGCCCGGCGCGAAGGCTACGCGAGAGTTGAACAATGGGCCAATGAAGCCATCCCTGGCGAAATCCGACAAGGAGTGACCATCACTGTGCAGGAAGTTCAGTGTGGTGATCCTGATTGTGCCCCTATTGATACTGCTGTTGCAATTATGTTTCCAAGGTAAGATATTTTTTCTCGTATGGGTTTATTATCTAGCAATATCAGAAAACTTTTCTCATATCTTGTGCCGATGATAAAATTTCACATACGTGAATCCTACTCAAACATACAAACTCACAGCGGAGGAAGAGGCATGCTGGGAATCCCAATGGAATCCAAGGAAGTAACAAAAGAAGCTCTTTTAGAAGTATTCCCAACAGAAGATGTTCTACATGCTTGGGCACGAGGCGAGGAAGCCGAATGGCCACCAATGGAAGACTTCGATGATGATCAAGATTTTGAAAGACCACGATTGCGCTTTGAGGTTGGACAACGTGTTGCTTGTCGGGTGGGCCCTGATCCAGTGACAGGATGGGCGCCTGGAAGGGTTATTATGCTTTGGTATCGGGAACCGTCGTGGCCAGCGAATAGTTGGGCTCCATACAAAATTGAATTGGATGATGGGCGAAATATCTTTGCTCCGGGGGATGTTGATCAAATAATTCGTGCAGTTGACAATTGAGCAAATGCGGTAGACAGAAACAGAGAGATAGATGTAGAGGTGAAATGATGGATTTCTGGATCATTAGCTACTGTGATTGAATACTTACACAAACTGGGATTTCTTTGAGGGTGAAAGAAAACATTTTGCCACAAAAGGCAGCACAATTCATGTTCTTTTGTGGATGCATACTTATTTAGGAGGTAATATTGAGCGGAATTATTAAACAGGTTGCGTATTACTTTGAGGTCAGATGGTGATTTGAATGATTGAAAAGGAATAACAATTGAGTCGATAGATCTGCCATACTTTATCTCTGCATACCGAAACTTGAAGAGACACTCCTGTCTTCCCCATCACTTTATAATGTACTGATGTTTCTATCTTTCTGGCAGGTTACGCTGGCAAGGTGAGCAAGCTGCAAGTTTCTACAATATTCATAGACGACCTCTACTTACTTTGGCTGGCGGTACGTCCGTCGATGCATTATTTGACACCTCATCTCCCATCTCCCGCAAAACTTCCATCACATCATAGTAACAAACTGGCAGCGTCGTATCAAGCAGCGTCTATGACCGAGGGTCCCATTGCCGGTAAAGGAGCTCACTAATCTCAGAATATACTCTTCATCCTCCACGATGATGATTCGTGCAGGATTGACCAAGCTGGCGTCACATGCCGGACGAGCAAATGGTCGATCTGTTTCATTTATGTCTGCTGCGGCGGTGACATCACGGGACACAGAATGTGCCATTGGAGTTGCTGCTGGGCTCACTTTTCTTGGGATTGGCTTTGCGTGTGCAAATGAGCACACAGCTAACTGTGACCAACCTAAAAGCGAGATGGCACAGGAAGAAAGTGGCAACTCATTTCGGACGACCAGTGCAAGCGACATTAAAGCGCCGGGTTGCGACATGAACAAGTCCGAAAGAGCTTTTGCGTTCGCGATGGCTAATGGTCTCTTTAATGCGTATGAAGATGGTGCGGATAACTACGAATATGATTTAGATGCCGATGAAGAAGAAGTACAAACTAGTGACGGAGGTGGGGATGGCCCAGCTACGAATGCGGTTGTGGAAAAGTTTGTTTCTTTCTCCCCAGCAAGTGCAGTTAATATTCAACCTCGCATGAGCATCCGCCACACCAACCGCAAGGCAAACGAACAAGAGAGCGTACTTGCAACGTCTAGATGGAAGGATACATTTCCGGACGAAGCCAATGATGCTAGAACTGATGAAGAGAAGAAAGATGTCATCGTACAAAGAATCAACACTGTCCGACGCGAAGGTCTGGGTCAAAATCAAGTTTATACCAAGCAGATGTACTTTTATCAGGCTGCTCAAGTGAAAGACTTCATGCGTGATAGATTCCGACTTTTTGCATTGCCGTCAAGTGAAAATCTCGGTAAAGAAATGGCGTTGCTACTTGATACAAGTTTGAATGCCATTAATGTTGGTGCATTTACAGATGGCGAGACAAGTGTGAAAGTTGAAGATCGGGTACGAGGGAAAGATGTGTTTTTGGTTTGCAGTACGATATCAACAGATGCGGTTATGGAATTGCTACTCACTGTTAGTGCCCTTCAGAGAAGTTCGGCGAAACGAGTCTGTGTAGTGATCCCTTACTATGGCTACTCGAGGCAAGATCGTCGTACGGGGTTCAAAAGAGAACCTATTGCTGCGGCAGACATGGCAAAGATGTTGGAAGAGATGGGTGTTGATTCTGTCATTTGCGTTGATCTACACAACCCATTGGTCAAGGGTTTCTTCAGCCCTATTGTGCCTGTTGATCATTTGATGCCCGGGCCTGTAGCTGCTGCTTACTTTTACGAGGAGCTGTTCACTGGGGATGAGGAAGATCCCAATGAAGTCACAGGTATGGAAAAGTCAGAGCAACCAAAAGAAGATCCAAAAGTGAGTCAAAGTTTTTTATATCATCAGTTTCTCTGAGATCTCTAAAGCCATCGTCTAACATTGTACCTTGGTCCGTGCGAATACAGATCACAATAGTTGCTGCACACGAAAACCAAGTCTTTAGAGCTAATGGTTTCCGAAGCGCACTTCAAAAGCTCTCCGGGTCATCTGACATCAGAGTTGCTCTCGTCAGTACTTCCACCGACGTGAATGTACACAACAAGACGAAGACTTCGACTGTTGTTGGAGACGTAGAGGGGCGACAATGCATTATCGTTGATGACATCATTAACACTGGAAGCACTCTGAAGGGTGCAATTGAAGCTGTTCATAAATCGGGAGCGTCGGAAGTATACGCTTGGGCAACACACGGTGTCTTTCATAATCCTGAAAATAATGCTCCTGAGATGTTTCAAGAGATCGAGTGTCTCAAGTACATGCTCATCAGTAACTCAGTTACGAACAACCGAGATTTGCCACCAAAGATTCGCACATTGAGTATTGCCCCTCTTCTCGCCGAGGCGGTAGTCAGATCGTTGCACAGTGAATCAATAATGACCATGCTTGATGTCAACAAACCGAAAACAAGGACGTGGTCTAAATGACTGTGATCTACTTTAGTAATATTCTCTTAAGCTGTAAATGAAGCTCTTCATCTGTATTTACTATATATATATTCTTTTGTGCTCTTCTTTTTGGCTACCTTCGTCTTCTCTGCCTTGGATTCTCTGCCACCTCACTCCACCGAGCAGCTAACAATCTCATGACCTCTGCAACAACGAAAATGTACCCATTTTTTATCGGTTCTACTTGCTGAATACTTGTCTCGCTGTCAAACTGCAAGTCACCTTCGTTGCATGAGTTATGTCTCATTATGGACTCGAAATCTGGCCGTAGCTGCATATGCCGGGCCCATTTTAACAGGCAAGCAGCAATCTTTTGGCCTCGCTTCATTTTAGAACCACCTCTGTACACTTTTCGATTACCTACAACATCATAACTCATATGCAATACTTCCGTCATATAGTAATGCGCCCATGAAAATTGTGCATCGGGGCTAGTTGTTGAAGACGAATTGCCTGCTTCATCTATTTCGGTGTCAATGTTTTTTCCTTTGTCACCTGCGCCACTCCACGACTTGAATGGATTAATTTTCTTCTGCTTGGAAGAGTAATAATGGCTCAGAACCGCATCGACTTTGTGAGTAATGACTGCGTCAATATCGTTGAACCTCATCTCGTCGCTAGAATTATCAATTTCTGATTCAGACTCCAGAGAGTGTATGATTTCGTAAAGTTTACGTTGCATGTCATCAGATCCAGTAAACGAAAGCCGAAGGAGTAATTCAAGAATGGCTCTTGAAGATGGGGAGACCGAAGCAGGCAGTAAACTACCAGCTTGTGTTGCTGGATTCGTCTGCTCCCTTTCAACAGCAAACCAAATGATGCCTGCGAGGACATCGTTGGGAATAATATCAGTATCCATCTGAAGGATTTCCTTTTCCGTTGTTGTAAAGTAAAGCGGAATAGCTGATTTGAATTTCCACCTGATTGTTTCGTTGCCTCGCCAGGGCTGTTCAAACAGTGATTCTGAAAGCAGAAGGGCAGGCCGGTCACTCCCCGTGATAGACACATTGTGATCTTTATCATTTTTTGCGCTGCTGCTGCTGCTTTGCACTCTTACATGTTGGCCGTTATCAGATAGCTTTTTCTGGGTTTGTTGCTCTGCAACTTTATCACTTAGAGTAGCAGAATGCGTGTTGCCACCTAATCCACTGACTTCAATTTGTGATGGTTGAGAACGTTTTGTAATGGGACACGATAGATACTTCGACTCTAGGCACTGTCTTATAATTGCACCTTGACTCGTCATCGCAGGACGCAACTCGTCATCGAGAACTCGAAAGTGCCTATGCGTAGTCTTTAATTGCATAGGATAGTTTACATCCTTGCCATCAGTCTTTTTTGATATCACATGGAACCATCGCATCACAGATTCAGATGTAGGATTTTGACCATCATATGTGCCAATGATGAGACCTACAAATGGGCTCGCGGTAGTACTAGTACTGGCATCATCATCGTCCTCTTCATTATTCTCCGCCTCGTTGTCACCCTGAAATAGTTGCTGATAGCTGGCTTGATTCTCGATATCAGTTACACTTGGGTTAGGCTGAAAAGTAGGATGCGAATGATACCATCCAACAACAGAAAGACCGTGGTTACTGATAGCCTCCCTCGCGTAAATCTGACCCACTGGGTCCATTTCAACGTCAGTATCCCCAGCATCGACTCTGTCTGTTGCTTTGCACGGGAATGCTGCTTGTATGTAAATGCATTTCTCAGAAGGGGAATAATGTCCACCCAAGAACCCAATGATTTCACTATCTGACAGGTGAGCATGAAGGTCACCTAGAAATAAAGCGTCGGGACTGACTCTAATGGAAAACGGCTGCACATTTTTTTCTGCCAGTAAGTTTTTCTGGAACCGGAGTTCTGGTCCCATTGTGTACTCGTCAGGATAAATCAATGTGTGAGGACTGAGCGTTCCATCAGCGAGTTTCGAGAGGACCGTAGATGTGCGCATGCTTCCACCCGATCTCTCGCTACGACGACCTTTCATCCCCTCACTATTGCTCTCCATAATGGCTCCCATTGCGTAAGAATGATCAGCCCCACACGTACAGCCGCGAAGAATTGGACCAATCTTTCTGGAAGGCTTATTATCTACATCATGATGCTGATCAACAAAATATCCTTCATCCCACACATACCGACGTCCGATCAATGTTCCACCAGCATGAATATCTATACTAACTTCGTCGGATAGATCACTATGTGACCTGTTGCCAGCGAATGATTTATCCAACCACAGCTGGCCCATTGGTGCATGTGGGTAGTCAATCTGCGTCGAATCCTGCGATATAACTTTGCAAAGGAAAGAATCTTCTGCTGCTGGGGTTTCGGATAAACGCACCTTGCGAGGTTTCTTCTCTTTCGGCTGCCGTTTCGACACTGCCTCATGCCTATCAATATCAACACCCTTGTCAGTAACCATCGAACCCACATTGTACAAACAGTTCCATTGTTTACCGTCGCACTTAACATTTCTAGTTCGACATACATGACATGGCTTTCCATTTGTGGCACGTTTTGAGTTTTGTGGCTCGCCAGTCTTCTTATTGGCTTTAGGTTTGATTGAGCTTTTCTTCTTACCAGATTCAGCATCGCACTCATGTTGAAGGCGCGCCCATACTGCATTGAAGAAAGATACACGATCTAGCTCATTTAATCTTTGGTTTTCATTCTTCAGTTTTGCGAGACTTTTCTTTAATGTGGCTGGGGCACTCTTACATTCCGAGAAATGTTTGTAAAGGTGGGCAAAATTCTTTTGGAGGAGATGGGAGCCGCCATAAAAGAACTTCCGAGACTTTGGGCCAGCACAGTGAATACATTCCAGCCCAGGATGTCCATGATCAAATCTCGTTTGACTGCCGCCAACACCCTTGGTGAGGAGGTCGAGCTTACAACGCCTATACTGACTCATCAAGGCAAAAGTAAATTCATTGATCAGCTGCCTATCTTCAGCGATCACTACAGATGTTTTTCTCGGGTCAGCTGTAGCCTTTTGTGCAGGCTTCACCTGTTTCTTGACATTTGCGTTCTGCTCGTTAAAACAACTATCCCCTTGAAGACGTATCCATATATTGTTGAAGAAAGATTCAGCATTTGGCGACTTTTTGTGTCTTGCATCTTGCAATTTTGAAAGGGTTTCCTTTATCGTGTCAGATGCACCGCTGCATTCCGAGAGGTGGTTAGAGAGTTGGCTGCAATTCTTTCTGGTACTCTGCGCATCTCTATAAAAGAATCGTCGATGTCCCGTGCAGTGAATACATTCCAACCCAGGAAAGCCAACATCGTAATGAGATCGTTGCTTAGCGTCCACAGTACATCGTTTATACTGATTCACCACGAAAAAAACGAAGGCATTTACCATGTGCTCATCTTTGGCCGGCGCCAATGGTTTATCTTTCTTGTCAACTGAAGCCTTTTGTGCAGCGGATGTCCTTGCAGGCTTGGCCTGTTTCTTGCCATTTTTATTACTACCACAAACACCGTTTTTGTTACCATCCTTTTGAAGAAGCTTATTTTTGCTATCACCGCCAACATCATCCTTATTATAATCTCTCAAAAGACGATTTAAGATACCATCGAAGAAAGATTTGCGACTCTGACACGGAAGTGTTTTGTGCTCTTCCTTCAATTCTTCAATACTTTTCTTCAACGCATCTGGAGCACCGCTGCACGTCAAGAGATGATCACCGAATCGTCCCAAGTTTCCGCTCATGCTCTTGGTATTGTTGTAGAAGAATTGTTGAGAGTCTGGTCCGGTACAATGAATGCATTCCAACCCAGGATAGCCAAGACGGGTACCTGTGTTATATCTCGTTCTGTTGGTCAGAGTGCAACGTTTGTACTGCCTCATCAGGGTGACAATGTAGGGAGTGACGAGGTGCTCGTCTTCAGGAACCACCACTGACACATTAAGGCTTTTGTCGGTGGTAGAGTCTAAGTCTACACCATCTAGTTTCGATCTCGTCTTCGCCGCAGGCTTGCTAGGTTGTCCTTTGGGTAGTGAATCGTGCGCCAGCTCTGTTTTGCTACCAAATCCCTGGTCATAACCCGGATCATTCGGATGAATGCCATCAATATGCACCCTCTGTTCTGCACTAGTCGGCTGTATACCGCAGGTTCCGCCCATTCCTTGTCGTTGCCCTAGTTGCATAGTCTGCTGATCCATCGACTGACCCACTTTCTGTGGATGTACTATCATTGGCTGCCGCATCATCTTATTGTTCATGTGCGTTTGCATACTCGGATGATTTCGTGTCTCTGGCTGCTGCATCATATTATTTATCAGAGGCATTTGCATACTCGACTGATTCTGTATCATCGGCTGCTGCATCATATGATTGTTTACATTCATGGGTATTTGTACCGTCTTCTGCTTCTGCTGTTTGCCATTACTCTGTCGCCGCTTCTTTGTTGGCTTTGAAGGCAACTTCAGCTCTGCATCTAACATCTCTGGTGGCTCCTTTCGCTTAAACACTGGAACAGCCTGATTATGAACACTGCTTTCAATCTTTGGTTGTTTCTGCCGTTTGGGTTTATTACTTTGTCGCCGCTTCACTTTCTGTTCCGAAGCAGCAACAACTTTTTCTTCCTCAGTGTCTTCATTGCAATCAAGCAGTGATATTACTTCTCTCGATCTAACTGTACCATTGTTTCCCGCCTGTACCAACTGACTGTAGGGTCCATGGATACCATCAAAATTTATCGTCCTCTGTGGTGCTTGATTATTAATCAAGTTTGCAGTATTCTGATTCTGAGCTGCTGTATTAGGTTGAGGTTGAACCATAATTTGAGGCACATAAGACGCGTTATTAGTTGCAGTGATCTGATTAATGAGAGCAGATGTGAGTTGTATTGCCGCGTTTACATCATTTAGGGAGTGATTTTGTTGTTGTTGTTGCTGTGGAAATTGTGGTGGATAATACATCTGCTGTGGAGGCGGTTGCTGCATATGGTGTTGATGTTGCAGGGCGTAATGTTGTTGTGCAGTCGGATTCTCTGGATATGATGAGTAAACATGAACCGGCGCACCAGCTGGATGACCCGGATTTAATATTCCCGTGGAAAAATTATTAGTCTGACCGTTTTGCACAGGTGGATATTGTCCTGTGAATTGTTGATCGAATGTTGGCAGGCCAGGAGGATATTGATATTGAATGTTTTGAGATCTTGTCGCCCTTAGAGAAGTGATGTCCTCACTATCATCTGCGTTATTATCTGATCGTTTCTGCATTTTGAAGCCAACTAGAGGTAGAAAGGAGACAATTTTAAGGGCGCTAGTAGACGGCTGCTAAAGGTCTATCTAGTCTATTGCTACTATCAGAACGAAGATAACGTTCATTCTGTTCATTCCATGTCAACCTTTCATCACCTTTTTGAAAATCGCGGAAGAGTGGGCGGGGACGTGGGCTAAAGGGAGCGGGATACTATTTCGCATTTTAGATACGTTTTAGATCGAAAGGGCCATAAACATGATCTATATTTCCCATATACACAACACTTAAATCGCTGATACACCCATGTGTGTCGGTTTTTCCCCAGTGCGATTTGACTCCGCAATAACATGTCTCACTTCTCACGCCCTATCTTGAAATCATGAAGTTTGCCATTGCAGCAGCGGTTATTGCTTCCGCCGTTCTAACAGAGGCGCGGCTGTCTATGCAATCAGTTGGGACGAAGACACCGAAATCATCGAAAAGAAGGTAAGTATGTCATCATCATTATCATCATCTCTGTTCTGATCAATGTGTAGCTTGTCTCTTTCATCTTATCTCAACCTAACTGCTTGCCTGTGATTGCAAATTCTGTAACAATTCTATACAATTGCAGTAAAGGAAAAAGTGGCAAGTGCGGCAAGAGCGGCAAGGTCTTCAACTCTCAATGTGATGACGCCGACTATTCCTCCGTCTACACAATGACAAATCAACCCATGAATGAAATCCTTGTGTATTCACGCAATACGTGCAATGGCACCTTGACATTTGAA
>Ga0209652_1003437_pt1 | contig 11654 bp, 10 predicted proteins | sample SaaInl74LU_5_DNA_FD_184641 | JGI IMG/M metagenome (GOLD analysis project Ga0209652, IMG submission 184641) | Marine microbial communities from expanding oxygen minimum zones in the Saanich Inlet - ESP_74LU_5_DNA (SPAdes) (version 2) | ecosystem: Environmental > Aquatic > Marine > Intertidal zone...
ATACTAAAAACGAAAAAAAGCGATATTTTTTTAAATATCGCCCTTTTTCGTTGTTTTCGCTATCGATTACAGAGGGACACCTGCTAAATACAGCACAAACGCGTATTCGAGTGCCGTTGACTCAAAGCGTTTAAACCGCCCTGATGCGCCACCATGCCCAGCTTCCATATTGGTTTCAAATAGCAGTAAGTTATCATCTGTTTTCATGTCGCGAAGTTTTGCTACCCATTTCATGGGCTCAAAATACTGCACTTGTGAATCGTGAAGCCCTGTTGTAACCAACATGTGCGGATAATCTTGTGCACTTACCTGATCGTAGGGTGAATACGACAGCATGTAATCAAACTCGTCTTTATTGGCAGGGTTCCCCCACTCGGTGTACTCACCGGTTGTCAACGGAATAGACGCATCGCTCATTGTGGTTACTACATCAACAAACGGTACGTGTGCACTTACCCCTTTATATTGTTCAGGTGCCATGTTGACAATCGCGCCCATTAACAAGCCGCCTGCACTGCCGCCCATTGCAAAGACGTTGTCTTTGTCAGCATATTTCGCATCGACCAGACCCGTCGTAACATCAATAAAATCAGTAAATGTATTCATTTTATTGTGCATTTTGCCATCTTCATACCAATCCCGGCCTAGCATTTGACCGCCTCGGATATGCGCAATCGCTACCACAAATCCGCGGTCAAGCAATGAAATCCAGCTGCTTCTAAATGTTGGCTCTACCGTACTACCGTAAGATCCGTAAGCATATTGATAGAGCGGGTTAGTGCCGTCTTTTTTAAACATCGCTTTATGGTATACCAGCGACACTGGCACCTTTGCACCATCGCGGGCATTAACCATAACGCGTTCAGATGCATAGGTGTCTGAAGCAAAGCTATCCGATACCTTCGTTTGTTTTTTCACGGTCGATTCTAGCGAATTAAGGTTTACATCAATAATCGACGCGGGTGTGGTCAGCGAGCTGTAATAAATACGTACAGTGTCCGTATCAATTTGTGTATTCGACGTAAAGTACGCACCGTAGATAGGATCAGGTGTTGGAATATCCTTGCGTTCGTTAGTGGTCAAATTGACGACGCTTAAACGAGGAACCGCGTTTTGCTTTTCTTTAATAACGAGATGATCGCTCATCACGGTGATGTCTTGAATGTAGACGTCAGGGTTATGTGGAACCACCTCTTCCCATGTCGAGATATCATCAGTAGAAGACGCAGGCGCTTTCATCACACGAAAGTTCTTGGCATCAATATTGGTCAGCACATAATAGTGCTCTCCAAGCTTCGCTACGTCATACTCTTGCCCGTCTTTAATGGGTAAAAATACCTTAGTTGGTGCCGTGGGCTTATTGGCATCTATCAGGGTAATGCCTGTTTTATCCGTATGACTATGATTGATATAAATGATGTCATTGTCTTTGCTCTTGCCTAATGAGGTATAAAACGTCGGGTCGGTTTCTTCATAAACCAGCACGTCGTCTGACTGAGGCTTGCCCAATTCATGACGGTATACTTGATATCCCAACAAGGTTTGCGGGTCTTTTTTTACATAAAAGAAGTGTTTATTGTCATTTGCCCACACCACGCTTCCAGACGTATCTTCCAGTACGTCACTCAGTAATGTTCCGTTCGTAAGGTCTTTGACGAGGATGGTATACATTCTTCGGCTAACGGTGTCTTGGGAATAGGCCAGCAGCTTATTATTCTCGCTTACGTCATAATCACCTACATTGAAGTAATCATGCCCCTTTGCTAACTCATTTAGGTTAAGTAAAACCTCATCGGCACCGTCAAGGGTTGGCTTACGAAGGTAAACAGGATATTCGTTGTCACCAGAATACTGTCTGTAATACCAATAGCCATTGGAAAATGCGGGGACTGTGGTGTCGTCTTTTTCAATACGTGATACCAATTCATCAAATAGTGCTTCGCGCACTGGCTTCAGAGGTGCCATTACATAGTCGACATAAGTATTTTCTGCTTCTAGGTGCGCAAGCACGGCCTCATCGGTACGGCTGTCATCTCGCATCCAATAATAGTCATCGGTACGCGTGATATCGTGAGCGTCTAATGCATGGGGGACTTTCTTTGCTATTGGGGCAGGTTTATCAAGGTTTAACATTATCACTTCTTTCGATGTTGTTGCGTTGGGCGCAGCGGAATCAACCGACGACGGGCTGTTGTTATTATCGCACCCAGTAAGCAATGAGCTTGTTGCCAGTGCTATCCAAAAATATTTCATTTCATTTCCCTTTTAGAAAAATTGCAACGTAGAGCACGAGATACGATAACCTGGCACGAAACAATGTTAAGGCATTAATCAACACGCTACGATAAGGACATATAGGCGACAAATGAAGAGTGTAAATTGTTACAAAGCATGTTTTCTTTGTATTTTAGGGAGTTAAATGAAAAACGCCCCTCAAAAGGAGCGTTTTATATATTGAATGAGTTTACCGACGCAATCAGTCGACGATATCTTTTGGCATGCTCTCTCGAACGTCTTGCCACACCTTGCCACTCTCGATACCGTAGTTTCGTACCACGACAGGTACATCCTGATACTTACCCTGCTCTGCCACTTCAAGCAGCTTAGCGTAATACTGCTTGGCAATATCTCGCGCTTGCTGATGAGAGAAAAAGAAGCCACCTATTCTAGAGTAAAGACCTCGGAAGCCATTCATCATAAGCACGAACACATTGTTGTTCGATGCTAATGCTAAATCGTGTGTCATTTGATAATCAAACTGAGCAAATGCTAGTCCGTCTTCTTCTACGGTTTTATAGCGAGCAATAATGTCAGCGGATTCTTGTGGGTTATTTCTGATGGCACCACGAATAAATACTGCACTTAAGTTAGTACGAGCCGCTAATAAATTGTCGACTAATTCTGGAATCCCGTCTTGGTCGAGCCTAGCCAACGTTTCCAAAATATTAAGGCCGCACGACTCCCAAAAGTTATTCACTTTTGTCGGCTTTCCGTGCTGAATAGTTAACCATCCGTCACGCGCAAGGCGTTGAAGCACTTCTCGTAAGGTAGTTCGAGTAACACCAATAAGCTCTGATAGCTCTCTTTCCGCAGGCAAAATTGTACCTGGAGGAAAGCGACCGCTCCATATCGATTCCACAATGTATTCTTCGGCGAACCCGGCAGGGCTCTGCGCCTTGTAAATCATAAATAATCGCCTACACGTACTAACATTTTCATAACTGATTGTACCAGATGATTATTTATTATCACAACGAAATATAACAAGTATGCGACCGGTATTAACATTTTTGTAAAACTCTACAAGGGTAGTTTTGCAAATATGGGGAAATAAACGACATAACGCTCGTCACATGTTCAAAAAATAGCCACCTATTGCTTTTTATCTCAACTATTTTCCTTAACTGACTTCATAATCGGAATTTCCGAGTAACTTTCGGTTATTGAAGTCTGTGATTTGCTTTCTCAAGGTTGTAATATCGTGTACGCTTAAATCCCGACTATAATGACAACAACAAAGTGTCGTAATATCGATAACTTGCCAGTTTTGCTATCGATAAAACGCTTAACTAACAACCAGACAGTAAACATAACGTCTTCTACTAAAAATTTACTCCGGAAGGCTATTGTTGTAAAAGGAACAGGAACTCATGCAAACCTCCATGATCTCTGCGATCTATAAGAATTTCCTGGGACACGCGCCCGACTGGTACAAGAAAACCATCATCGCTTTTCTCATCGTAAATCCTATGCTCTTTATGGTTGACCCATATCTTGCAGGTTGGACACTGGTAATTCAGTTCATATTTACCTTGGCGATGGCGTTAAAGTGCTACCCCCTACAACCTGGCGGACTGCTGTTAATAGAAGCGATGTTCATTGGAATGACGTCCCCTGGCCACATGATGCATGAAATTGAAGTAAACCTAGAAGTATTGCTACTACTGGTATTCATGGTTGCCGGCATCTATTTCATGAAAGACTTGCTTATGTACTTGTTCACCAAACTGGTGATTAAAGTACAAAATAAGCTTGTGCTGTCGTTATCGTTCATTTTTGCTTCTGCATTTCTTTCTGCGTTCTTAGACGCGTTGACCGTAGTAGCAGTAATTATCAGTGTTGGCCTTGGCTTCTACTCTATCTATCATAAGGTGGCGTCTGGCAAAGAGTTCCATTCTGATCATGACCATACAAGCGATGAAGTGGTGTCTGATTTAGGGCACAACGACCTAGAAGATTTTCGTGCATTCTTGCGTAACCTAATGATGCACTCTGCAGTGGGTACGGCGCTAGGTGGCGTTATGACCATGGTTGGCGAACCTCAAAATCTTATTATTGCCGATAAAGCTGGTTGGAATTTCTTAGAATTCTTCCTTCGTATGGCGCCTGTCAGCATTCCTGTGTTCGTTTGTGGATTGCTAACTACCGTTCTTTTAGAAAAAACTGGCTGGTTTACTTATGGCGCTAAACTGCCACCTGCAGTGAGAACGATTTTAAGCGAATACAACGACCACATGGATAAAGGCCGCAGTAAACGCGAATCAGCAAAACTTATCGTTCAGGCGTTAATTGGTATTTGGTTGATTGTTGGACTTGCTACGCATATGGCGTCAGTGGGCCTTATCGGCTTATCAGTTATTGTACTTGCAACGTCAATGAGCGGTGTGATTGAAGAGCATGCGCTGGGCAAAGCGTTTGAAGAAGCCTTGCCATTTACCGCGCTTTTGTGTGTTTTCTTCGGTGTCGTTGCCGTTATTATCGACCAAGGCTTATTCCAGCCGGTGATCCATTGGGTGTTGAGTTTCGAAGGTGAAACGCAGATGGTCATGTTTTACCTTGCCAATGGCGTGCTCTCGATGGTCAGTGATAACGTGTTCGTTGGCTCGGTGTATATCACCGAGGTTACTGCCGCATTAGAAGCTGGTCAAATTACCCGCGACCAATACGATATGCTAGCCGTTGCCATTAACACAGGTACAAACCTGCCAAGTGTTGCCACACCAAATGGACAAGCCGCATTCTTGTTCTTGCTGACGTCAGCCATTGCGCCGCTATTACGCTTGTCGTACGGTAAAATGGTTATCATGGCACTGCCATACACTATCGTATTAACCGTTGTGGGCTTATTGGCAACCCTCTGGGGCCTGTCTGATGCGACACAATGGCTATATGACATGCACTTAATTGAGCACCATAGCGCCATTGAAGCTGGTGTGAAAGCAGTGGGTCATTAAGGAAAGTCATGAAATCAGTTATTCATACTGTTAGTTCATGGGCAGAGCACAAGTCTTCGTGGCTTGTGCTTTTTGCCACCTCGTTAGGGCTTGAAATGGCAGCATTGTACTTTCAATACGCGATGGGAATGAAACCCTGCATCATGTGTATTTACCAACGCACAGCGATGTATGGCATTGTGTTAGCGTCGTTAATTGTCTTGATTAGCAACAATGGCTTTACGCGTATGCTAGGTTTTGCCGGCTGGGCGGTATCTGCTGGCTGGGGCTATCTTATTGCTACAGAGCATGTAGGTATTTTAAATGCGGCAAACCCGTTCTTTGCAAGTTGTGAAATTGTGCCTAACTTCCCTAGTTGGCTGCAGCTTCATGAATGGATACCAGCCATATTTGCCGCCGAGGGTGACTGCCTTAACGATGCATGGCAGTTTTTATCAATGGGTATGGCTGAATGGATGCAAATCATTTTCGCCGTTTATTTTATTGTATTTAGCGTCGTATTTTTATGTCGCTTGTTGGATAAAAAACCCTTTTGATTGATTTATCCATTCTGCCCTCTCGGTTACCGCCTATCCATACCGAGCAAGGGCCTGTTACTATTCAGCGCATAGCGTCAAAGCACACTGAGGCGCTATGTGAAGCAGGCCAACATGCTATTAGCCATGTTAAGCCGTGGTTTGGTTCATCAGTTTGCCCAGTAACCCCCATGCAATCCAAGCAGTGCATTGATGCAATGGAAGACGCTCGGCGCAATGATTATGGCCTTACGTACCTGCTGATGCATGATGAAAAGTGCCTTGGAATGGGCATTATTAATCATATACACCATACTCATCTTACCGCTAACCTTGGGTACTGGCTGCGGCAAGACGCCTGCGGAAAAGGCCTTGCTACCGCAATATGTGAAGCACTGAAAAAGCTGGCCTTCAATCAGATGAATTTACATCGACTCGAGTGTTTTATTGAGCCTAATAATAAAGCGAGTTTGCGCGTAGCCGAGCGCATAGGAGCAGTAAAAGAAGGGTTATGTAGAAAGCGCGTATTTGGTCGCGATGCGCTGCTTTATGCTGTTATAGCACCGTAAGCGCACACGCGCGTTAGTCAATATCATCAAGCGGCCAACGCGCAATATAGTCCTCGAAATACTCCATATCTACATCGGTTTCAAATACGGTTTTATTTCGCACACTCATGTTCTTTTGGTGCATGACGTGCTTTTTACCTTTATTCAATAATGGATGCCAAGAGGCAAGCCCTCTACCCTCGTGTAAGCGTCGGTAAGCACAGCTTGGCGGCATAAAGAATATGTCTTTGAGGTTTGCCTTTGTTAGCTTTACACAGCTTGGCACTAGCTGCGTACGTTTTTCATATTGAGTGCATTCGCACTTTTTGGTGTTGAGCAGCGAACATACAATATTGGTGTAATGAATTTGCTCGTTTTCATTAATGTAATCGGTCGGCCCTTCGGCCTGTGTTGCATCATCGTCAATGAACTTATGTAAGCAGCACTTAGCACACCCATCGCACAGTGACTCCCACTCTTGTTGCGACATCTCTTCAAGTGTTTTTGTTTCCCAAAATGGTTGGCTCATTATTCTGCCACCGTTGTGGTAATGTCAAAGTGATCATGCAGCGATACCGTAAGACGGTCTGACGACAATAATGGACCTACCCCTTTTGGGGTCCCCGTTAAGATAATATCGCCTGCCTCTAAACTAAATACGCTAGACATATGAGCGATGAGAGCGGCGATGCTATGTAACATCATGCTGGTATTGCCCTGTTGCCTGAGTTCATTGTTAATGTGCAGTGAAAAACTGAGATTTTGCAGTTGAGTAAAGCGTGACACAGGAATAAAACCAGATACAGGGCAGCTTAGATCAAACGCTTTCGCTCGCTCCCACGGCTGCCCTTTGGCCTTTAAACTAGCCTGCACGTCTCTTAGCGTTAAATCGAGCGCTAGGCCTACGCCCCATATGGCATCGTTTACGCTATCAATATCGGCGTTAATTAACGGTTTATTTAATAAAATAGCCACTTCGAGCTCGTTGTGACACTCGCCCCTCTCTTTTGGAACAACTAAGGGCTGAGTAAGGTCGCATAGTGCCGCTTTTGGCTTCATAAATAATAACGGTTCTGTTGGCACTTCCGATTTCATTTCGTCGATATGGTCAAGATAATTGCGACCGATACACACCACCTTTCCTACAGGCAAGGAAATAGGTTCACCTTGAATATCTTTATGCTGATACATCACTAGTAACCTCGTTTAATTCTTTCTGACAAATAACCAACGGAGACACCAAAATATTGCGAGCGGTTCCATTTCATCAGGGTATGAAAGTTATTATACACGAGGTAAATTCGCCCTTCTTCACCGTCAGGCATAATCAGTGAAGCAGATATACTCGCCTTGGGTAACGGCGAACCGTTGAAACGTGTTACGCCGTTTTCGTGCCAATATGAAAGGGGTTTATAAGCGTGTTTGGAAAGGCCAAATTCTTTAATGGGTTTTGTAAGAAGCACTTGGCGGCCCCATGTTCCCTCGTCGTCCCAACCTTCAGAGGACAAATAATTAGCGATAGAGGCAAACACGTCGGCTTTATTGTTCCAAATATCTTTTTTACCATCACCGTCGTAGTCAACGGCGTAGGTCAGAAACGACACAGGCATAAATTGGCTTTGCCCCATCGCGCCTGCCCACGAACCTTTTAGTTTATCAACGCTTGTATGACCTTCGTTTAAAATCGTGAGCGCGGCAAAGAAATTCTTTTTAAAAAGCGCTTCTCGTCGCCCCTCAAATGCCAGCGATGCCAACGCAGATAACACGCTATAAGAGCCTTGAATACGACCAAAATTTGACTCATTACCCCACAACGCAACAATAAAACGGGGCTGCACACCGTATTTGAGTCCTATCTCGGTAAGTAGGGCTTTATTGTCATTGAATTGGGTTACCGCTTGCTTCACCTTCCAGTCTGGCACGCGTGTAGACAGGTAATCGTCTAGCGTAATTTTCTTCTCTGGTTGATTTTTGTCTGACTTTACAACTGAGGGTCTAAATGTAATATCGTTAAATACCTCTTCTAAAAAGTCAGCGCTAAACCCTTCGGTCATTGCTTCGCTTTTTAAGGCTTCAACATACGCGTTAAAACGTTCGGCGTCTTGCGCTCGACACACTGGTACGACACTTATCGCAAGCACCCAAAATAAAATGATTAAACGCATTTTAAAACTTTTTATCCGGCGTAGCATTTAGACCAAGCGCAACACGATGCTGAGAAAGCAGATCTTCCTCTTTAGGCGGCAACTGTAAGTAGAACCCCTGCTCTTTCAATGCATTCACTAATTTTTCTTTGTCCACCCCCATTTTGTCACGTTTATCTAATGAGATAATCGTTACAAGTTCAGGCTTTACAAATTGTGACATTAACGCTTCTGGTACGTCGCTAAAGTCATCTTTTCTGAGTACATACAAATACGTACCCACTTTTTTTCGTGTCTTATAGACTGCACATAACATAATAAAGGCTCTTCTATTAAGCAGTTGGAATTGTGCCAAGTAGCGTTTCTATGCGCGACGCAAACAGAGGCGCTCGCCATCCGCTGAGTACTTCCGGTGTAAGCTGCTGCACGCGAGTCTCATCAACCTCAAACCAATACCATTTCAGTAATTGGTTAAGCTGTTTTTTTGACGAAATCACTTCAGGGGGCACACCTTGTTCATTAGCAATCGTGTCGCTGATTGTTTTAAGTGCTGCTAATGTCTTTTTGTATTCGGCAAAATCCATTAACCGCTTTACGCGCGGCAATAACAATTTAGGAGGAGTTGAAGCATATTTTGTTCTAGCGTCGGCTATAAGCGCAAGCACGGTTTCACCATAACGACGCATAGCGTGAGGGCTAACCCCTTCAATTTTCGATAATGCCGTCTTGCTAGCTGGCATGTACTGCGCAGCTTCAAAGATATGCTGCTCTTTAAATACAAAATTTAAGGCGATATCTTTCTTGCGTGCAACGGATAAACGCCAAGCCGCTAGGGCTTGTAACACAACCAATTGTTCTGAATTTAAACGCCAGTTGTTTTTGATAAAGAGATAAGCAAAATCTTCTGGGATCTGAGCGCGTTTTTTTTCGCCTAACACGTTCATTTCCTGATAAACCCAGTCAAGCTTGTCAGCTTGGACAATTTTTTCGACTAAGACGCGATAGCAGGGCAAAAGAAAAAGCACGTCGTTTGCAGCGTACTGTAACTGAGATTCTCTTAACGGGCGTGCAATCCAATCGGTTCTCGACTCGCCCTTGTCTAACGTTACGTCGCAAATGGTTTCGACCAACTTAGCGTAGCCTAACGATGCCCCCATACCTAAAATACTGGCAGCAAACTGCGTATCGAAAATAGGTGAAGGCAGCGTATTGTAAGCACTCAAAAAGGTTTCTAAATCTTCCGAGCACGAGTGCAACACCTTGACGACGGCTTCGTTTTCCATAAGCGCGATAAAAGGCGACATATCGTCGATGGCGATAGGATCGATAAGTACAAGTTGTTGCCCATCGTAAAGCTGGATAAGACCAAGATGAGGCGTAAGGGTGCGAGTTCTTACGAACTCAGTATCAAGGGCGATAGCATCTTGTTGCTGAGCAATGTTACATACCTGCTCAAGCTGTTGATTCGTTGTAATTAATTGATATTGCATAGTCATAAAAAAGCCGGCAGACGCCGGCTTTACTAAACAAAAACTTGCGCTGTGCGAAGTTAGTCGCGTAACTCCCGACGTAGAATTTTACCTACATTGGTTTTTGGAAGGTCGTCTTTAAATACAACCTGCTTAGGCACTTTGTACCCAGTTAAATGCTCACGACAGTGTTTGATAACCTGTTCAGCAGTAAGCGACTCATCGTTGCGTACTACAAACAATTTCACTACCTCACCACTTGCTTCGTGGGGCACGCCCACTGCAGCGGCTTCTACGATGTTATCATGCATCGCAGCAACTTCTTCAATTTCGTTTGGAAAAACATTGAAGCCAGAGACTAAGATCATATCCTTTTTACGGTCAACAATATAGAAATAACCTTCATCATCTACCGTTGCAATGTCGCCGGTGGCTAACCAGCCATCTTTAAGAATATCTTCTGTCGCTTCTGGGCGGTTTAGGTAACCTTTCATAACTTGCGGGCCTTTTACCCACAACTCACCAGGTTCACCTTTTTCAACTTCGTTGCCGTCATCATCCAACAGTTTTATGTCTGTTGACGGTACTGGCATGCCGATGGCACCTTTGTACGCTTCAATTTGTGGTGGGTTTACCGCAACGACAGGAGAACACTCGGTAAGGCCATAACCTTCTAGTAATACTGTACCGGTAACTTTTTCCCACTTCTCTGCAACAGGACGTTGAACCGCCATCCCACCGCCTAAACCAAACTTGAAGTTACTGAAATCTAATTCACTGAACCCTGGCGTATTTAACAACCCATTAAACAGTGTGTTAACACCCGGCAGAATAGTGAACGGATACTTGCTTAACTCATTCACAAAACCCGGCATGTCACGCGGGTTAGTAATAAGTAGGTTTTTACATCCGTACTTCACGAACATCAAGCAGTTAGCAAGCAATGCGAAGATATGATAAAGCGGTAACGCTGTCACCACAAAGTCTTCGCCTTCTTCAATAACCGTCTCTAAGATCCCCGAAACCTGCTCAAGATTCGCCACCATATTACGGTGCGTAAGCATGGCGCCTTTAGACACCCCTGTAGTACCACCGGTATATTGAAGGAACGCCAAATCGCCGTGATCAATATCTGGGCGAGTATAGCTAAGTGACTGGCCTTTTTTCACCGCAGACATAAACGAGGTTGTGTCTGACAGGTTGAACGACGGCACCATTTTCTTGACGTACTTAACTACTGCGTTTACTACCCAACGTTTAGGCGCAGGCAACATATCACCCAGTGCGGTTAAATAAACGTCTTGAAGGTTAGTATCAGCAATCACTTCTTCAAGCGTACATGCAAAATTCTCTACAATAACAATTGCTTTCGCATTGGCATCGTTTAACTGATGTTTTAGCTCTCGTGCAGTGTAAAGTGGGTTTACATTTACCACCACCATGCCCGCTCGCAAAATACCAAACATTGCTACTGGGTATTGTAATAGGTTAGGCATCATTATGGCCACTGCATCGCCTTTTTTCAGCCCGCTAGACTGAAGGTAAGCGGCGAATTGTGCAGAGAGGGCATCCAACTCCTCAAATGTCATCGATTGCCCCATGTTAATGAAAGCAACCTTATCCTTATATTTTTTTACTGATTGTTCGAAAATATCGACTACTGACGCATAGCGATCAGCATCAATTTCAGCGGACACTCGAGGGTCGTAATACTTAAGCCAGGTTTTTTCCACCAAAACCTCCT
>Ga0209652_1003438_pt1 | contig 11654 bp, 25 predicted proteins | sample SaaInl74LU_5_DNA_FD_184641 | JGI IMG/M metagenome (GOLD analysis project Ga0209652, IMG submission 184641) | Marine microbial communities from expanding oxygen minimum zones in the Saanich Inlet - ESP_74LU_5_DNA (SPAdes) (version 2) | ecosystem: Environmental > Aquatic > Marine > Intertidal zone...
TAGATGTAATGGAAACTTTATCGAATAATATATTATTCCCTAATGAAGAAGAGATCACCCTTAAAAACAAAGGTAAAGGTAGTGTTATTCTAAGTATAGAAGAACTATAATTTCTCCCACACACCGTTATTTAATAATCTGAAAGAACCTATATGATTTTGTTTCCATTCAGATGGGTTGATAATACTTAAAAAGTAAATACCATTTTCTTTTTGGTAAAGGTAGTAGGTTCCCCCAACTATAGGTTGGAAATTATATTCTGAATTATATATTAACTTAGTGTCATCATATTCACTAAGTAGAGATTCATATTCCCTTTTTAATTCTTCTAATCTACTATTAAAGTATTTATCCGCCTTAACACCTTCACTCTTATCCACTATGATCGGTTCAAACTTCTGTGAACCGACCGTAGTAGGATAATGTTTAGTATTCGCATCAAACTTATCCGAATCTTTATTATATACTATTTGATCTGGATACTTTTTTTTCACAACAAATGTGGTTTAGATTCAACCATACCTGAAGAAGTTATCTCAACATACTTAGACTTCCAATGGAAGGATTGAATGTCTTTAGAACCACTATAAGAAAACGCAGATTTAACTCCATCATTTAATTTACTGATAATAAAGTCTACACTACCTTTAAATGGTATCATAGTAGATTCACCTTCAATATGTTTAGTCGACTGCCCATGTGTGGATTTAGTCTCTAAACTCGCAGAGCCTCTATATCTTTTATATAAAGAACCATCATTTCTTTCTACAATATTACCAGGCGATTCCTTTGTACCTGCGAGTAATGAACCTAACATAACACAATCTGCACCTACAGATAATGCCTTAGCGATATCACCACTACTTCTTATACCACCATCCGCCATAACTGGTACTGTAGAACCTTCTACACAATCAATGATAGATGTTATGTTTGGTACTCCGTGACCTGTCTGAATACGTGTGCTACATAAGGACCCGCCACCGATCCCGACACGTAATCCATCAACACCCCAATTACACATATCTTCTGCGGATTGTTTTGTAGATATGTTACCTGCGATAATATCTACTTTAGATGGTAAAATCTCTCTTAGTTTCTCCACCATATTTTTTACGTTAACATGATGTCCATGTGCCACATCGATTAAAATTATGTTTACACCAGAACTAACAAGTCTTTCCGCCCTTTCAATATCAACTTCATTAACACCTATTGCCGCCATAATCGGAATGTCTTTAATTTCTGAGTGCCAATCATCATACATAACACCCCACTCTTCATACATGTGGTTATTATTAATATACTCAACAACTTTAGATACTTGTTCACATTGTTCATCTATAGACATAAATCTATGAATACAACCAACACCACCTAACTCTACCATCTTTATTGCCATCTTATATTCACAAACTGTGTCCATACATGATGCAACATATGGTCTCAATAATCCATATCTTCTACTAACTAATGTTTGTAATTTTATATCACTTCTACTTTTTATCTCAGAATATTGAGGTACTAAAAGTATATCATCGTAAGTTAATGCCTTTTTTTTCATATTAACACTTTTATTTATCATTTATTTGGTTTATAATGTTCTACATACCTGTTTCTAACTCTAATTCCTTTTTTAATGTCGGAAATGGTTACACCTTCTTCCATTCCACCCATCGCACCAACAAAATCATCCACTTCTTCGTCAGTTGCATTTTCTAAAATAACTTCATATTCATCTGATGTTATGTTATAAAAAGCATAAACCATCATATCAAATAGGTCCAACATCCCACCCGAAACAGGCATATCTTTTGATACTTCTTCTCTTAAAATTTTACTCATTTTTTTGATTTTAAATGTCATTTAATTTTTCCATATCTACTTCAGGGTTCTCATCCAAATATTGTTGGTATTGATATAAACGATTTAAATCTCCGTAATTATCTTCCATCCATTCGAAAATTTCTGCAGTTCTTCGAAGAATTTGATCGATTGGATTTTCAACATAACCATCACTATCCTTCTCAGCCATAACATCCTTTGGAGTTGATACTGCTAAAGCGGTTAGTTCCCGTTTCGAAGATTCAATAAAACCTTCAATCTCTTTTATCTTTTCATCGAGTTCGTATCGATTTTGAAAGATTTGTCTATTCAAATAAATTTCTGTTGTAAACGCAGTTCCGTATCCCATATCTTTTATTTTTAATTATTTTTTAAATGATTTTTAACTAACTCCCAAGTTGACTCAAAACTATAACAAATAGGTTTACCATTTTCATCTTTTGCACCATACGCTTCCATTGGATCTCGATCAGTAAGTTCTCCTTGTGAATTGAATACCTTATAAATACTCCAGTCCTTTTCCCCCCAATCGTTCTCATAAACAAACCAATTAATCCATTCAACACCCTCCTCAGTGAAATGAGAATTTAATGCCGCATCAAATATTTTAACAACATTATCTTCGAGTTCGTACTTTCCGTCCATAAAGTTAAATCCCATTGAATATAACTCTCTAAAGTCCTCCATTAACTTCTTATAAGGCATCAATATACCTAAAAAATCTTCATATTCCATTCTCATCTTTGTTTTGATTTAAAAAATTTTCCCATTCAGTATCTTCTGACAATACGTTCACTGTTGAGTTTAACTTATAAGCATTTTCAACCATATCCTGTAACACTCCCTCACCATATGATGTTGCAGTACCATATCCTTTTTTATGACACTTGTAACAACTTCCTGAGTGACCAATGAAATAATAGTAATCATCATCAGATTCAACTGATTTGATACCACTATTTAGTTTCCATCTATCACCATCCAAATATCCACCTACCCAAGTAGCAAATACTTTATAAAATGGTACATCTAGATTATTGTCTATTTTTACCACCACCCATCTGTCAGGTGTTTCTGATATGTTTCTTTCTTTACTCATTTCTAATTGATTTTATAAGGGTTTAAGAGAATTGTAAATGCAGTTTCTAAGTCTTTCACAAATACAACCTCCTAAACTCTTTAATATCCATAATTTACTTTAATAGCCATTGCCTCTCTTTTACCTTCTTCACCTAGTTGTTCCATTACCTCAATAGCAATGTCTGTGTCTAGTTGACAAATAATATTTGAAATATAACCTAAAAGAACATCCCAGTTTTGAATATCTAGTTCTAGTTGTATTCCTTCTATTTCTGAGAGGATGGTGTTTACTTTACCTTGTCTTTTTTTATCTAGTTTCATTGTATCTTATTTTTAATCCATTTATCCATTAATGGTTCAAGTGATGGAGTGGTATGTCCTTCATTTTTCCAATCAGACATCTGTACCATTGCATCTCTCAACATATCTTTCACATCTGAAACAGTAAAACATTTTTCAGTTTCACCATCAACTAATACCATCTTTGAGTCATGTAGATAATCACTAACAAAATCTTCATTTAATTTTTTAATGTGTTTTCTTGCTGACCATAGAGTCAATTCTAATTCTTCTATTCTTTCAAAAACTGTTTTCATTGTATCTTATTTAGTAATTCTTGTATTTGTTTTTTTAGTGAAGGATTAACATCATCTAAATCTACATGCATCAACACTCTATCCAACATATATATACATTCATCTAGATCCTGGTATAGCCTTTGTTTTCCCTCTACGCAGGTATTATATCTTCGTTCCCACATTAAAGCATCATACTTATATTGATTATCTGCGAACATTCTTTTACTTGAATTATCTCTAGGCATCTTGTTTTTCTTTTAGTGTTAGTTCTTCTCCTGTTAGTGCGAAGTAAAGGTTTTGTAGTTGGTGGATGGATTTGATTCTTGGGAAAATGTCATGTGGTCTATACCATTCATATCCATCTGCACCACATATCTCAAACCAAACTTCCCCTTCTTCATGGTTGAATAGAGTAAAGGTGTTTGTAGACTTTAATGTTTTCTCAAACCCAAACTTCAACAACCATTCTTCAGTGAGGGGGATTGGTCTACAATACTTATCAACATACCCAGTTTCTGTTTTTATCTGTAAATCATTTAAAATTGCAGTTACTCTAGTAACACCATCATTAGGTTGTTCCACCCAGTTACCTATTCTTAATTCGTTTGCTTTCATTTCTTAATTTTATTACATATACATTTTGTATGTATAATCTTTTTTCCAAATGATATGGTTGAAATAATTACCTCATCGCACTTTTCACATTTTTTAATCAAAGTTTGATGCCCCATAAATTATTTCTTTTTTCTCTTTCTTCTTGATTTATGTCTTTTCAACATTTGTTCATGTTCTCTATATCTATTTAGATAGAGCCACTTAGATAACTCTTCTTTATATTTTTGTGAACTTTCTTGTGTTATGTGTTTAGACATATTACTTTATTTTTACTATTAATCTTGGCGGAAACCAATCACAAGTATATTCATCTTTGGATACTCTTACTCTCTTTTCCCACAAATCAATTCCTTGTACTGTTCCTTTTATTAAGTGTATCTTCCCACCAAGTCCATTCATTTTGACTTCAACTTGTTCACCTAATCTTAGATCTTTTATATCATCTACACTCATCTTTGTTTTGGTTTATTTAAGTGAATAATAAATTTCTCACTCTTCCCATACTTACTCTTCTCCATTGCTGAAACATGTATTCCATTAGTCATCTCTGTATGATAACAATACATAGTATCATTTTTAGATATTCTACCAACATGCATTACTTCTAACAATGCTTCTATGGCCTCATAATCTCCAATACCATCTCTTATCTCTACAATAAATTTACTCATCTTTGTTTTGGTTTAAGTACTTCAATATCTTGTCTGATGGTAAGTGTTTTGTCACATTCTTTTTTCCAGTTTTTTATAACTTCTTGTTCGATATTCTCTAACCATTTTGAGTAGGATATTTTTTCTTGATTAAGAAGCTGCTCCTGTTCTCTCATGAACCATGTTTTTAAATATTTACTCATCTTTGTTTTGGTTTAATAACTCATCAATTGTTTTAGGTTTATAATTCATGAGGTGCGCATCAACATTAAAGTATTTACTTTGTGTTAATATCTTCTTACCTTCATTATCACCATACCTATCCATAACCTCTACTTCCTCCAATGAATTAGTGTGGTGAATATGGGCATGAATATTTCCTCTACAGAAACTAATTTCATTAGGATGTATAGGGGCGTGTGTTAAAATAAATCCTTTATAAACTATCATTCCCGCAACACTATCTACATACTTCAACAACTCCTTTACATCCTGATGTCTATCATGATTCCCTAACACAACTATTTTTCTACCTTTTAATCTATCTAACTGGTAATAATAATCAGGTGTCTCCATTGTGATATCACCTAGAATATATGTTAAGTCTTTTTTATGTACAACTTTATTCCACTCTTCTATGAGATGTTCATCATGATAATATTCATCTTGAAATCCTCTGTATTTGGACATCCACTTATGTCCAAAGTGTAAACAACCAATAAACCTCACATTACTCATCTTTACCTTGTTTAATTAATCTTTTTAATTCATTATACCCCAAAAAATCCTCAAATTTATTGTTGTAAAACTCCAACATTCTTTCCGCCATTTCAAAATGTTCTTTAGTATTACAACTTTTAATTACTTTTTCAGTTTTCTTTTTCGCCTTTATTTGATCGATTAGTGTCATCGTTAATTTTTTTTATCAATTCTTTTATTTCTTCACAATTTTCGTATTCCTCAACAGACTCATAATAAGATAAAGACTTACTTAAACTGTCCACCCAATCTTCTCTATTCAACTCTGATGTCATAATAAAATTACTTATCGGGTTTATTATCCTAAAAACCACAATATTTTCTAAATCTTCGTTATACGCCTTTTTAACACTCTCAACAATTAGAGAATGTATCAACCATTTTTGATTTTTTAAGAATTCTTTTTCATCATCTTCATTAGAGAAATAAAAATCTTTCATAAATTTAATACTGCCTCTTTATATTCGTTATATTTTGTCTCACAGTAAAGTTCACCACCTTGTTGTGCAGTTTCATCAGAAAAGAAATGTTTTTCTTTTAGGTATTTACTTATCACTTTTCTGAAATGGTGTCTATCAATCGAACAGGTTAATTTATATTTATGTCCATCTACCAATACCGTAGAAGGTAAACCCATTTCATCCTCAACTATCGGATAAGCAACATTAATATACTTAATAAAATTTTCTTTTTCTTGTTCTTTCATAAAACAAATGTAAGCATAATTTCTTAATTATCCAAACCCATTTCAGAAATAATTTTATGTAGTTTGTGATCATTCATACCCAAATTATCTTTTAATTCTTTTATATCAGAACATTCAATATCTAATTTTTGATAGTATTGTTCATGTAAGACTAAAAGTTCATCAAATAATGTTATAAAATCAAAAAATACTGATCTGTCTCTAGTATTCTCTAATATCTTTATTGAACTCTCTATATCCCCTCTATGTATTTTATCAATTAAAAGGTGAGTACTACTTTTTATGATATTAATTTTTAGTTGTTCTAAATTATTATCAATCCTTTGCCTTAAATTTTTTACTGTGGTACTATTATCTTTTAAATTAGACAAAACTTCCTCTGTTAGTTCACCATTTTTACTGATAAGTCTAACCACTGAATTTTTTAAACCTTCATTATCCATAACCCAATAATACAAAATTTATATCATAAAATCAATAGGGTGTTTGTTTATTTAAAAATTTTTATTATATTTGTTGAAAAAAACGTAATACTCCTTTATACTTATAATAAAAGTATTGTTGTTATGGATGAGAAAATAGAAAAAATAGTTTTAGAACTTAAATCTGCTTTAGAGGAAAAGTATGGCGAAAACCTTAATAAGTTTTATTTAGTACAATTCAATGATGTTGTTAGTACTAAGTGGGAAGGTTTAATTTCGTTAAATTCTGGTGAAGAACACGAAAAAAGAAAGTATTACGTTATCAACGGCAATAATGTTGTTGGTGGATCTGTACTAGTAAATTAAAAGTTATGAATATTTTTATATTAGATTTAGACCCTAAAAAATGCGCTAAGTATCATGTAGACAAACATTGTATAAAACAATTGTTGGAATCAGCACAATTATTATGTGGTGTTCACCATATGACAGGTAGTGAAGCACCTTATGGTTTATCACATAAGAACCACCCTTGTGCAATATGGGCTAGAGAATGTGTGGAGAACTATGTTTGGTTGTGTGACTTAGGTATTGAGTTATGTAAAGAGTATACATATAGATATGGTAAAAGACATAAATCTCAAGATATTATTGAGTGGTGTATGATTAACTTACCTAACATAGAAGAGAAGGGTGAGTTAACCCCTTTCAGATTAGCAATGCCTGATGAATGTAAAGTGGGTGATCCTGTAGAATCTTACAGAGAATATTACAATGTATTTAAAAAAGATTTCGCTAAATGGAAAAATAGAGAAATCCCTAAATGGTTTGTATGTGTTTAAAAAAGTGGAGGATATCGGAGTCGAACCGATGACCCCTTGCGTGCAAGGCAAGTGCTCTAGCCAGCTGAGCTAATCCCCCAAAAATTTATAAATCAGTGTAAATGAAATGCCGAAAATAACTCGTAAAAATATTGTAATAAATATACTTTTATAAATTCCAACATTAAAAAATAATAAAATTGTAAAAATAGTACCAAATAAAAATAAATTTCTAAGTAATTTAAATAAATGCCACCCATCAGTAAAACCAACTAATAAAGTTGTGGATAAAGGAAATCTTTCACCTTGTTTTGGATCACCGTTTTTGTATTTATTTCTCCAAGAATGGTATGGATCCCAAAATAAATGATTTTTAAAATTTTTAAATCTCGATGATAGATAATGAAATTGTAATGTATCCATTACACCTTCAGACACTGCAGATAAAATAACCAATAATATGACTAATAAAATAATCATTTCTTATCCCAATTTTGATATATCCAAATAGCGTTAGCAATAAATCCACCATAAATGGCGATAAAAGAACCTATTCCTGCTATAATAGAATCATCAAATGTACCATCCATAACCCACATAGGCCAAAGTACACCAGCTACGCCAGTTAAAATACTTGGTATGGTGTGAAATAAAAATCTTCCTGTACTCATTTTTTCTTTTTTTTGTTTTTATTAGTCTTTAAGGTGAGTCATTAATACACCACCTAAAGAAGAAGCTTGTACCATAATGTTATTAATAACTTCATCATCTAATTTTGTTTTTCTTTTTGTGTAATCTATACCCATAACACCGATAAACTTATCATCGATTGTTTTAATAGCAAATAGATAACCAGATTTACAACCATTTTCTTCGGCAACATATTTTAAACCATAAGTATCAATTGATTCATCCTTATAATCAGATATTTCTATTAGATCTGCAGCAACTAATCTATTCATAGATTTAGAAAATAAATTAACTGGTATGTTTTGAAAACCATTTTGAATAGAAGATACACCTGTATTAACAGATTCATAGATTATAGAAAATTTTGTTATTGATTTACCTGTTGGGTAAAAATGCCCTCCATTATGAAATTGGGTAATCCAAATTCTGTCAGCTTTAATATTTTCTCTGATTTCTTCTATTTTACTAGTCACTAACTCACCAACCATCAGTGCTTCTTTAACTATATCAGGCTTTTCTTTCTTTTCTAATTTATTTTTTAGAAGTAAAAGTGTTACTGGACTAATAACACCTGTAATAAAGGCAATTGCTATCTCTAACATAATATAATTGTTTTTATATATAAATATCTTAGATCTCTAGAAAATAAAAAATATATAAAAAAAAATGGTAGATTTCTCTACCATTCTTTATCAAATTAAACAACTATGAATCACAGAATCGATTCAGATAGACTCCATAACATTTTGTTCACCTCCAAATTTTGATCGATTGAACGAATTGCTCTGCTACGAGATCTACGAACCTTTCCATTATCTTTAGGTGTGATTGTTAGAATACCACCTTGTAATAGGTTTTCTTGTACTCTGTTAAATACACTCCATAAGTCATTACCCGCATCTTCTTCTCTACGAATTTTCAACATCTGATTCACATCAATCATTTTGTCTTCACCCCATCGAGTGTCAGCAACTCTCTTTGCGAAATCATATTGTTGTGATGCGTTTAGTTCTTTACTCATCATATCTTGCACTCTACCAACTACCATTGGGATTTTCTCTGTGGACATTTCCACAACTTTAAGGATATCTTCTTTTTGAAACCCTTTGTGCATTACTCTGAACTCATCGAATGTTTGATCCGCAATAACCAAACCATTAGAACACACCAATCTAAATAAACCAACGTGAAACTTAAAAGATGAAGAACCATCGTGTGAGTTTGTAAGGAGAATTTCTGGGTGAGTATCACCAATTATTTTTGAGATTCCATTGTTGTTTTCATTTCTGAAACGTAACATATGTTTTTTGTAAGGTGATTTAGATTCGTGTCCCTTACGTGTACGAGTTTGTACTGCCTGTGTAGGTAACCAACCTTGTTCCCCTAAAATGTCAATCACCTCTGTTGTAGGTATAAATTTGTAAATGTGTGAAAGATGACTAGATGGGCTTTGTGTTAAAGCCGAAGGACAACTTTGTCCAATTTGATTTAAATTTAAAAATTCCATAACTATTATTTTTTTGATATATACAAATATAAGCACTTTTTTCCGATATAACAAACAATTTATTATTTTTTTTTAATATTTATTGAATATATTTATATTATATGAAGAAATTATCAGATAAGGAGATAAAACTGTTTCAGTTTTTAGATAAGAATGTCGGTGATGAACAAGATAAAAAAACCGCAATTAAATACCTAAAAGACTATTTAGGTTTTACACCAGAAGAAATTTTAAAATATTATTCCCTTTGGTATTATTCGAGTGGTGGTGATTACGAAACCTATGAATATGATGAAGAGGGTGAATTACTTAATTTCATAAATAGTATTTCTATATTAAGTAGTGAACAAATAGATGAGATTACTGACGATCTTTATGATTCAGGAAAATTAGATAAATTATTGGGTGATTTTTTTAATTCCAATTGTGGCGGTTGGAGATCCACCACCCCATGTATTACTTTTGAGTCGGGCGGTATTACAGTAGAATTAGATAGAGAAAACTGGAGGGAATACTTCTCAGGTTTAGGTGAAGATGATCTATGGATGTACGATAACGCATTTACTTCTTATAGTGATTATTATGAAGAAGTGATGGAAGACGAATTCGACTACGCCCATTACAATGATGATACTATTAATTATTTAGAAACCATTGCAATTCTCGCAGGACAAAATAGTTGGCCAGGAAAAAACAATGAGAAAATTAATGACGGAGAAATAAAAGATTTCCTTAACAAAACATTACCATCAAGTAACGTAGAAGATATCATAGACAATTATCTTAGTGAAGTATCTGTGGAGTTAACTAGGGCAAGATTAGAGGCAGTTAGATATTGTTATAATAACGAATCTAAATATAATACTAATGAGACTAGATGTAACTCAGGTGATTATTGTATTTTTATACCATATGAAGACTTAAAAGAATTTATCATAAATAAAAATATGTTAAATTTATCTGAGTTAAAAGATGCGGAAGTAAATGATGATATATACCTTAATGATTGTTATTACGATGCTTGGTTAGATGATGAAGGACACGATTCTTGTATAAGAGAATTAAATAGAAGTTTAGAGAGAACGATAGAAAAAATTACTGAAGACGATGAATTAGACTTAGAACAACTTATAAAAGATAGGAAGGAATTCTATAATATGTTGGATAAGTTTGGGTTTAGACAATACATGTCAACAACATCTGGAGGTTACTATAAATCCGAAGATGGTAAAATTGACTTACATACAGATAATATTAATTTTAAAGATAGAAAAATTAAATTTACTTATGAGGGTAAAACACATATGGTTCCTTTCGAAGATTTCCCTAACTGGGTCGGTGGTTCTGTATTAGATTTAAATGAAAGTGTTAAAATTAAAAAGAAGTTATTAAAAGAACAAAAAGAAAATATCACTAAGATATCCATATTTGATTTTGATGGTACCCTTATGAACACACCACACCCAGAAGAAGGAAAAAAAGAATGGGAGGAGTTTACAGGTAAAAAATACCCACACATAGGATGGTGGGGTAAACCTGAATCTTTAGATGACGCAGTGTTTGATATACAACCAATAGAGTCCACAGTTTCTGATTATAAAAAAGAAATGAGTAATCCAAATACATTGGTTATTATGTTAACAGGTAGACTACCACATCAATCTGAACAAATTGAGGAGTTATTGTCGTTACATAAAATCAATTTTGATGAATATCATTATAAAAGTAATGGTGATACCCTATCAAGTAAGATAAATACCATTAAATCATTATTACATCGTTATCCAAATGTGTCTGAGATCGAAATGTGGGAAGATAGAGAACCACACGCATTATCTTTCGAACAATGGGGTAAAGATAATAATATAAATTTAAATGTTAATTTAGTAGGTAGTGATCATATTACCATAAATGAATCCACAGAAAACAATAAAGAAAAGTTTTATGATGAGGTGGTGAAGATGTTGAGAAAACCACCTTA
>Ga0209652_1003440_pt1 | contig 11651 bp, 9 predicted proteins | sample SaaInl74LU_5_DNA_FD_184641 | JGI IMG/M metagenome (GOLD analysis project Ga0209652, IMG submission 184641) | Marine microbial communities from expanding oxygen minimum zones in the Saanich Inlet - ESP_74LU_5_DNA (SPAdes) (version 2) | ecosystem: Environmental > Aquatic > Marine > Intertidal zone ...
GTTGGCATCATACGGCAACGTAGGAACTAGTTACGGGTCTCCGATTATTTCCCGGACTGAGTAAAAAATCTACCTACTGTCCCAACGCAATCGGCCATTTTTTCTTGTTAAAAAATTTGTGCCTATTTAGACATATCAGTACCTATGGCTGAACGCATCTTGGAAGTCGGAAGCAGAAAGAATGAGGCGAACAGATGGTGTTTCGGTAAAAGTTGGTTTGGTGACGCGCACCTCCCATTCTACTGGCCTGGGAAGTTTGTAGATCTTGAAGCAAGACCCTCTGCATTTATTTACCGCAGAGGCCAGCCATAAATAGTCAGACACCATCCTGTCTTGGACAATACACTGATCTACCCACTACATACATATCGAGATAATTTATCTCCCCTGGAGCCGTTCTACTCAACATGGCCGTCAAATTCTCCGAGGAAACAAGCAGCGGCAGCAGCAATGGAAAAAAGAGCGGCGACTCTGCCTTCAACACCAAACGCAGGAACCGCGGTCTCTCTGTCATTTCCAAAAAGTTCGACATCGACGGCGATGGCAACCTCGATAAATATGAGATGCTCGCAAGAAGCCTTGATCATCAAAATTCAGGATCCATCACACCCGAGATTGTCGTCGCACTCTTGAAGGAACAAGATGCATTGAGGAAGCGGCAGTGGCTACTTCTCTTTGGGAATATTGTCCAATGGCTCCCCATTATTGCTGGAGCAGCGTACACTCTGTACAAATTTTCGGAGAGGCAGTATCAACAGAATGTGGGTGGGAAGATCTTGACTTCGATGGATTATATCCGGGAAGGGGTTGTTTCTTCCGATGAGATTCAGTCTTTGTGGGAATTGTCCGAGGGCAATGCATATTCTTTGACGGATCAGCAGCGCCAGGATTATTTGAGGGATGGGTTTGTAGTGCTGCCAAACTTCTTGACTAGAGATGAATCTCAGGTGTTGGATAAGGTGGTGACACATAACTTGAATGAGATGGCTTTTCCGGATTTGTTGACCAAGTGTTCACGTAAATTTCATGGAGAGTACTACCACTCATCTGTTACTCATAAATTCTGGCAGCAGCCTAGGATTTCGGATATGTTGTCCACCTTGGCGTTGGAAGGAGACGTTCCGTACATGGTAAGTCTGGGTTGAAAAAGAATGATTGGGTTTCGTCCGAATTATCACGTGTCTTATCTCTAATTTGCTCTTATGTCCTTCTAATCTACCCTTTTCAAGGTAACTTCGGAAATCCTGGAAATGCCCTCTGGAGCTCCGTGCATTCCTCAGGTAAGTCTAAGTTTGGTGGAGTAGAAATTGATTTTTGTTTTGAAGAGTGAGTTCATCAATTCTCATATTTTGCTTGCCCTCTTTTATGCTTCTTCATCCCAACATAGTGGCATTGGGATTTCCTTACCTTTCCACAGAACTTCAATGGCTCCTTTACTACTGGGACACAGATTTGGTGGTCGTCCGAAGAAGTGGACAGCAATGTCGGCGGAGGCTTGGCGTTTTTGCCGGGAAGCCACAAGTGGGCCAACTCTGTCGACGAGGGTGCCGCTTTGCACCCTTGCTTTGCGATGAATTTGTTTGAAAAGATGTCAACAGAATGTACGCAGCTTCTGGATCGGGAGATGGCCGTTCCGAAGCTGAGTCCGACTGATATTGTTGTTTTCAGCCGCTTCACGTTGCACCGATCTGTGGCAAGGAATCCATCTGTTCCCTTCAAGTCTCCTACTGGACGTAGGGGGTACACTCTGAGAGTAGGCTCTGCTCGTTCTATCTTCAAGCAAGACACTATGCAATGCTTCCCCTCTCACCCCTCCAGTCAATTTGGTAGGCAATTGAAGCAGGGGCAGAGGTATGATTCAGTGATTGATCCTGAGACTGGATTGCACCATAGTCAGGCCATCTACCGTCCAATGAATGAACAGGACAGCGAGGAGTGCTTGATTCGGGACGGAAAGGGAGCAAGGAGCATGTCCACAACGACTTTTCTCCACTACAGTGCGCAGAGTATCATCCGGCAAAAGATCAAGTGGAAGCTTGCTAAAAGTGTGGAGGACGTAGTCAATACAGTCGCGTTTCGCAAGCTACTTGATATTAGCTGCAAGGCAGTGCCGACGCCTGATGTGTAAAGGATTAGTAGGGGAATGCTTGTATTTGTTTAGCTAGCTCCGTTAGCTAGCTGAGAGGGGAAAGGAAAGAATTGCATAGACTTCATCAATGTGTATACTAAGGAGTACATACACATCATGTACATGATACACTATTATCTTTTACTAGAGTACTGGCTGGTGGTTGGGCTGTTGCCCACCACGCAGGCAGGCTCCGCTCTACTTATCTTGCCTTCATCATTACAGACACTACAATACTTTTACTTAGCCGCTTCCTTTCACGAATTGAGGAGACCTTTCGGTAGCTTCTCGTTCTGCTCCCCGTGGAAGATTGCTTTGTGCGTCATTCATCAAGCCAAGGTCCCGCAATTTTGCCACCTGCCGCCAAAAATTTAGCAATGACGCTCGACAAGCTCGACCACCCGACCACATACTGCTTTTTGTAGCATTGCATGAATCTTCCACCACTTATTGCTGCATCTTGGCTCTCAAGTCGGAACATACGCACCCAGTATAGCTCTTTCAAGTCGTTGTCATTGTTGCACAACAATATACTAATAAACTACTACACAATGAAGTTCTTCTTCCTCCTTGCCACAGTAACCTCCACCGCCACAGCCTTCACCACAGGCTTCGCTCCCTCTGTCGTTACCAAATCTGCTTCCGCTTTTTCATTTACTCTCAATGCCGAAGCTGCCGCAGCCACCACAAACGGCACCGACAAAAAGAAGGTCATCATCCTCGGAGGAGATGGATTCTGCGGATGGCCCACATCCCTTTATTTGAGTGATCAGGGACACGATGTTGTCATTGTGGATAATTTGAGCAGGAGGAATATTGATACAGAGTTGGGGTGTGATTCTTTGACTCCTATTCAGAGTCCTTCGGTGAGTTGAATCTTGGTAGCTGCGTTGCTAATTTCTTTGTGAAGGAGGATATGTTGTCATTGTCGTGTCGTATGCTTGTGTGGCAAGTGCCGACACAAGTAGACACATCTTGTGCACAAGCGGAGAAGTCGTGGGCACTGCAGCAGCACCATCCACACAATTATTATTATATATTATTCAGCGGGAAAAGTTTATGATTAATGCACTTATGGAATTACCGTCTGATGTTGCGTCCAATTTGGATGCAGCAGACTGAAGACAATTCTGCGGCTTGAATGAAACTTTTTGTCATGACAGAGAGAGGAAGAATACGGCATTTTGTGTCTACATGTGTTGGATTGAGAAGGCGTTCTCTCTCTCTATCATTGTTCTGAAATAATATGGTCTTTCATATCCATTCACAGACACCTAACTCCTCTTTTTGTCAATTTTCAGGTCCGTGTTCAAGCATGGAAGGAAGTTTCAGGAAAGGATATCAAATTTGTCAACCTTGACGTTGCCAAGGAATACGATCTTCTCGTCCAACTCATCAAAGAAGAGCAACCCGACTCCATCGTTCACTTCGCCGAACAACGTGCTGCTCCCTACTCCATGAAAAACTCCAAATGCAAGCGTTACACCGTCGACAACAACGTTTCTGGATCCAACAACTTGTGCTGTGCTGTAATTGATTCCGAAGTTGATGCTCACATTGTCCATCTTGGTACCATGGGAGTGTATGGATATGGAACATCTGGAGGTGAAATCCCCGAGGGATACATTGATGTTATCCTCCCTGGTGGACGTGAGCAGAACATTCTTCACCCCGCCTACCCTGGATCTGTGTACCATGCCACCAAGTGTCTTGATGCCCTTTTGTGGCAATTTTACCAAAAGAATGATAACCTTCGTGTGACTGATCTTCATCAGGGTATTGTATGGGGAACCAACACTCCCCAAACTATCCGTGATGAGCGTCTGATCAACCGTTTCGACTACGATGGAGACTACGGTACCGTATTGAACCGTTTCCTCATGCAGGGAGCCATGGGAGTTCCTCTCACCGTCTATGGAACCGGAGGACAAACCCGTGCCTTCATCCATGTGACTGACACTGCCCGTTGTATCGAAATTGCCATCAACAACCCCCCAAATGCTGGAGAACGTGTCGAAATCTTCAACCAAATTGCCGAAACTCGTCGTGTCCGTGATGTAGCTGAGATGGTCGCCAAGCAAACTGGAGTTGAGGCTAACTTCCTTCCCAACCCTCGACAGGAGGCTGCCGAGAACGAATTGGATGTGTCGAACAAGAAGTTCTGCAACTTGGGACTTGACCCTATTACATTAGATGAGGAGCTTTTCAGTGAGGTTACCGAGGTTGTAAACAAGTACAAACACAGGTGTGATCCTACAAAGATCTTGCCAGCCAGTTTCTGGAACAAGAAGAGGGCCGAAGAGTGTGCAACATTGGATCCTACCAGTGTGAAGGTCGAGGTATAAGGGTTGTACTGTTGATTGAAAGAAGGAGAGGAGACGATGCCAATAATCGGTAGAGTTCCTCTTGAAACAAAACAAAGCTCTTAAATATGGGGGTGTGAAAGGAGTTCATAGTAAGATGGTCGGAATTATATTAGAGAATGTGAATATTAAAGAATTCTTGATCTGTCACATATTATGGAATCGTAATATTTATGATGAAGAGAATTGTCAACTCTTTTCATATAAAGTGCATTTCAGATTTCCATAACAGCAGTTTTATGCAACAAGCAATCCTTTTATGTTTAATTGTCTTTCTTATCAAGAGATATCTTCTTTGTCTCCTTCAACCAAAAATATCTCACAAGTAAACTCCACAGCAAACACGGCACGAAAGGTGCAAAAATAAAATACATTCCCTGCATTCCACTCGCAAACTCTTTCCATGCATTGCCTCCTTCTTCACCATTCTCCTCCGTGCCAGTGGTGCCGTCACTCTCATCAGTAGTAGTAGTTGTTGCATCTGCATCATTTTCTACCAACAACGGAGCTAATATCTTCGTCTCCAATAAATAAAATGATAATGCCAAAGCAGATCCAATTAAATACAGTGTTGCCACAAAGTCATAATTGATTCCGTCTCGTGGTCTCACTGGCCATGGGACGTGGCTGAAATTGGGTAAATTTTTGGGGCGGTTAATTGCTGCTGTATTTGAGCCATCTGCGGCTGTAGATTCGGACGCCATATTATATTATTATTGGTTTGTTGACGAGAAGTATATTGAAGATAATGATGTTATGAGAGGGCTGATAATTATTGAATTGCGATGGCGGCCCGAGGGTGATTAGCCCACACGGTAAACAACACACCTCAAATCTGTATTTAATTCCTACGTACACCTACTTTTTCTACGTAGCTCCCCCTCCCACACGAACAAACAGCAAAATGAACTGATCGAGCGAGCAAATGAATATCAATGCAAGCATCGAAGAGTACCATCGAAACAAATAAACATGAATTCCAACAGCACAGCCCGAACGGACGGAGACGCCAACATCACCAACAAGCGCAATCAATGCGGCAGAAATATCGATGCACTTGGACTGATTAACTTAGCTATTATTATCGATGCACTTGGAGAGCAGTTCGAGTTGTTGGGCGAGGCAGCGACGAAAGATACCAACGATGCGTCTCTTTCAACTTTGCCTGATAGTGTGCTTCTTCATATTGTTAGCTTCGTCCTTGGAAGAGATAAAGCCGACAGTCCTCTTGCCGACTCTCGTCGGCAGGCTCATATCCGGTGCCATTTTCCTGCAAGCTTTGGTGAAGCCTATCAACGTCTTGATGCGGCACGCATTGGTGCACGGTTGAAACAACAACTTGCTCTAGAGAAAATATGCCGCAGATTCTCAACACTTCTTGGTAAAGACTCAACAATGAGGCTGTTGTATCCTAATTTGGAAGAGAACCTCGAGTTTGATTACAAAGTAGACACTTTACGTGAGAAGCTTTTCATTGCTAATGGAGTGATAATGAATATACTGTACCACGTGTCGGCAGATAATCAAATCTGCACATATATGGGTGGGGCGGATGGGGTGCGTCGTGTTGTTGAAAGCATTCTTGCCAAGATGGAGCAACCATGTGAGCAACACGTTGCGTACGGTCACATGGAAGGAGATATTCTTAGACCACCACAATTTCCTGGAAATGGATTCAAATTATTTCTCAGAGGGGATAGCATTGCATATCTGACTGAAGTGGTTGAGCAGCACATGGTGTATAGATTATACAACGCTTGGAGTGCAGCCAAGTTTCGCTCAAAACCTCCAAGCAGTCATCCGTATCCAATGCTTTGCGAAGATGATATCTTGTTCGTTGATTCGATTATTGCATCTGATTTTAGCAAATTTCATATATGTGCCATTTACCGCCATTTGCACAACTGCAGTAGACTATGTTTCACCGATTCTCCGAAAATATGGTTGTGGCCGGACGATAACTGCCTGGGTGAAGATATCCTAGGAGCTGAGCAAAGGCAGCGTATGGTCAGAGCTATTGCTAGTCGTGCTGGGATCGTAAAGCTGAATGGTGCTGCATTTGACTCTATTGCAGCAGAAATCTTGCACTTTATGGCTACCATTGTCATTGACGCGTTTGAGGCATCAAAATCTCTATGGTGCCCTTGCGCTAATGTTGGAACTTTGGGACTGGACAACCTCGTTGCTGGCAATACGGGGGAAGCAGTAGCGATTGATGATGAGATGATTGGAGAGGAAGAGTGCGATGATGCTTCTGCACATAGCTATCTTGAATCCGATTACATTACCAACCATCCTCCACCTCCCGGCACGCTCGATGAGGAAGGCAGACACGTGTGTGTCATCATACCCCGACAGATCAAAGATGCGGCCGTTCGTATTGGTATGAAGCCACTTCTTGATAGCCAAAGTTGGGAAGTGAGCGAGGGGCGCACGAAGAAGGAAGAAGTGAATGAAGCTATCGCATTATATGGATTATCATTAGATGACGACAGCTCATCGGAAGCCGGGAGCGACGGTGGGTCTGTATGGAAACCAAATAGTGCTGAAGAGGCTAGCAATGACCACGATTTGGAAGAGTGGTGAAATGCAGTCATGCATATTTATGAAATACAAAGTATTCAGAGGAGCATTCCTTTTATGAACTAAATTTACACTTACATCAAATTATTGACATCGTATTGTAGCAATTGACATCTTCTTGTAGCAGCCAGTATTAAGATACCGTCTGGCTGCTCCTACCCCTGCACATGGAATCCATTTGACAGCAGGGTCCAATTGAAATGAAATCAATAAGTTGTGATATGAAACCAGTACTGCACGTATCTTCCATCTTTCCAGTAGTATTTGACTCTTTTCCACTTCTTGAGCTTCTCTGGCTCCTACTGCTTCTCCTCTTGCTTTCCTTGGAGCCGTCTTCGAACAACACTTGATCAGGACAAGACATGCGATCCATACGAGGTGGACTTTCTGGTTCAGCCAAGTCCAAAATCTCGTTGTAAAAGCTATTATCAGCTGAGGATGCACCAGTAGAAATAGTATCAAAACTACACTTTTGTAGGCTTGGTGGAGACTCAGGAGAATTGCTACTCTTCGTTGAAGGAGTGGCTTGAGTACGCATACTACGAAGAAATGGCTTCTTGGGTGCATTTGGAGTGCTTGTCGCGATTCTGTTCTGTCTGCTACTACCCATCGAGCTTGGCGTACCAGGATTGGCTGTTGTTGTTGTTGTTGCTGCTGCTGCTACAATCTGACCATTTTCCAATACCTCCCAATTATGTACCTCCCATGTCTGCTGATGTTCAGCACCCTTCCTCCTTGGAGAGCCCGATGCCGATGATGAAGCCTCGGTAATGTTGGAAGCACGAATAATACGGTTTTTCCTCTCTTGGATAGGTGTGAGTTGGATCCTATCATTGTGGTCATCTGAGATGTTTACTGAGCTATCATCTCCAGATGCCAACTTGGCCATTCCGTTTCGCATTTGAATCTTGTAGAACGATGGCTTTTGCCGTTGTTCTCTCTCGGAGCTTGTGCTAGCATTAAGTTCGTGCCGTGAGACACTGCTCCCAGTTTGGATGGGACGTGATAGACCAAGGAGTCTACTTGTGTCAGCCGATTCACTTTCGGGAATTGTAAGCGGTGGCCACGATGGTCCACGAGGAAGAGCTGCCATTATCGACTCTTCGCTGCTCGCACTGCTTGCGGATGGAGAGTAGGTATGTTTCGGCCGACGAAAGATGGCCCGGTGTGTTGGAGGTGAAGGAGTGCGAGGAGGAGAGTTTTGCTGTGTTTCTCCTCCAGTTTGCCCGCCGCTACGAAAGATGCCCTGCACAGACCTCATTGTTGTTGTCTCCGATTGTGTTCTTGCGTCAAATAAGAGTGTTGCTATCGATATATTATTGGTTGCTCGCTCTTGGTGGATTGTACATTGAGATGAGGAGGAGAAGGGCGCCTCTACTCTGACAGAGTTGGCGTCGTTGTGGGGTGAATTTTTGGCCGCCAAATCTCAGTTCCATGCGTAGGAATTAGTACTCAGGAACACGACTATGTAACGTTCGGAAGAACCGCCAAAGAAACTTTCTTGCATCTGCGTGACTTGGCGCAGCTTTCTTTCTCCTCGCCCGTCTGTTGTGCCGCCGCAAGCAGACAACAAAGAAAACCGCTTTGTGGCCGAAGAAACCCGTCTTCTTGTCGGGTCGGCCGTCGGCCGGAAGAAACGAAAGTCATGGGGCCAGAACGTCTGATGGATCATACAAATACTCTTGTGCGATTTGGACAGTCATTCAATTCGGCGTGTGGATATTAGCTCTCATTCTTTTGGGCGTTACTAGTGGCTTTTCCATTGTGTTTTACGGTGTAGTAGGAGTACTTGCACTCATCTCATCGCCTTGACCCAAGTACGATTTTACATGAGACAAAAGTATTCGATTTTGAGTGACTGCCTTTGTATGTGCTGCTGCTCGTGTTGTGGTGTCATTCAAATGATGTGACACAAGCATGATGAACGGGGGTATTGGTACAATTGCACAAGTCAGACTGGGTTGAATGAAGATGCCTTAGAGATTGTCCCTCGACACACGGCTCTTGCTTTGGGTTTTCGTTCTTGCGCCACAAGGGCGCCTGGTTCTTGGTGCGGGGAAACGGTCCGTCAACAAAAACGGCTCGAAAAAGGGTCAGGTACATAGCATGAATTAGACATACTTCCTTGTCACTTAAAAAGATACGCTTGGCTGCTTGGGCTTGGGCTTGGCACTAGCACTCACTCCCGCCCCAAGAAATCTTCATCAAGAAGAGGGATCAAGAAGAGGGAAATGATCCATTCGCAGGAGATATGATTGTCTATGAGATAGTCTATGCTCCTCTTCCTCTGGCTCTGGGCTCTGGTACTGGTATTGGTATCCCCACTGGGAGGGGTAAAATTCCAGCAGCAGTGTTGTACTTGTTCTTCTCTCCTTCTCTGCGTTCTGCAGCCGAGTCGATAGCTTCAGATTCAGGGAGACCTCTCACATCCCTACACCTACACGCCGATGGCCATCGTGCAAGTGCAAGCATCTAGAGAGAGATAGAGAGCGCAGGCCAGGGTAAGTACATGTCATCAAATTCTTACAAAAACGGCGTTGCTGGCGACCACGATAACTCCAAGATGATGATCAGTTGTAGGTTATAGGAATGGAGAGGCCGCCAGAGACTTGTGCCACGAGAGTACTTCCACAAAAACATAATAATGAAGCTCAACAAACGTCTGAAATCTACCTATATATCATCCTCCTATCTATCCCTATGTATTGTACAATACCAGCCAGCTGACAAACCACAATAACCACAACGCCAACCCAAAAATCAAGCTAAGATCCGCACTGTGCTTTTGATTTGAGTGTTCCCTCATGAATTACAACTGCAGCTGCAGTAATTATTCACATCGATTGTAAGGTAGAAGGAATTGTGTGCCACTCTGCTTGCCACTCTGTGCTTTCCAACGCAATCGGCTTCAACAACTCTGATTATCTCTCTTTGTCTTTGTCGCATCATAATCATAATTGATTGTGATTATCTGCATGTCATAATAGTATTATATCTGATTGTTTTCTGTTTTCACAGCTCTGATCTCCGCTGACCCGTTGCCTGTTGCCTCGCTCTCTCGTATCAAGAGATTTGATCAACGCTTCTCCTCTATGTAAGTACCCTGCCTTAGTACGGCCTTTTGGCTTCGCTTGTGTGTGTTTTCCTAATTCTAATTCTATTTATGAAATCCATTAGAATTCTAAGATGCTCCCCTGTGACTTAGGACCCGTTCACACACATCAACGCAAAGAAAGCGAGTTGAGACTTGACTCCATGCTACTTTAGCTGCTTCTAATTCCATCTGCTGTGAAAATTCACGGAACTTCAATCTTTTACTTCACGGATCCATCGTTGTGTGGACAAATGACAAATGACAAATCTTTTCACCGTCAGCAGCAGCGTCATAGCAGACATAAATATTACAGCTAGAGCTGTGTATTTATTCGCATCGATGGCATCGATTGCGTTCGTTCCACACGGCCTTCCAATCGGCTTCCACACAAATCCGATTATCTCTCTTTGATCATACTTAATTGAGTGAGTATCTGCATGTCATAATATTATTAACATCTAATTGATTCCACGGCTCTGCTGACCAGACGTTGCACATCTCGTATACATCATTAAACAAAATATCTTTCCACCGCAGACACTCGACATCATGTCTTCCTTTGCCGGCGCTGCACGTTTCCTCCTACTCAATGTCCTCGGCTTTTATGGCAATCATCGGTCTACGGCCGATGCTGCATCTGCTTCACCTTCACCTGTATCGGTATGGCGCAGTGACCTCGATTGGGGATTGGGCCGCATTGGCTTCAAAGCTCTCCTCATCCGCGTCTCTCATCGACACTTCCTACGATGACTACGCAGACCAATGTATGCCTGAGTTTACTGAGCCTAGCCCGACAAATCATGCTCTTATTGACCAGCCTTCTGGGATGTGCTTGCCTCATCTATTCTTTGGCTGGGAAATGAGCTCGCCTCGTCCTAGCGAAAATTGTCATTTGGATCAAACCTATGACCAGCTTTTTCAAGATTTGATTTATGTCAATCCTCCAGCAGATCTTGAGAGCTGGATACTCGACCCAACCAATCCAAGCCTTGATCTCCCTTACAAAGTGTTGTTTCCCGTCGTTGCCTCAGATGTGTTGTTGCAGCAGTCAACTTTGCCAAGGAGCATGAACTTGAAATCAGTGTGAAGAACAGTGGCCACAGTTATCAAGGTGCATCATCGAAGAAGGACACACTCCTACTGAACATGAACCGATACACCCATTATGCTCCAACTGGAATCATGGACTGTGATGCATCCATCTTGGATACCACAGTAGCTGAGGATCTGAGCAATCAGCCTTGCCTGCTGTCATTGGCAAAGAACAAGTCCAGTCTGATTCGTGTCGGTGGAGGCGAGAACTTTGGTAAGTTGTTTATTTGATAGATCTCTTTGTTGGCTTCACCTGTATATCATTATCATGTGTTCTAATATCAATCTCATTTTACTTACACTCATTGATGCTAAAAGACAAGGTATACCGAGCTGTGGTAGCTGTCAATGAGGCGGAAGGCTACAAGTATCACCTAGTAGGAGGTGCAGC
>Ga0209652_1003441_pt1 | contig 11651 bp, 10 predicted proteins | sample SaaInl74LU_5_DNA_FD_184641 | JGI IMG/M metagenome (GOLD analysis project Ga0209652, IMG submission 184641) | Marine microbial communities from expanding oxygen minimum zones in the Saanich Inlet - ESP_74LU_5_DNA (SPAdes) (version 2) | ecosystem: Environmental > Aquatic > Marine > Intertidal zone...
CAGTGTGCAGCCGGCCGACGGCATATAACTTCATCGATCCAATGCGGCAGATATGGTGCATATTCCCACCGCTACTGACAGCGGCAGCAGCGTTCTCATGTTCACCGGTCTCGTTGCACAGCAGTCGCATCCGTGGTTTGGAGAGTGGGGTATCATTATTTGCCGCTCGTCGTCGGAGGTCATGGGATGAGAGCTATGAGCTGCTGCTATCATATAAAGAGGAGCACGGGCATACCAACGTGCCTCAATCAGAGAAACCACTCGGAGCTTGGGTAAATAGTCAACGCATTGAGCATGCAAAGTACTTACGTTGGATAGAAGAAGACGGCAACGAGGACACAGAATTACCGAAAACATCAATGGATTCACGAAGAAAGAAGCTGTTAGATGATGTTGATTTTGTGTGGGATGCGGTTGCTCACACTTGGATTACACGCTATGAAGAGTTATGCGACTTCCGACAGGAGCATGGTCACTGTGTTGTACCTCGATCCAATGGCCGACTTGGAGCTTGGGTAGAAAAGATGAGGATAGAACACAAAAAGTACAATACATTACTTACCGAAGAAAATCCCAAGAATTCAAAGCTAAAGACAATACTGACCCAAGATCGAGTTCAAAAGTTGAATGACATAGACTTTGTTTGGAATGTGAGAGAGAAGCAATTTGAACAAAATCTTGGCGAGCTTAGAATATACAAAGGTAAGTTATCTATGAGTGGTAGTAATGTTTCCGAATGCTATAGTCGGCTAGTCTTACGATCTTGTCCTATTCTTAGAGATGAATGGTCACATAGATCCACGGTATATGAATGGCAAGTTAGCCTTGTGGGTGCGTAGAATGGAGCGAGAATATCGATTGTATTTACAAGCTACCAGTGAAGAAGAGGAATCTGCCGTCATGTCAAAAGAGAGGCGACTGGCACTAGAAAGCGTTGGGTTTTGTGAAGAAATGTTTGACGAGCCCAGATCTCGATCCACCGTCAAACCACGTGCTACGTGGGAAGAACGTTTTGAAGAGCTAAAGGAATACAAGAGAGTTAATGGAGATTGCGTTGTTCCTAAGAATTATGGCCCTCTCGGATCTTGGGTACGTTCGCAGAGACACTTGAGAAAGGAACAGGGGACTATGGGCGTATCTTTCGAAGGAGGAGGTCAACTCTCACAAGATAGAGTTGATAGGTTGAACGATTTAGGCTTTGTTTGGGATGTACACCAATATCAATGGAATCAAACCTATCATGAACTTCTAGCATATCGCAAAGAGCACGGAGATTGCAACGTACCCATGTCCTACGGTGGGCTCGGCCTGTGGGTTTTTAATCAGCGCGCATATTACAATTCATACCGTCGAGGTCAGTCCTCTCACATGACCGAGTCGCGGTTACAAATACTCGAATCTATTGGATTTGCGTTTGACCTTGGTCAACAAATCAGTAGTGCGGCAGATGAGCGCTGGCGCAATAGATTGACCGAGTTGAAAGACTATGCAGAGCAATGGGGAACATTGAACGTCAAACAAAGCCGCAACCCCTCGTTGTACAACTGGTGCCAGCGACAAAAAGCTTGTTATCGTGCTAAACGAGAGGGCAAGAAATCACCTCTGACTGCCGAAAGAGAAAACGCCCTTCGGTCAACAGGGTTTCTAGAAAGCATTGAAATGACTAGATCATAAGATAATAATATGTAAGATTAAATTTGTACATTATAAAAGCTTATCGACCCTAGTAAAACATTGACCTTGAAAAACTCCTCTCTCCTGTAAAGATTGGGAGGTACGTCAAATAGAATGACACGCCATAGCAGTACAACAAAATGCACGAAACTAGACCTAGGGCCATTGTTGAACTTTCATCGGCACTGCAGCCCCCACCACCCAATACTTTCATGCATCCATACACATCGTGGTATTTGACCGTAACAAATGTTACAATCGTAGAATAACAGAGGAACGTCAACGCCGACAAGATAACGAATGACCCCCAAAAGGAGGAAATCTCACCCTTTGCCACCATTTCCCTCGTCTCTTTCTTCTGTCTTGGAAGTAATGGCAGCGATAGCAAGCTTGAGACGTTTATCAGCATAACAAGTGCCTGCAGTGATGCGAATTGCGATCGAACTTCAGGTGTATCCGTTGCTATACTTTCCTGATCATTGAGAAGCGGAAAGAAAGCCAGAAGCTGGTAGCTGACAACTGCACTAAGTGGAGATACTGCGTTTGTAGCTGTTGTAATCAACGAATATGTTATAGCTTCGTACCCTGGCTCAGCCACCTCAACTATCGACATAATATTAATAAATCAACGGTTAGAAGAAGAAAAGGACAGCCAAAAGTTAAAAGATTTGTGCCAATACTTACCCATACATGCGTGTGAAGCAAGAAAGTTGAGTGTGTACATGAACAAAGCACTGACATCGGTAAAGATGTAGAACCAGGAATTCCTCCAGACGTCGAACTGCAGCGTAGTGAGAGTAGTCGAGAAGATGATAAAATAATAGTCAGAAAAAATTGAGTGGGTGAATCTCATTATCTGTCTCCACCGCCGCCAGCGGAAGGCGGAAGCGCTCATTCATGGGCCAGCGGCAGTGGCAATGCAGGCTACTCACAATGATGATGAAGTAGAGGCTGTTAAACACAAGGACCAACAACGACCCAGCCAACACCTGTTTCCTCCAGCTGACATTCAAAGCATACTTTCGAACCAAATTAAGCCCAACAAAGAAGAAGAACTTTTCGAAGATGACCATTATTGAGTGTTGAAATGTGTGCAAGTCGAGCCAGACATAGTTTGCTGGCATTTTAGCTGCATTAGAGACCCCGAATGTTATATGTGAGATCATGCCATACAATATCACCTGCCAAGCGGCTTTCCTCTTCAGTTGTGACCAGAACTTGGCGAGGAACTCTAGTCGTGGCTCAGCTTGAACTTTGTCTTCCTTCAGACGCAAGTACAGAGGAATGCTTGCAAAGATTACGAAGCAAATGCTAATTGCGAACTCTGGAATCGACAAGTCCCATTCAAACGTAGCATCATCACACATTTCGTAACACCAGCTGTATGGATTGTTCGTGTAGAGCTCTGGATCGACACGTTTGATGATATAAATGTTGTTCGTGCATGGTATTGATGGATCAGGCTGGTAACCTGGACAATTCATTTCAGGCCCTGAAAACCCGACCAAGATCAGGAGGTTAATCGCAATTTGACCTAATTTGCTCACCGAGTAAACAAGAGTTTGCATTGTGCCCCTCTTTTCAATAGGCTCACGATGGGCAATATAAACCATGAAGCCATCACTAGCTACATCTGCCCACACGTAACCCAAATTAGCCAGTGCAAACATAATCACGAGGTTTCTAGGATCGACATCATTTCCTTCTCTTGCTAGTGCTATTAATACTGCCGCACAAAACAACCAGCCAATCACTATGTAAGGTTTTCTTTTGTATCCAAATATGGGAAAGCAGTCACTTAGAAATCCGAATACAATCTTGTAGCTCCAAAAGACCATTATGACAGCGTATGACGCAGTCATTAAGCTTGCTGTGGCACCGGCTTTGACAATCAGCACTGGATACAAAAGTGAAGTGGAGCCACCCATCATGAGGCCGACAGAGAAGTAGTTCGCAACTACTCCGAAATAATCGTTGGAGAGTGGGTTTATATCACCGTCAGCGGAAATGTTGTATATATCGCCTTCCTTCTTCTGTTTATCGATCGCAGTGATCTTCCGCTCCTCTGGGTCTTCGCCAGCTGATTGACTCATCATCACAGTTCTAAGATTTGTGTCCACTGACCCATTGCTTGCAGAGCGGTCATCATCAAACGATTCCCCTGCACCACCATCGGCTTGTCGTCGGAAAATTCTGAAAGGGGCTGGCCGGCGGAAGCTGTAACCTCCAGCACCTCGACGACGAGTACCTCCGTCGGTTGCTGCTCTTCGTTCCGAATCGGAAGGAATGTTCTCAAGAATGTCGTTCGCTGTTTCATCACAGCCGGCTAAACTAAAATTTTGCATCTTGCAGTGGTGGGTTGTGTCGGTTTGATAGAGCTAACCTGGCGTACTATAAGTTTCTGTTGTCTGTTTCCTCCTACTGCACGCCCGGCTGTCATGGTTGTTCTCTTTTGGCTTTGGCTTTTGAATGACCGTGACTGTGACTCGTGACCCAGATGCGACAAGACTCCCACTTTGGTCATCATCACTTCCTCTCTCCTCTCTTAGATGAGGTACTTACGTAATCTTCGAAAGTAAAAGGTCTAGTGATGATTTTGTTACGCACTACTTATATGTGATTTGCAACTGTAGCCGTGCAGCCTCACTTAGTACCACAATCTCTATTGTGTGTAGACATGAATTTCTTTTGCACGCAGAGCTTTAGTTTCGTAATGAAACGCATTCAGGCCGAGCATCTTTGTGAAACACGCACAAACAACATCTGGGCCGTCATTCAAGCTCTTTGTGCAGAACCCCACCGTCTACAATATCATATCTTGCTAAACAATTCAAAAATACAACATATGTCTAAAGTTCTGTCTTGACCTTTTGTTTCTCTGGTGGCACCTCCTCTTTCTTCTTTGTTTCATCTGGTTTTGGCTGAGACTTTACCTCCGTCTTGAGCGCGTGTTCTGTGAAGAAAGATCGAAGTCTATGGAGGTTCCATTTGCCATCAAAGGTAACCAAACTTTGCTTCTCTTCTCCATCACCAGTATGCGGAGCAGCACTGATGAGAGCTTGCCCACGAACTCCGTACTCGAAGAAAATATTTCTGTTTTCCTTCTTGGATAGAGAGATGTGAGCAACGAGTACTCGCCTACGAAACTCTGTGCTCAAATACTTCATTTCATTCATTACAAGTCGATTCTCTGAGAAGACAAGCATCATAGGCAACCCATATTTGGTTGCCTTTGCCTTGAACTTTTCAAAATCCTCCGATCCACTGATTCTCTCTACAAAACTAGGCATGGAATCAAGAGCAAATTGTTTCATATCATCTGCTTTCCTTTCCATGTTGTAGTCGACTACATTCTTTTGTTTGTTCGTTCTTGCCTTGCGTTTCGGTACTAGAAGCTTGATGGTTGGAGTGCCTCTAATCTCGCCCAGAACGGCAGGCGCAGGACCGGATTTCTCAGTGTCCCAGTAAGCAATCTTTACAAATCCCTTGATGTTGGTAGCCAACTCCTCCCACTCTGGATTGAGAAGTTGGCAGTATCCTCATCCCGATCGGCTGTCGATAATATGATTACGATAAGGTGTTAGAAACAGTAGAAGCAGCAACGACATGACGAATGAGAGATTACCAAAGACCTCACCATACGTTGACAAAAACCGCATGAGGAGAATCTTCCACCTCACGCCTCCAGTTCCGAGAATTGAGGAGAACAACATTCGATGAGAAGTTGCTGCTGACCAGGACAAAGGAAGAAACAAGCAGGCCTACAATGGCCAAACAGCCAGATTTTGATAGGATAGCCATTGCAACTATTTGATGCTGAGATTAGCCACGTCTAATATCCAACAGCAACAGTGCTTGGCACCGACCTTCGAAGATATCTTTGTCTTCTTTTTATGCATGTTGGTTGATGCTGCTGATGTGACAGAATGATAATACAAAATATGACATCATGGTTATCGGCTACGACGATTGACAGCGACACGGATACCGCTTCCTGTGACATTTTTCAAGCAGCCCCACTCTCGCTCGAGATCAAAACTTGCCTCCACCTTTTGCCGAGGCCAGTGCACCGGGCAGTAGACTTGCCTCTCTCCAGCACCTACTTATCCTCAGCCTATCCTCCTTGCTCTTGTTCAGCATATTATTATCATTGCTCTCCTTTAAAATTATCAAATCATCATGACATCATCATCAACGAAGTTCGTCCTCGCCGTCTCGATGCTTGCTGCCGCAGAAGCAACAAGTGTGCTTCGTGGTAACCTCGACAAAAGAGAATTGGAAGCTTCAGAGTGCAACGGAAGGCGCTGGCACTTCACATTGAGTGAAACAATGCAATGGTAAGTACGCAAGTATGCGGATCATATCTTGTGTATCCTAACTATTCCGTCTCTTACCAACTAATCTCTCTTCCCTATGTCAATGCCAGCTCAAATGACATGGATTATCCACTAGCATGGGACAACGGCGAAAGTTATGTTGGTCTCACAATCTTTACGTCTATATCTGATTGCTGTGCCGCAATTGAAGCAAACGGAAGATCCTGTGAAGTGATCGATGAGTGTGCAGTTGTGGAAGAGGAAGTGAATGACATCAAGACACAATCCTACCATGACAGGCAGAATTGTGGTCAGAAGTGGCACATGAATCTGGAAAGAACCTGGGGTTGCTCGAATTCTAAAGACTTTCCTGATGATTGGTGGTTTGAAGAAAATGTGGAGCAAATGCTTCATGATACCCCTGAGAGCTGCTGCAATGAAATCTTCGGCAACCCAGATTGCGAAATAACCGATGAGTGTGCCATTGACATCAACAACCCATGCACTGAGCCAGTTTGGCATTATGATAGTGAGAATCATCTATGCACCAATCATGGAAATTATCCTATGATGTGGGAATTGGAAGAGGAGAAGTATTTGTATCAGACACACGAAGAATGCTGTGAGAAGAACGCGAGTTGGTTACAAGGATTGCATTGCAATGTTCACGACTTCTGCAGCGAATGGAATGAGGTCGTAGGCCGTGACTAGGAACTGGAACGGTGATGTATATTAGGCCAGATTAGTAATGTACACTGAAAAGAGACAGACTGTTATTATAGTAAAACATATTGTATTTCATAGTAGTTCTTGTTGTCTATTTGGCAGAAGTTCAGCTCCGTGTCAGTATCTATCTACCTTCTTTTCTAGAACAACAGTAACAATGCTACATCAGCGACTTTACTCGTCTTCTGCGTCTACAAACTCTGACGAAAACAGCAATAATGCAACACCAGCGGCTTTACTCGACTTCTGCGTCTACAAACTCTGTTGATGGCCGAGAAAGCATATTGTCATGTGGCAACAGTTCACCGCTTGTGCGGAATGCGCGTGCAGCAGATGCAAGACCCAAGTTTGTAGCCTTGCTCGTGTATAAACAAGCGTAGTTCTTGACAAAGTAACCAAAGCGAGAATCTTGGTAACCAGCAACAAACTGAGAGCAAGAGAGCAGCAATGAATTAGAGGGTGCGGTCACGTTCCAAAAACACAAATTCAACCAATTTGACTTTGACTCACCATTTGACCCCACCTTGGGTGGAACGCTGAATGATACTGCCTGTGTGCTTCAGATAGCTTCTCTTTAATCTTCCCATCATCTTCTTCAATTTGTTCAATCTTCTTTTCCATTGCTCTACTTTCACTGAAGCTGGCTTTCGTCATTTCCAGACGCAATGTATCAGCGTATGCACCAAGCTCATCTCTCAAACTTCTCAGTTGCATAATGGACTTTCGAAGGTCTACCTGACTGTTGAAGATGCGCATTTCCTCGGGAAGTTCTGGCATGATAAAGCACGATCTCCAACCAAGAGCACGTTTTGAACGCAAGACATCAGCGTAGAGATGATCTCCGACATAAATGATTTCTTCTCCTGCAGTAGTTTCAAGCATTGCTTGAAGATGATTCCAATTTCCTCCCTGAAAGCATTTACCCATTTCCAAAAACTTCTCTGCACCATTTTCACCAAGTGCTTCAATTTCAAACAATCCATCAGTATTTTTCAGTGAACCATCCTCGGGCATAACACGGAACAAGTTGAGGTAGGGATCTTTCAAGTATGCCGGCTTGCATGCACCAACCACCACCAAATCAAACAACTCAGTCCATTCATTCTTCTTTTGAGTTTCCTCATCCACCTTCTTTTCATGATACAAGTAATTCATAGCCGTCGAAGTATATTCCCAATAACTGTTCGTCAATAAGAATACCTTGATACCATTCTCACGGTACTGTCTCAACATGGGTAACAATCCATCATCCAACACAAGATACTTCTCTGGATCACGTGCCACTTCATCTTTAATGACACCATCTCGATGACAGAGGTCTACACACTCACGGACCTGACGATAAATCTCTTCATAGGTCCTCATATCCAAAAATTCATGCTCTCCAAAGTCTTTCATTTCCACCAATGAAGCAAACAAATGAGCATCAACATGTTGAAATAACGTGTCCATATTCACATACCCCTTCTCTGTAAAGCTGAAAAAGAAGGGAAAAGAGAGCAATAACATGAGTACGCATTGATCAGAATTGGTGCTTTACCAGCTGCATTATAACTCACCTGGGCTGCTTGTTAAATGTTTTCGAGTAGATTTGTTTCCTCATGTTACTCGAAATGGGTGAAAATCCATGATACGCCATTCGGACATACTTGTGCCTATCAATTTTGAGAAAGTTTCCTCTGGCTGTGTCGATAATTAGGCCCCTGACCCAATAAGTGTGATCATACTCGAAATCTAATACTTCCTTGGGATACCCTAGCGAATTGACTAGTTTCTCTTTGGCACCGTCAAATGCCAGCTTGTCGAAATTAGGTTGTTGGTATTGAGCAAGCGTGTAGTCCATATCAAATCCAATAGCACGGATATTGTCAAGACGAAGTTCACGATTGCAGAACACATCATTGGATGAGACTGGGCGTTGCGAAGGGAGTTCTTTCAAAGATGGAATGTTTAGATCCATGGACTCAAGGACAGATGAGTAGCGGTTAGCAACGTTACCGGCGTCGCCATTGACGGTTTGGGGCGAAGAGGGCTGACCATTGGCTCCATTGGTGATAGGATTGTCGGCCAAGGATTGTTCTGCGTTTTCATCGGTGTCGATATCATATGTTGACATTTCTTTTGCAAATAGCATGGAATGCCTAGGTGATGATGATCGCGATGATGCAGATTCCGACAGCGAAGAGAAAGATCTCTTCGTTAGATCAGATCCGACAGGCAGAAAGGTGTTCTTTTGCATTGTTCTTGTCATTGGAGCATTGCTGAAGGATGCATTGTTGAAGGATGGTGATTGCGTGAAGGCGCTGCTTGAGCCAACAAGTGCTGCCGTTAGCGAGAACAGTGTTCGTGTCATATTGCTGCTGTATGAGTAGTAGATTATTCTGCTTCCAATTCTAGACAGAATATTATGATGCTGTTGCAGGGGCATTTATTAGCAGGGCAGGTAGGGTTATGAAGAGGAGGCAGCTTGATTGTTCTTCGACGTCATTGAAGGAAGGGAATCTTTGAGATGCTTCTCGAAAAGGTGAGGCGCGCTGGCGGGTCTGTTTTCGGGTCAAAATGGGCCCTTTCGTCGAGAAGGTTGGCGAAGGTGGCAAAATGGAAAGGGGGAAGACCAGCGCAAAGCCAAGTAGCAACATAGGAAATGCAGAGAGGTTGCATGCTGTAATGAATGTCTTATGTAGGAGATTACTTTCAATAGTGCTACTCAATCCTGCGCAGGCAATAGCACAACAGAGTATATAGCTTTGTGAATCTCTTCGCTGCGATCTGAAATAGACTTGGTAGCCGTGCCGCGACCTTACTCATCCACGGACAAAGATACGTATTCTTCTTCCACCATTTCTTCTTTGCCACCAAGAACATACGTAATATCATACTTCTTCACAAACCCTTCAGCCTCTGAACCTTCAGGAACATGAATGTTTGTGACGCGACCGACACCACCAGGTTTGTTGACCCCCGGCCACATCCTCGACTCAACAACAACCACACTCCCAACACCAATGCAAGCATTTTGTTCCTGGGAACTAGCAGCTGGATTCACCTTGCGGCGCTTCTTCAACCTCTCACCTCTCGGTAGCTTCTTTTCAACAAAGTCGCCAAGCTTCTTATACCTCTTCCTTGAAAAGTTCACTTCATCACGAAACTCTTTCCCGCTCTTCACCGCCGAGTAGGTGAGATAGACCACGGGGCGAGTAACATCGCTGACGTTTTTGAGGCCACGATGCCCAAGACGATAGTCAAAAATGATCGGAGTGCCCGCAGTGACACAAGGAGTGTATACCATCTCCTTTACGAAATTTTCACGTCCCAAATAGTGCGTACCGAGGCAGAATTCCGTCGGCCCGTTGCTCATCTCGTAGTCAATCAATGGAATGAAGACATTCACAGCATGACATGGTTTATGAACTTTCTTGTTCAAATGCAAACCATCTTGATGGTACACCTGCGATTCACTGCCAGGCAACGAAAGGAAGCATCCCTTGTGGACAAGCAAGGCATCTTCCCCGAGGATTTTGTGAATAACGGGCATCCATGCCGCCTTCTTTGTATCCGTAAGGAAAGAAAAATCCTTTCCTTCAAATGCAGACAGCTCCATATCATAACGTCCTCTTCCGCGCTCACGCATTACATCGAAACCATCGGCTAGCTCGTGGTAGAGAGAGCGGGCTTTAACCGTATCCATTACCTTTTCAAAGTGCTCGTTACATGCAACAGAGCATTTGTCAATCTGAGCTTGAGTGAGGCAATAATGAGTAGATGGAACAAATTCAGGCGGTGGTCTGGTGCCAGGAGCGCGAACTATACGCTTGGGTTTGGTCGGAGGGTCCTCAGCCTTTGATTTGCCGTCAGTGGTCGTGGTGGGGACGTCACCTGTAGATGCGTCAGATTCGACAGGAGTGATCGTTTTTGATGATTCGCCACTGCTTTGATTGTCCAATCCATCTTCCACAGATGGACTGCTGCTTTCAGCTACTTTCTCCACTTCCTCACTACTCACAGCAACAACTGTATCCACCTTCTGAGCCACCTCCTCCATAGTGACGTCATCTTTCGTGTTATCATTGGTTGCAGCAGGCTTTTCGCTCTTGGAGGCACTTGTTTTCACTTTTGCACTAGCCGAAGGAACTTCTGCGCTCTCTGTCCTGGCGTCGATTGCTTTTTCTCCACCTTCAGCCGACGTCGAATCGTCCTTCAGCTGTTGTTCCTGCGCCTTCAACAACTTCTCTTGTTTCTTTACATACACCTCCCTCCGTTTGGCAATCCATACCTCCTCTTGGCCGACAACCCATAGGCCATCCCTTACAAATCTAGCCTCGCCTGCCTCCAAAGCCAGCTTTCTAGTAGGTTTGACCGGTCGCAATCGCACCCCGTTGTGGCCTACGCCAAACATGACTCGATCTATCAGCAAATCTTTCTTTGTCAACTTCTCCACATGAGCAATGGCTGACTTGCGAGATTGGAATCGTTGCATGTCAGGACTAATCCAGACTCGTCGGATGTCGGGCAATGGATGCGAGGAATCTTCATATGCACTAGTGGTCAATGCTGATATTTCCATGGTAAAGTTCTTTTCGGCTTCAGGAATGTATTTGTCATCATCCCAGTCTTCTTCTCCCTCAGAGCTGTCATCATCACTAACATCAATGTTTTTGAGGCCCCTAGCCCACTTCGCCTTGGATTGGTTGTGCTCTACTTCTTCAATGCTCTCCAAAATGTGTGGCATGGTTGCCAACTCAAGTTTACCACGATACCACCGGAACAGCGGCGTGAGAGCATTGTAATTTGTTTTCTTCTTCTTCTTACCATCCTCGTCATCATCATCGTTGTTATTGGATCGCCTTCCTTTTCCTTTGCAGTTGTCACCGTACGCGTCCTTGTCGTCGGAAACTTTCACCTCCACCTTCCACATGCGTCCTCCGTGATAGGGCA
>Ga0209652_1003443_pt1 | contig 11650 bp, 9 predicted proteins | sample SaaInl74LU_5_DNA_FD_184641 | JGI IMG/M metagenome (GOLD analysis project Ga0209652, IMG submission 184641) | Marine microbial communities from expanding oxygen minimum zones in the Saanich Inlet - ESP_74LU_5_DNA (SPAdes) (version 2) | ecosystem: Environmental > Aquatic > Marine > Intertidal zone ...
GTTTCGCGGGCAAGCGCGGTGCGGTCTGCCTGTGGCACGCCAGTGCCGCCATGAATAACAAGGGGCAGGGGACCGGTCGCCGCCTCGATCGCTGCGATCCGCGCCCGGTCCAGACCAGCCCCCGGGCCGGTCTGCAGATGCACGTTCCCGACCGAGACGGCCAGCGCATCGACACAGGTTTCAATGGCGAACCGTCGGGCATCCTGCGGGTCTGTCCCATGCGAGGCCGCCCCTCCGTCGTAGCCGACGACGCCAACTTCCCCCTCGCAGGACACGCCGGCCGCGTGGGCCATCTCAACGATCCTTGCCATATCCGCGATGTTCCGGTCCAGCGGGTCGAGAGAGCCGTCGTACATGATGGAACTGAAGCCCTCGCCAATGGCGATGCGGCAGTCCTCAAGGCTTGTGCCGTGGTCCAGATGGACAACGACGGGGACCGTTGCAGCCTCTGCCAAATGACGCAGCATCCGGGCCCAGACCGGGATCGGCATATGCGCCCGCGCGCCCGGCCCGGCCTGAAGGATGATCGGCAGCCCTTCGGCCTCGGCCGCGGCGGCATAGGCGCGGGCGTCCTCCCACCCCAGACAGACGACCCCGGCCACGGCGTAGCCTTCGCGCAAGGCGGGGGTCAGAACATCGGTCAGGGTGGCCAGGGTCATGAGTGGATCACAGGCGGAGGGTCATTTGAACTTGGCGATCATGTCCTTGATGCCCGGGATCGTCTCGATCTGATAGGCATGGCTGGGCTGGAAGTACTGGACAAGACTGCGCTGGGTCAGGCCGCCAAGGATGGTGAAGTAATACATCTCGTACCCCGGTAGCACCGCGCAGGGGTGATAGCCCTTGTCGATGCAGACCGTGGACCCATCGACGATATGGTAGGCGTCGCCGGGTTTGCCATCCTCGCGCTGCAGCATCTGAAGCCCCGACCCGTGGTTCGGGCGAAACCGGAAGTTATAGGTCTCGTCATGGCGGGTTTCGTCGGGCAGCCGGTTGGTGTCATGCTTGTGGCTGGGAAAGCCCGACCAGCCGCCGGCCCCCACCGTAAACAGCTCGCTCACCAAAAGTCGGCCCACCTTGTCGGCCTGTTTCTGGCCAAGGATATGCTTGATCTTGCGATGGGTCTTGGTGTCGTCCGACCCGTATTGCACCAGATCAAGCTCGCTGCTGCGCACGGCGAAGGGATCAAGGACCTTGTCATATTTGGCCCCGGCGACAAAGACTTCGGCACTGTCGGACAGGCAGATCATCCGGGCCTTGGCACCAGATGGGACATAGACGCCCTCAGGCTCTCCGTCCCAGACATCGACGCCGCGATTGCCAAGGGCGGCAAAGTTCACGCCTTCGACCTCAACATCTACCGTCCCTGTGGCGGGGGCGATGCAGGTCTCATACCCCGGCACCTGATAGTCAAAGGCCTGACCCTTGGTCAGCTTGACGATGTTGAAATAGTTAAGCGGGACCAGGCTGTCATCCACGTCCACGATGGGCTTGTTGGCATTGTCGAAGGGGGCGATATGCATGTCGGGTCCTTTCAGCAGACGTCCATTCAATAGACGCGGTCAGAAAACGGGGGCGGTGTTGGCGGCGCAAAACGTATCAAGCTCGGCAGCGGTAGGCATGGCCGGGGCGCAGCCGACGCGGCCCACCACTATCGCGGCGGCGGCAGAGCCGCGCAGGACCGCGTCCCGCAGGCTTGTGCCAGTGCTGAGCGAGGCGAGGAAGCTGCCCAGAAACGCATCCCCCGCGCCGGTCGGCTTGAGCGGCTTGGCCGGGTAGATGCCGGTGTGCAGCCGGGTTCCGCCCTGAAAGGTGATCGCGCCCTTTTCGCCCATCTTGTAGACGACGATCCGGTCGTTGACCGCGGCCAAACGTTCGGCCGCGGCCAGTCCCTTGTCATAGTTGCCGGCCAGAAAGCCAAACTCCACATCGTTGCCCACGATGATATCGGCCATTTCAGCGGCAAGGGAATAGGTCAGCTCGGCTTCATTGGCCGAAGCCCAGCTGTAGGGGCGGTAATCAATATCGAACACGATAGGCAGGCCTGATTGTCGGGCAAGGTCAAATGCTCGGAAGGCCGCCCCGCGCGAGGGCCCCGAGGCCAGCACCGTTCCGGTGGTGACGAGGGCGTCAAAGCTGGAATAGTCGGCCCATTCGACATCAGCCTCGGTCATCTCAAAGTCCGCGGCACCATTGCGGTAGATCACCGCCGTCGTGTCCGGGCCCATCGTGTCGACAATGGCCAGCGAATTGCGCGCTTCGCCCCCAACCACGCTGACAAGGCTACGGTCGATCCCATACAGATCCAGCTGCGCCATGGCAAAACGGCCAACGGCATCGTCCGACACACGGGTCAAAAGGGCGGCCTTGGCCCCCTGACGCACCAGCGCCACGGCGATATTGGCCGAGGACCCGCCAAGGGCCGAGGTGAACTGGGTCGCAGCCTCGATCGGGGTGCCCGGTGGATCGGCGTAAAGGTCCATCCCGGCCCGGCCAATCACCAGAAACGATGTCCCCTTGATAGCGGTCATGACATGGGTCCCCAATAATGCCTACTTGCACCAAAATCCGGTTGAGGATACGAATTTTGCAACCGGTTGCAAACGGAATCGAACATGACAGACATCGGGATTGGCATCGTGGGTGGCGGCTATATGGGCAAGGCCCATGCCGTCGCAATGGCAGCAGTAGGCACGGTGTTTGAAACCCGTCTGCGTCCCCGGCTTGAGATGGTTGCCGCCAACAGCGCCCAAAGCGCCGAACGGTACCGCGCGGCCTTTGGCTTTGCCCGTGCCACGGATGACTGGCGGGTCCTTGTGGCCGACCCCAAGGTCGAGGCCATCGTGATCGCCTCGCCCCAATCCACCCACCGCGCCATTGCCGAAGCGGCGTTTGCGGCAGGCAAGCCGGTCTTTTGTGAAAAGCCCCTTGGCGCCTCATTGGCCGACAGTCTGGCAATGGTAGCGGCAGCCGAGGCCAGCGGTCTGCCCAACATGGTCGGCTTCAACTACATCCGCACACCTGCCAGTCAATACGCGCGCCAACTGATCAAGGACGGGGTGATCGGCCGCATCACCTGGTTCCGGGGCGAACATACCGAGGATTTTCTGGCCGATCCCGCCGATCCCGCGACATGGCGGACCCAAGGGCAGGCCAACGGCACGATGGGCGATCTGGCCCCGCATATGATCAACGCGGCCCTTGCCCTGATGGGCCCGATCCGCTCTGTCATGGCCGAGATTGAGACGGTCCACGCCACCCGCCCCGGCCTCAATGGGCCGGTCGCCGTGACCAATGACGATCAGGCCCAGATGATGTGCCGGTTTGACAGCGGCACCCTGGGTCAGATGCACTTCAGTCGGATCGCGACGGGCCGCAAGATGGGCTACGCCTATGAGGTTCAGGGCACCCGGGGGGCGATCCGCTTCGATCAGGAAGATCAGAACGCCATCTGGCTTTACAAGATGGACGACAGCCCGGCCGAGCGGGGCTTTCGCAAGATATTGACGGGTCCGGCCCATCCCGATTACCGGTTTTTCTGTCAGGGACCGGGCCACGGGACAGGTTACCAGGACCAGATCATCATCGAGGCAAAGGATTTCCTGACCGCCATCGACACAGGCGCTGCGGTCTGGCCGACCTTCCGTGACGGGATGGAGGTCAACCGCGTTATCGCCGCCGCTTTTGCGTCGCAGGCCCAGGGTGGCTGGTGCGACGTGGCTTCTGTCTGAGGAGACATCATGACAATCCGTATCGGTAATGCGCCCTGTTCCTGGGGCGTCGAATTTGCAGCCGACACCCGCAATCCGCCCTGGAAAAAGGTCCTCAAGGACTGTGCCGAGGCGGGCTATACCGGGATCGAGCTTGGTCCCGTAGGTTTCATGCCCGAAGACCCCGATGTGCTGGGTCCGGCGCTCGCCGACGAAGGCCTGACCCTGATCGGGGGGGTGGTCTTTCGCCCCTTCCACGATCCGGCTGAATGGGATGACGTGATGGATGGGGCGGTCCGCACCGCCAAGGCGCTTGTCGCGCATGGGGCCAGCCACTTCGTGTTAATCGATTCCATCTCTGCCCGCCGCGCCCCCACCGCCGGCCGCGCCGCCGAGGCCGAGCAGATGGACGCCACCGAATGGGCCGCCTTTCGCGACCGCATCGCCACCGTCGCCCGGATGGGGGCCGAGGAATACGGCCTGATCCCGTCCATTCACGCCCATGCCGCGGGGTTCATGGATTTCGAGCCCGAGTTGGAGCGTCTGCTAGATGAAGTCGATCCCGCCATCCTCAAGATCTGCTTTGACACCGGCCACCATGTCTATGCCGGGTTTGACCCGGTTGCCTTCATGCAGCGGCATATGGACCGGATCAGCTATATGCACTTCAAGGACATCAATCCGGCTGTCCGGGCCGATGTCGTGGCCAAGCGGACCGGGTTCTATGATGCCTGCGGGCAAGGCATCTTTTGCAACCTCGGGCAGGGGGCTGTTGATTTCCCCGCCGTTCGGGCGCTGCTGGACGAGGCCGGTTTTGACGGGTGGTGCACGGTCGAGCAGGATTGCGACCCGACCCTTGACGTCGACCCCAAGGGCGATGCAATCGCCAACCGCACATACCTTTCCTCAATCGGGTTCTGACAGGAGCGCAAAATGGCAAAGCTGAACTGGGGCATGATCGGTGGCGGCGAAGGCAGCCAGATTGGCCCTGCCCACCGTCTTGGGGCGGGACTGGATGGCGATTTCGCCTTTGTGGCTGGCGCGCTGGATCATCGGGCAGCCGAGGGCCGGGCCTATGGCCAACGCCTTGGCCTTTCCGCCGACCGGGCCTATGGCGATTGGCAAGAGATGCTGGCAGGCGAAACCGCCCGCGACGACCGGGTTGATCTGGTCACCGTCGCCACGCCCAACGCCACCCATTTCGCCATCACCAAGGCCTTTCTGGAGGCCGGGTTTCACGTCCTGTGTGAAAAGCCGATGACGATGACTGTCGAAGAGGCCGAAGAGATCGTGGGCCTGTCGCGCGAGACGGGCAAGATCTGCGCCGTCAACTACGGCTACACCGGCTATGCCCTTGTGCGGCACATGCGGGCGATGGTGGCGCGGGGCGACCTTGGCGCGATCCGGCTGGTGAAGGCCGAGTTTGCCCATGGCCACCACGCCGACGCCGCCGACGCCGACAACCCCCGCGTCCGCTGGCGGTACGACCCCGCGCAGGCCGGGGTTTCTGCCCAGTTCGCGGATTGCGGCATCCATGCCCTGCACATGGCCAGCTTTGTGACCGGGCAAGAGGTCGACAAACTGTCCGCCGACTGCGTGTCCTGCATCCCAAGCCGGGTGCTTGAGGATGACGCCATGGTCAACTTCCGCATGAACGGCGGCACGGTGGGGCGGCTTTGGACCTCCTCCATCGCCATCGGGCGGCAGCATGGCCTGACGCTTCAGGTCTTTGGCGAAAAGGGCGGTCTGCGCTGGTCGCAAGAACAGCCCAACCAGCTTTATTACATGCCGCTGGGCAAACGGCTTGAGGTGATCGAGAGAGGCGAGGGCAACCTGTCGCGCGAGGGGGACCGGGCCAGCCGGGTGACCGTGGGCCATGCCGAAGGGATGCCGCTGGCCTTTGCCAATATCTACGCCGATCTGGCCGAGGCGATCCGCGCCAGGAAAGAGGGCCGCCCCTGCGATCCGGCGGCGGACCTTTACCCCCGGGCCGAAGACGGGCTGCGCTCGATGGCGGCGGTCTTTGCCGTGGCGCAATCGGGCAAGGCAGACGGGCTCTGGGTCGACGCCCGCCCGCCGATGTTCCGCTAGACCCCGTCCGAAGATGTTCCGCTAGGGCGGGGTGCTCTGTCCATGACGCAAGCTCTCCGGTCCGCCTGTGGGGGGCTTGCGTCGTTTGAACAAAGGTCCCTGCGTCGGCCAAGCGCAAGGCGCGGGGGGTGGTTCGGGTGGGCGTTGTGGGGGTGGATGCTGCTACGTGCGCGAATGGCAGCTATGCGCAGATAGCGGAGTTTACAAAGCCTGGCTGGGCTCCCAAAAAGCGTCCATTCGTGTATCGTTCGGCGAAAGTGGGGCTGTGAAGCCGACCCGCAAACGGGCAACTAATTGCTCTGCACAATCAAATTTTATCAAAACCTTCAAATCTGCGCTGAATACTGTCTAGCAAGGGCGTAACCTCATCTTTTGTGATCAAAGGGCGGCGCTTCCAATCGGCCTTATTGAGTTCAGAGGTCAATACATCGACCGCGATCCGTACGATGGTCCGGACCTGAGTAGCATCCAAAGTCAATTGGATCGGGGGGTAGTGACTGTAAGTCGTTCGGAAGTCATGCAGTAAGTAGAGCGCCAGATTGGTGGAATCCTGTTCTTGGGAAGCATCATCGGGCGTGGGTATATCATAGCCAAGCCGTCGCATTAAAGTCGGGAAATTTGCCATCTCCAGTCTGGCAGCCAGTGACTCGAACTCCTCGTAGTCGTTAAGCGTATTTTTTCCGGCCTCGTAGTACGCACCAATCTTCTTTTCTATGTCGTGCTGTTTCGCGCCGAACCCATCCGTGCGCGTGAGCTTGCAGACGGCGAGACTTTGTAGAGCTGTGTGAGCTGCTATGATAACCCATTTCCAAAGGACCGGACTTTTGGAGGTTGCCCAGATCAGTGCTTCCAAGGCCTGCAAGTTGGCGAGCAAGTCGTCGAACTCGTTTGTACTGAGCCAGTTGGGATCATCATTTTCCAGCACATCGAGAAGGAACTGAAGCCCGCAGTTGTCGTCTGAGTTTTCCTTTTCCAAGGTTTATCTCCCTAATCGAACCACATTGCACCATTTTGAATTTTTGCTCGAAAGTAGCAAATCAACCAGCCTCGTCCCGCAATTTACTAGTTCGCGACCTGCGTCGCGAAGATCAGCTGTCGCAAATTAGCACCGTGGGCCATATATCCACTACTGGGCTTGGAGTTACCATCTTGCTGTCACCCGGCCCCCCCATGCCGGGGCGCCCCTTTGGGCAGGGGGCGCAGTGTTCCCCGCTCGATGATCTCGCAGGGGAACAGTTGGACGGTTGGGGGGCTTTCCGGATTGTCCAGAAGGGCTGTTATCTGGTCGATGGCCGCCCTCACGATGGTCTGGATCGGCTGGCGGATCGTGGTCAGGCCGATGTTCTGCCAGCCGGCCATCTCCATATCGTTCAGCCCGATCAGGCCGACATCGCCCGGCACGTCGATCCCCGCCTCGTGCAGGGCCGACATCGCCCCGATGGACAGAACGTCGTCGCCGCAGAAATACGCCTCTTGCAGGGGCTGGCATATTAGGTCGGTCATCTTGCGCCGTCCCGCGTCAAAGCTGTAGGTATCGGCATAATCCACCGTCAACGTGACGCCGCCGCTGACCGCGCATTCCGCCTGGAACCCGGCAAGCCGGTCCTGCGTGGTCGAGGCCCCGGCAGGACCGCCCAGAAACCCGATCTGCCTGTAACCCCGGTCGATAAGGGTCCGGGCGGCCAGCCGTCCGCAGGCCACGTTGTCGATGCCGGCGATGGGCAGGGCCGAGGTGGTCGAAGGGCGGCCAAAGGCGTGCACGACCGGCACCCCCGCCGCATGAAATGCCAGCGAAAACGCGGGCGGTAGGGTAGAAGAGGCCACAATGGCCCCGTCCACCGAATATTGACGCAACAGGCGCACCGACTCCGCGGGGTCGGTCTGGTCGCTGAGGTTGACCAGCAGGGGACGCAAGCCGCGATCCTGCAAGCCACGGGTAAACAGGTCAAAGATCTCAAGAAAGATCGGGTTGCGAAAGTTGTTGGCCACCAGCCCGATCAGCCGGGTCTGGCGGGTGGTCAGGCTGCGGGCCAGAACGTTGGGGCTATACCCCAACTCGCGGGCGGCGCGCTCCACCTTTTCGCGGGTCCGGGCCGAGACCGAGGCCCCTTTGGTAAAGGTGCGCGACACGGCGGAACGGGACACGCCCGCACGCTCTGCCACGTCCTTCAAGGTCACCACCATTTTCGCATCCCGAGTTTTGGGACCAGACTGCGCCGACAGGCCGCGCTCTGCAACCCGTAGCGGGGTGTCCGGACCATCTCTGTTGGGCATGGCAGGCTTTGGTTTGCAGTCTGTCGGTGGGACGAATTTCCGGCGATGATACCCGGCTCCGTAATCCGTCATTTTACATCATGCTCGGACATCACTGGTGACGAAATTCCGTCATACCGTGCTGGCTGCGCGGCGCCCGCATTGAGATCAGGATGCCAAGAAGACCGGCGTCTGCGGATTGCTCATACCGTGATGGAATTCCATCATATGCCTGATGCGAATTCTATCATTGCTGCGAGAAAGTGAAGGGGGACGGATTGACCCCGGACGAAAACTGAACGCAGTCTGACTCGGCGATTGCAGGGCCATCCCTGCGCCGGCCAAAGTCCCGGATGTCGCAGGGGAGGAAGTCAATGTTACGCCTTGGGCAAGATCACAGGACCGCACGCGGTCCAAGCTATGGTGGCGTCTGGCGTGATGATGTGGCCCTCCGATGACCGCCTTGCCCCACAGCCAGACGGCGGCCCTCATCATCGGGGGAACGCAGGGCCTTGGCCTTGCGATAGCAGAGCGTCTTTTGATGGAAGGCTGCGGCCATATCGTTCTGGCGGGCCGGGACGCGACCAGGGGCGAGGCAGCGGCAGCGAGGATCGGGGCAACTTTCGTGCAGACCGATCTGGCTGATCCGGCCTCTGTCATCGCCGCCGTGGATACCGCCGCCGCCCAGATGGGGCGGGTGACGGCACTGGTGAACGCGGGGGCCATGACCGACCGGGGTTCCATCCTTGAGACGACCCCGGACCTGTGGGATCAGATGATGAACACCAATGCCCGTGGCCCCTTCTTTGCCATTCAGCGCATGGCCCAGCGGGCCATCGAGGCGGGGCATGAGGCGACGGCTGTAAACATCTTGTCGATGGTGGTGCATTGTGGTCAATCCTTCCTCGCCCCCTATTCTGCCTCCAAGGCGGCGCTGGCGAATGTGACCCGCAATGCCGCACAGGCTCTCAAGACCCACCGCATCCGGGTCAACGGCATCAACTGTGGCTGGATGGATACGCCCGGTGAAGACGCCGTGCAGCGCAAATATCACGGGGCAGGGGATGACTGGCTGGCCCAGGCTGAGGCCGGACAGCCCTTTGGAATGTTGGTCAAACCTGCCCATGTGGCCGGTCTGGCCTCTTATATGCTTGGCCCCGGGTCGGGGGTCATGACGGGCGCGCTCGTCGATTTTGACCAGAACATCGCCGGGGCCTATCCCGAATAAGAAGAGAACGGACATGACAGTAAGATTTGGAGTTTTGGGGGCAGGCCGCATCGGTCAGGTCCATGCGCGGGCCGTGGCATCGGTGCCGGGCGCAACCCTTGTGGCCGTGGCCGACCCTGTTGCCGCCGCCGCCGAGGCGCTGCAGCAGGCCTATGGCTGCGACATCCGCACCATAGACGAGATCGAGGCCGCCGCCGACATCGACGCGGTGATCATTTGCACCCCCACCGACACCCACTCTGACCTGATCGAGCGGTTCGCCCGCGCCGGCAAGGCGGTGTTTTGCGAAAAACCGATCGACCTGAGCGTGGCCCGCGTCATCGACTGCCTCAAGGTGGTCAAAGAGACGGATGCCACCCTGATGGTCGGCTTCAACCGTCGGTTCGATCCCGATTTTCAGGCCCTCAAGGCCGCGGTGGATGCCGGCCGCATCGGCAAGGTCGAGATGGTCACGATCACCAGCCGCGACCCCGGCCCACCGCCCTATGCCTATATCGAACGCTCGGGCGGGATCTTTCGTGACATGACGATCCACGACTTTGACGTGGCCCGCTGGCTGTTGGGAGAAGAGGTGACGACGGTGCAGGCCGCAGCCTCGGTCCTCGTCGATCCCAAGATCGGGGAGTTGGGCGATTTTGACAGCGTCAACGTCATCCTGACAACGGCAACAGGCCGTCAGGCCACAATCACCAACACCCGCCGCGCCACCTATGGCTATGATCAACGGATCGAGGTTCTGGGCTCGGGCGGGACGGTCGCTGCCGAAAACCATCGTCAGGCCAATATCGAGATCGCCAATGGCGAGGGTTTCCATCGTCCGCCGCTCCTGGATTTCTTCATGACCCGCTACACCGCCGCCTATGCCGCCGAAATCGTGGCCTTCATTGAGGCCCTGTCGACCAAGACCGCACCGCCGACGACCGGCCATGACGGTCTGATGGCACTGGCCCTTGCCGATGCGGCGTTGAAGTCGGTGGCCGAAGGCCGCAGCGTCAAGCTAAGCGAGATACTGGATGCCTGACCTGACCAAGCCGCTTGATGTCATCACCATTGGCCGGTCCTCTGTCGACCTTTACGGTAGCCAGATCGGCGGCCGGCTTGAGGATATGGGATCGTTTCAGAAATACATCGGTGGCTCGCCTACCAATATGGCGGCGGGCACCGCCCGTCTGGGGCTGAAGTCGGCCCTGCTGACCCGGGTGGGCGACGAACACATGGGCCGGTTCATCCGTGAGGAGCTGGCCCGCGAGGGCGTCGATGTGCGCGGCGTCAAGACCGACCCAGAGCGGTTGACCGCCCTTGTCCTGCTGGGCATTCGCGACAGTGAGAGGTTTCCGCTGATCTTCTATCGGTCGGATTGCGCCGATATGGCGCTTTGCGAGGATGATATTGATCCCGACTTCATAGCGCAGGCCCGCGCCGTGGTGGCGACCGGCACCCACCTGAGCCATGCCAATACCGAGGCCGCGGTCCTCAAGGCACTGCGTCTGGCCCGCGAAAACGGCATGCAGACCGCCCTCGACATCGATTATCGCCCCAACCTTTGGGGGCTGGCGGGCCACGGTGCGGGGGAGGAGCGGTTTATCGAATCCGCCGCCGTTACGGCCAAATTGCAGGGGCACCTGCACCTGTTTGACCTGATCGTGGGGACCGAGGAAGAGTTTCATATTGCCGGTGGCACCACAGACACTATCGCCGCCCTGCGTGCCGTCCGGGCGGTGAGCGGTGCGACGCTGGTCTGCAAGCGCGGCCCGATGGGGGCGGCGGCCTTTGTGGGCGCCATCCCCGACACGCTGGACGAAGGCGAAAGCGGGCCGGGCTTTCCGATCGAGGTGTTCAATGTGCTTGGGGCTGGCGATGGCTTCATGTCCGGGCTTCTGACAGGATGGCTCAAGGGGCAGGACTGGCCGACGTCGTTGACATGGGCCAATGCCTGCGGGGCGCTTGCCGTCAGCCGCCATGGCTGTGCACCTGCCTACCCAAGCTGGGAAGAGTTGCAGTTTTTCCTTAAGCGTGGCGTGCAGATACCCGCCCTGCGCAAGGATCAGCCGCTGGAACAGATCCACTGGTCGACCAACCGCAAGGGCGACTGGTCGACGATGCGGGTTTTTGCCTTTGATCACCGCAGCCAGCTTGAATCCGTGGCCGGGGCCACGCCCGACAGTATCGGCACGTTCAAGGAACTGTGTCTTGACGCCGCCGTCCAGGTCGCGGACGGGCGCCCTGGCCACGGTATCCTGTGTGACGGACGCCTTGGCCGTGAGGCGCTATACAAGGCGGCGGAACAGGGGCTTTGGATCGGCCGGCCGGTGGAATGGCCCGGCTCCCGTCCCCTGACGCTTGAGCCCGAGATCGGGCCGGACTACGG
>Ga0209652_1003444_pt1 | contig 11647 bp, 9 predicted proteins | sample SaaInl74LU_5_DNA_FD_184641 | JGI IMG/M metagenome (GOLD analysis project Ga0209652, IMG submission 184641) | Marine microbial communities from expanding oxygen minimum zones in the Saanich Inlet - ESP_74LU_5_DNA (SPAdes) (version 2) | ecosystem: Environmental > Aquatic > Marine > Intertidal zone ...
AGCAAGCAAGTTAGGATTATGGGAGGAAGCTCTCTCGATTTATAAGAGAGTTGAAAAGGCATCGCTGGCTTCAAAAAATAATGTAGCTGCTACTTCCAATGCTGACGGTGGATCTGTGATGAAACTGAGGTCAAAGAACATTCGAATAACTGACAACATGGTACTATCAGTTGTCAAAGCAACCGTTAAGGCTTCAAGGATCAAAAAGACGACAACTAAGGCACCCATTTATTTGGATTCAGTTAATGATGCTGAGCAGCCTCCTTCTCCAGAGGAGGCCAAGTCAAACGCAACCGTGGTAAATGCGACAATGTATGATAAAAGCGCTGATTCTGTTCCTCCAGTGAGACCAACTACATCAGCACGTCCGTCTCTGACGCTGCGATTGTTGACTACTCAAGAGCGACGGGAACCACTAGATTTCGCGAGAGATATCGTTTTAAGTATGGAGGAAAAGCACGATATTCCTCTTGTTTCAAGACACGTCAACCCTCTAGCATCAGCATACCTTCATCTTGGTTTGCGATCCGAAGCCGCAAACCTCATCAACAGCCTGAACGATCGAAGGCCGCCGCCACCAGATGTATATGTATATCCGAAGAAATTTAATAAAGAAAAGAGCGAGCTGACTTCCCCGGGGAGGTTTTCTGAAGGAGTACAGATTGTGAATTGGGAAGACGACGACTTGGATGATGTTGAAGATAGTGGGAATGACGAGGAAGAATTCGGATATGGCTACGAGTCTCCACAGCTGAATATACATGATGTACAATCAAAAGATCGCGGTTCGTACTCGCTCTTAGTGAAAGGTGCAGTTATTGATGAGGATTGGGTTGGAGCGGTTGGTGAGTTACAAAGAATGAACGACGCGGGGCTTCATCCCAACTCAAGTAATTTGAATTCATGGTCTGAGGTGATGGAAAAAGGATGCCGTCCTGCGGGCAAAGGAGAGGTCATGGATGATAATTATTACAGTAATAGGCAACGAAGGAGGAGCTGGCGAAAAAGAAGAGATGGTATATGGCTAGGAAATATACGTTAGGTCAAAGCATAAGTAACTGTCTGGTCAGAGAATATGGTACAATAACAGTGTTTTTAAGTCGCATTTTCATTTGCTTGGTCCGTCCTACGTCCTTCTCCGCAGAAAATGGCACATCGCACATCCAACTCTCATCAAATCGAACATGTCGATTTCTAGCAACAACCTAATCCCCGTCCCCGCTGGTTCGCGTCGACTTAAGGAGCAAACAATAAGCACGGTGTTTGACATCTAATCACGGTTATTTCGCTGCTATAATCGCTCGCAGCCATCATCACCATGAGTTTGATTTACACATCCCCAACTTCAAGACACAACATCTATCTTGGAGGTAAACTTGATGCGAAATCATTTTCTACTCTGAAACAAAGGAATGTTGTCCGAATCTTAAATGTGACTCCTGCAAAAGAGGCCGGCATCACGGCTGGTGTTCCAAATTATTTTGAGCAAAACAAGAGTGGACTTTCGATCAAGTACAAGCGCATTTCAGTGTATGATGCCTCAACGAGTGATCTCCTTTCATACGCAGAAGAAATGGTCAATTTCATAAGTAGCGGGCTGCATCATGGGTGCGTATTAGTCCATTGTCAGAGGGGGGTGTCGAGAAGTGCCACCGCCGTGATCTTCTATTTGATAAGGTGAGCCAAATAGATTGACTTTCGGCTCTGCTTTTCCGCTCTTCTCTACGTCTACAAAGAAACTTACCTTTCACTCCACAAATTATTATTGCAACCATCTCATGTCGCCTTGGCAACTCACATACACTTCCAAACAACATATCACAATGAAAATAATTACGCCAAATGGAGGAATACAACAGAAAAGCCAACATGACGTATGAACAAGCTTTACAACTATGCAAACAAAGAAGATCTACCGTAGATCCAAACGCTGCGTTTTGTGAGCAGCTGAAAAGGTATGAACAGGAATGCCGGGAGCTAGGATATTTAACTGCAACTGATGCGCAAAATAACGATTACGATGCAAAGAATGGATCTTGTTCGGAGAGCAGTGAGTGTGCAAAGGAACAGAATACAGAATTGATTACAACCCACACTGAAACTAAAATTGTAGGGAGCAAAAGACAAGTGGAAGCAAGCAGTGATAGAGTGGTAAAAAGACAGATGGTAGGTCCAAGTATTGGCCCATGTAAACCAAGCATAGGACCCAGTAGACCAATTGGAATAGGACCAAGCATTGGACCGCAAATTGCAGCAAACCCATCACCGAAGACAGCTCCGATTGGACCTCAAAGACCTCCAACAGAAGAAGAATGTGGCAACGAGTCCAACAAATTGAAATAATTGCAATTGAACAAACTGAAGCATTCACGATCTAGATATGTATCAAAGTGGGAATAACTCGCTCTACTCTCATCTTGGATCTTGCCAAGAAGATCGAACGTTTCACGAGCAACACTCTTGCTAAATGGGACCGTAGTCTAAATTAGCTATGCAATTTTTCATCAACAACTCTCCTCGGGTGCTCAACTTTGAGCCTCCCTGTGAGGGGAGCAAAAATAGCCAACACAATATAATATTAAAAGTGGAGTTTACTTTTCTTACATCTTCACTTATGCGTTGCTAAAGGGGGTTGTATTTTGGTCGTAGACACTTTTTGAACCGCCCGCCCGCGTTTGCGAGTTCTTCTTGCTTGCGTTGCGCGGCCACCGCGTTGGTTGTACTTGTACTTGTGTGCACAAAAAAAACACCTAACGAATTATATATTGACGATGATAATTATCGAACAGGACGCCATGCTACGTGTATTAAACACGGCTAATATGCTACTACCATGTCATCCACGTGATGCTGTGCCATGGATAACGCCATCGGCCGGCGGCTTCACGGAGGCAAACGCTGCACTTTCCAAACCGCCGCCATCGCTGGACGTAAAAAAGCGTTCCAACGATGATTTTTGCCCGGACTTATTATCACTCGAGGCCGACGAAGACTGCATAAGTTTGAGCTCTTGTAGTAGCGCCGCCTCTTCTTCCTATAGTGGGAGAGTAGGCGAGCGTAGAGTCTCTTTTGCTGCACCTCTGGTGACGGACGTAAGGACGCGGCCAAGGACAAAAGATTGTGATAAAAGAAACCTCTTTTACAGCTCCCAAGAGACCGATAGGTGAGTAAGCATTGTAGAAGGCAGATGCTAGATATTATATGGGCTTTCCTGCCGCAATCAATGTTGTTGATGAGGATTGGTAACGCCATTGCCTCCTCTTTTCAAGGTTGATTGCAGAAATTGAGCACGTGACGTGTCAAGTACCAGGGCTGCGTAGGAACTCGTAGCTAAAAATATCGCAAATTTTTCATCCCCCAACTCATCAGAATTTTTTTCTTCGATGTCACAGGTTTCGCCAACTGTATCGAGAAGAGAGGAGCTCGCTATCCTCTGATGATGTATTAAATGTAAATTTATCTTCTACTGACGAGGAGCAACCATTTGCCCGCCGTCGCGTCTCTAAAATCTCGAAAGTGGTCGTAGCACACAACGAGAATCTCGAGACTTTTTACGACTTCCAAGAGACTATTGCCTCGCCTGAGAAAGGCGAGGCATCCTTCGATGACGTCTTCTTTGACAACGACAGCTTCTGGAGTGGATCGATCACGTGGTACTGACACATTATTGAAACATCGATTGTGCTTTATGCACTCTGTTTTGTTTTGTTAAGTAATAGTTTTGTCTACCATCCGTGTATCGTTAAGTGATCCATGAGTGCGTGAAACTCGCGCTTCAAATGCCTACGCTGTCGTTTGTCACAAGTTGCAAGAATCAAGGGTTCTCTTGTTTAGTCTGAATCTGTACATTTACACTTGGGGTCTTAGGTCCTGTGTGACCCTTCTGGTCGCACCTCTCCAAGTATTTTTCGCTAGCTATCTTGCAAACGTTTCCATCTACAACGAAGAAATTTGTCAAACAAGTTTCACCGCTTATGTATTTCTCCACCTTATATCTGAATGAAGGCAATTCCATTTGATTTCATACATTGTTGTGCACTGTCTAGCACACCTGTACCTTAAATAGTTTTAGGATGTCACTAATGTAAATTTGACTTTACCTCAAAACCACTCTGGGTCATCTACAATCTATCTTAGTGCTGAGGACATACATCGATACATTCATTTCTAATTTACTTTGTTGGGCACATATGTGTTAAACTTTACATCAAATACATGTCATTGGTCGAAGATTTCTCACGTAACATGATCTGCACCCCTTGCACTATTTTTGGTTTAACAATTTCCTGCACAGGATTGCTGCAAGCATCGCGTTTCTTCTTATCACGTTTCTTTCTTTTTTTGTTGCTATTTCTTTCACTCAATATCGACAGAGCTTGTATTGATTTACTTCTTGGACTCAAACCATTTTCATTTTGTACCTCACCAACCTTCACTGGCAAAGGCTTCTTAGTAGGCACATAATCTTCTTCAATGGACAAATTTGAGCCCGACGTTGACAATTGAAAGATTGGCGCATCCCAGCTTTGTCCTTCTGCCAATACTTCTACATCATCAGCGAATTTAGTGGCAAGCCGATCCTCTTCTAACACTTCCATTTCTTCTTCTGTAAAGAACAAATTTTCAACGTCTTGATCTTCAGTCATCGGACGATGGTGTGTTTTAGTGATGACAGGGTATTGAAACTTGACAGAGCGTGTCTTCTTCTTCGGTGTCGGGGATTTCTCTGGCTCTTTTGAAGGAGGGGTATTATCAGTTTGTTGCTTGCCTGCAAAGAGTGTCCAAACTCCATCGGTGAGAGATGTCATAGACAATCCTGTGCAGCTCGGCGCCGGCACCATCGCATCATCGTCCATCTTTGGGTGAGTCTTTTGCAGCAACTAATACTACTACTATTCCTGCCACTTAGGTCTTCAACGCTTTGCTATAGTGATGATTATGCAGTCAACTCTAGACAAGTGTATTGTACAAAACAATATCGATTCGGCGAGACAGATGAAAGGCAAACTTCATGCCGACGTAAAACAAGGTAAAACAGAGAAACGAAATCGACTGTCCGTGTATAAGCGTAGTTGGAGGAGAGGAGAGAAAAATAAGCGGTGACCGACTTGATAACTACCATGGCGACTAAAGCAGTTGTTGGCCGCGGACTCCGCGAGGCTGGGGCAGCATTAAAGCATGCTTCAGGGTTGGAGGTATGTGTCATCTGTTTGGTTGTATCAGATTAAGTTTATGGCCACTTTCGTCCCAGTATGAGGTGTTTGAGCACATGTGATGTATCCGATGCCCTATTGTTGACGGTCGAAGCTGATATTAATCTGAAATATTTGCACTCTAACTAATCTTTCAACTCTACACGGCTACGCAGGTGTTCACGCGACACCGCCCCAAGATGGCGTTCCTAAACCAAAAGCCATTTCAAACGAACGATACGTTCATTGCTCCAACCGCTTCCGTCATCGGCAACGTCACCAATTGGGATGAATCCTCGGTCTGGTACAACGCCGTAGTAAGAGCAGATTCCGGATTTCCAATTACCATTGGATTTTTATCAAATGTACAAGAGGGGGCAGTGGTAACGACTTTGAGCTGCGCAAAGGGCGCAGTTAATAGTGACCCTCTGAAAAGTGCTGGGTCTCATACAAATGCAACGGGGGAAGGAGTTGTTGCTGCGGGGGGAGAAGTTGGTAAAGTTCTCGACACAGGTTTCCCTCCTGTAACACACATTGGACATTACTGTTCGATAGGGTCTGGTTCTGTTCTTGTGTCTTGTCGTGTTGATGATTTCTGTGATGTTGGTGACAAATGTACCATTCTTGAGGGTGCTTGGGTTGAATCTCATGTTATTCTCGAACCAGGGTCAGTTGTGCCACCCTACACCCGTATTCCCAGCGGGGGACGGTGGGGTGGAAACCCAATCAAGTTCTTGGGAGAGTTGGGAGATGGTGCAAAGGATGGTATCAAAAAGAAGGCTGAAGGCAGGGGTGTTATGGCCAAAGAGCATGCTGTAGAATTCTTGCCAGTTGGTAGTACTTATTTACACTTGGAGGATTTAGAGAGGGAAGGCAAGACCGCAATCCAAGGATAAACTCACTTTTGATTAGAGGAGGGGTTGACAAACCATTGTCAATTCTCCGTTATGCGAGGATTGAGAATTGATTGGGAAAAAGATGAATTAGGTGATTTGTAGGGTCACCATGTAATATTAATTAAACCATTTCCATTGCGATACCTTGGTGAAAGCGACAAATATTGGAGCGTGCTGCGTCGATCTAGCGTTATCTACAATATCCTACTTGTTTCCCGACTTCCTAAACGCTGATCCTCCAAAATAGCCTATTGTTGAGCCGACAGTAGTGCCAGCCGTTATCCAACAAAGAGACGTCATTAAATCTGCATCTATGTTCACCGCTGGTACCTCACCTGCTATTCCCAAAGCTATCAAACCTATCTGCAAAGACGTGTTAATCTTGCTCAGCAAACTTGCTTCTACTTTGAGAGGAGTATTTTGTGGGTCCATTACAGCATAAGTGTTGCCGCTGCCTATCTTCTTCAAAGTTTCTTGTTTGACCAAATAATATACACTGAACACAATACCTACATCTCTTGCAATCCACAGACCAACTAACGCTCCAGGCAATGTTTCGGTGTACCACAATGTCAGGCTCAACGCACTTATGAAGACTTTGTCCGCAAATGGATCGAGATAAGTACCAAGAACAGTCGAAGTCGATGGGAACTTCCTCGCGATGTAGCCATCTAGAAAATCAGTGAAACCCATGAACAGGAATAGTGACAGTGCATATAGTGGTATGGAGGAAGGATCCATATGTGTGGCAATAGTTTCCGCCGCAGTAGCAGTTGCTGACGAAGTATCTATTCCAGCTACTACATCATTGGAAGTCTGCTTCGTGTGATGATGAGTGATCAAGAGATATGAAAGGTATGGAGTAGCCGCGATGCGTGATAATGTCAATATGTTGGGGACTGTTGTCAATTGTGTCAGTATAGCGCCAGCGGCACGTTGATTCATCGCTGATGCTGCTGTTGTTGTATTATCTTTGTTCTCGTCATTTGTTTGATTCGCTATAGGACTTTCAGTGTCTTTAGTGTCATTGTTGTCTTTTCTTGTCAATCTTGAATCTAATAGCGCACATGAACTTGTAAACATTCGCCGTATCGCTTTCGTATCATCGCAATAGCGGAGGTGTATAGGATATGAAGTTTTAAGCAATTCACTGGCAGATGTGGAAGCAGCGGCTTGGAAAGATCTCTTGTGTATGCAAGATGATGATAACATATTCCTCCATTCATTGCAATAATTCCTTCTGCTGGACGTTGCAACAACATGCCTAGTTATGACCGTGGTCAGGTGCAGTGAGCTGAACATTGTTGCGGCAGTTTCAAAGCGCTAGCAAGGAGAGGATGCGGTCGTTATAATGAAGTCGCGGAAGGTGTTTTTGTTTTCGTTGTTGAGTTGATTTTTGATTTTTGATTTTTTTGTGTGGCACTGCGAGAAAGGAGAAAGCGTGTGGTACTTCACAGATGTCTGCGTCACATTTTGAAGCTTACTTACTTTACTTTCTACTGGTTGCCTCCGTACAGCATTGCATATCTCTCCATTACTCGGAACCTAACCTCTTCGTCATCTCTTTCAGCTTTCCTATGAAACAACAAATCATGGACAAACAAAGTTGCTCGCTCTGATATCTTTCTGACCTCATCCAAATTTTCCTCGCACCACTTCATCTTCCTCTCCAGATCGGCTTGGTCTGCAAAATCAACAGGAATAAAATGCAAGTGTGGCTTCAAATAGCTTTCCATTAGCCAAGAAGTAGCCTGAAGCTCCTCGGACATTAGTACAACGCTCTTGCTGAGCATCATCACAACAAGATCCCCAGTGCTGGCTGGATCCTTCTCCGCTTTCACCAAGTACCTATTTGAAAGTATTTCGTCCATGCCACTCGTTTTGGCAAAGGTATCACCAGTGACTAAATATAGGTCGGGCTTCTTTTGCTCGAAGTCAATATCCATTTCTTCGACCTGACCTGACTTGACAACTTCAAGTGCTGCACTGTCAAAGCCAAAAGGCCAAAGAATGCCGTTTCCTTTGCAGGAGATTGATCCTCTTGAGCTTGTAAAGAATGGAACTTCGGCTGTTTTGCAAGGGTCTCCGCCAAAGTAGAGAATCTTTGTTGCGTCATTAAGTAACACTCTCTTGGACTCTTTCAGGCCAACGCTGCCAGTTCGCCATGAACTAATCGGAGCAAGTCGCAAATGGTCACCCTTTTCTGATCGCAATCTAGCAAATGAATTGGATTTAAGATCTGCAGTAACTCTATCATCATACTCTGGTAAGGATTCTTGGCAAAACTGACGAATTTTATCCGAATAAGAACTGTTGAACATGGCACAAAATGACAGTTGTTGCCCTGATGCAATGAAAAGATCGTCAGTGGATATGTTGTTCTTGATCAAGTGTGTGACTCGTGTAGATGTTGGTTTAATATGAAAGGAGCTTGTGTTGTGGTACCAGTCATTCATGATGTACTTCACTCGTTCCTCTACTGATGGGAATCTACGTTCTCTATCGATGGGATGATTCTTCCAGTCTACTTCGAGCAGGTGTTTCGAGTTTAGCTCTGAAGAGAAACCGAAATTGTTCTCAAATCGTTCCATGATAGAAATCATGATATTTTGTTCATCATCATTTGCTTGAGGGTGAAATAGCAAGTCATAAATGAAGAGGGTACTCCGTTCAGCTATCATGCGAGTCTGTGCTGGATGCTCTTCTGCCCATTGGATCATCTCCTCGACATTGGACCCGTCCCTTTCTATTGGTATGTAGTGTACAAACTCTTCTAACATTCCTTCCATAGCCCAGCTCTCCCAAGTAGGCTTTGGCATTATTACAACAGAGTTCGAGAATAACATCCACTTCAATCCCGATGATACATCATTACCTTCTATCGAAATGATGTACTTGTATTTCAGCTGTTCTTTCACATCCATATACGAGCCAATCATGTGAGGAGGAGCGCCCTTTGTATGCTTTGAAAACTTTGCATCGACAGCTGTTGAATTTATGTGTCTTGACACTAATGCAAATTTGATATCATTTGTATCTTTTATCGTATCATGCGTCTTGCCAAACTTCCCACGCCACACAGCTTTGGCAATCTTTTCATCCCATGAGATATCATTTTCAGGTATGATAGAGGCAACGCCAAAATGTCTCTTTCGGTTTAGAGGCAGAAGTATGGATTCTATCTTGCTCTTTTGACATGTTTCATTGCTGCAGTTTGGTCGAACTTTTGCAAACATGGGATATTTCTTGAGTTCGTCAGGCAGGTATGTTGGAAGACCATCTCCTATGTTGTGTATGACATTCGCCGTCCCGCCTTCATGCAATATTGCAATATCAATGTAGTCCCTGCAGTATGGTGACATTACATGCAATTCCTTTTTGTTTTTGAAGCAGTTATAGAGCTCATGCTTGTCCAAGTTGTATAAATTGACTAAAATATCTGCAAAGGGGCCATATTCACGAGTAGTTTTTCGCTGGAGGAAGGTCGCTCTCTCAAATTCCTTGCCATACATTGGAACTGTCGTGTTGTACCACTTTCCCATGTAGTATTGAACTCTTTCAGCTGCAGATGGAAAACGTTCAGAGCGATCTTTGGGATGATTTTTCCAATCAACCTGTGGCTTCCAGTTGGGTTGCTTCAGGTTCATTTGCGATAAATTTCGTACTGTTGAGTGCCATCGTGCATATTCTTTCCGTGTATCTTTGCTGACGGCATACGAAGCAGTGTTGAGTAGGTGATGCGATGGTTGAGAGATGAAAAATGTCCGGTTGTTCTGTTTCTGAAGCGTAGAGGAAGTATTCGAAGTTTGAAATGCGTCTGCATTCATCCACCGCTGCAACACTGTCTGCAAGCCGAACAGAAGAGGAAGTATCAGCAAAGTCAGCTTCGCTGCCGCTCTCCGCCGGCTCCTTGACTTCGTCGATATCGACACCGACGCCTCCGATATTACACGCTCTTCAAATTCCTCCATGACCTTTGAGATGATAGAAAATGGGATAGGCGTGGAGAGAGGTCGCTGGAAGATGGAAGAGGTGCGCCTTGGAAGGTCATGCATGGCCGCTACAATTTGTAATATTGATTCCTACGTACGCTTGTTCCGTGTCAACCTCTCCCACACCCAAAACCCAAAGCACCAAGCCAAGCGTCGAGTGGTATGTACAATAGCGATCGCAGGGAAGCGCATGGAACGAGTATCGGTCTCCGACCAAGCCAATCGCTCTGAATAAAGTATCTCCAGATGAAATTGTCCATTGTTCGACTTGATCATTCCATAGCTGAAATCAAAACAACTTCACCAGGGATTGAAATAGAAAGTTTATCGAGGGCGGTATTTGAATACCTATCATGTAAATCTGCTATAGGGGATCCTGTTACTTCAAGATGGAACCCTTTTGCCAGGCAAAAAGCATCATATAACTCTAGTCTGAAAGAGACGCTCATTAAATCGATTATGCGGTACTTTAAGGCACACGACAGGTGGACTGCATTTTCATCTCTGTTGCTAAAAAGTATAGCGTTTCATCGACACATTGATCCTAAGATGCCAATAGATGTAGCAGAGACAACGCTTCCAGTTATTGATCTTCCTCGAACCAAATTCAACCGTCCTTTTTTACCTCAAACAGTGGCTTCAAAACCATCTACACGTGTTGCAGACGAGGAAGTTGAAGAAAGTAGAGAATCAGTGATGAACGTATCACATCAATTTCCTTATGTATGCATGATACAGAAACAATGCATTGACCATACTCGTACCTCGTCAACACAATTACAATATGACATGATTGGTTGTGATTTAGTCATCTTCGAGGCGCGTTTAAATAAATACAGTCCTACCATGACAGCTTTTCTAGAGTCATTTGTTGGATGTTTCACGACATCAGAGTGGCAAGCAATCAGCAACGATGCAAGGTCGCTTCCGCGAAGTGATGATAGTCTTCTCAAAGAATTCTTTCTGCGATGGGCAATGAAGGAAGCTTATACGAAAGCATTGGGAGTGGGACTAAATATTGATTTCGACTCGTTCGAAACAAGATTGATCGGACATGATGTGGATAGTACAGATATTGAAGGAGTTTGGACACCTCATGATGGCATTTGGGAGTCAATCGCAGCAGATATTCAACAAAACAATTCCAATGGTCAAGTAGAGCACCAGTTTTCATTTGTAGGTCGGGTAAGACGGACGCGAGATCCAAACTCTGACGCTGTGCAGAAAGGTCCAACATGGGAGGGTGAATACTGGGTCTTTTCTTTCATCCCTCTCGTTGAAGAAGAAGTGGTTGAAAACTTAATACAGTCCGAAGAAACTGCAAGTAGTGGCTGTATCTGTATTTGTAAAGGACCTTTCAATGAAGAAGCAGATGCTGCCACTTCTTCCGATTCCAAACAACACCATATCATCATTGAAAACTTGTCTCTGCTGGACTTGATACAATTGCATGGAATGAAATCCACTGATATAGATGTAATGCGGCAGAAAAAGTAGAGATAGTAAGCTTTCGTCTGCACTATGCTGTATCTTCCTCTCTTTCATCTGTGCTTGCTCACGCTCGATC
>Ga0209652_1003452_pt1 | contig 11618 bp, 8 predicted proteins | sample SaaInl74LU_5_DNA_FD_184641 | JGI IMG/M metagenome (GOLD analysis project Ga0209652, IMG submission 184641) | Marine microbial communities from expanding oxygen minimum zones in the Saanich Inlet - ESP_74LU_5_DNA (SPAdes) (version 2) | ecosystem: Environmental > Aquatic > Marine > Intertidal zone ...
TGAGTAGTAAGTAGGGTTGTATCGATATTGTGGATAAGCTTCCTCAACACATTAATGCTGAATTCAACGATAACGATGAAATCCTATGAGTTGTAAGGAAGGAAACTCGTGTTGCCACCATGTTTCGTGTATTGTAGATTTTGAGTACTACAAGTTGTATATTCAAGCTGAGAGGTGCAAGGAGTTTGGGCCCATGTGTCATGAAGAGGGAGGCTTGAGAAAAGTTGATTGTCACGTTGAGATCCACCGCACAAATACTCCACATACTTTCACTGAGTCAACGTAATTTAAGCTGTACCGAATACACAGTATGCATGAACTATCATGTACAATAGAAGTGGTAGACTACGAATATAATGAATATCTAGTGTAGTAGTATAATACATGCGTTGAGCTACGGCATGAAAGACGACTGTGACCGAGAAGATCTTCCGATCATTCTCTGCACTGCTCAGTAGTAGTACTTTTAATTGTCCTCTATCTTACTGTTTAATGCTTCATTTGCTTCTGGTAGAAAGCAAGCTCGGCACCTTCAAGGATTTGTCCGTCGCATCGGCCGGATTGTCCAGGCCTTGAGGTGATCTTGGCTAACAAACGTCCACTGGCCATCTGGCTGTCAATGACTTCCTCCAAGGTTCGGCCCTTTTGCCTGGCTGCAAGCTTGCGCTTGACGTGCTCGCTCTGCTTGGTCTCTTCAGAGTCGGCTTCAGCGGGTCCCTTTCCTTGGCCAATCTTAACACCGTAGTGAGATTCATACCATGACTTGAAAGGGTGGGCATCGATAAGAACGATGGCTCCCTTCACAAGGGTCTTGGTACGGACCAACTCGTTGTTGGAGGCATTGTACTTGACATCCAAAACACGAACCTTACGGGTGCAGACCTCGGTACCCCAGGAGAAGTTACCAGAGTCAAGACGCAAGGCACGGAATTTTTTGTTACCTCCGCGAGTACGGACGGTGGTAATGCGCTTTTCACCAATCTTGGTCATGGCGCCGGGTCGGCCCATCTCGAACTTTCTCTTCTTGCGGAACTGAGAACGACGTCCTCCCGTCTCGCGACGCTTGTGCATGCCTTCACGTGTGATTCCCTGTTAATTGGAGATGTGGAAGATAAATGGTTAGCAATTTACTTCGAGGAAATAAAGATCATATCATGTGATCATGTATAGGCAGAAACGGTCAGCGACGGCATCACCGAATTCTAATGGTAACCGCAAAACGCACACTGCCTTTTCTTTCAATCCCTCTTCCATGAGTGGTAAAGGAGAGTAATACTTGAGCATCAAATCACCCAAATGATCGCCACTGGCGGAAGACCGCCTAGGCTATCAATTGAGCGACGCTCTTCCTTGCCACACCCGCATCTATGAGTTATAACTCCACTGCTGTTCCGTATCGGTTGTCCTTACCATGATGTATATTTATATTGACTACGACGAGTACTGAACGAGGCTATTGTTAGCAAGATGATAGTGACAAAAGGGTGGAGGTTGAAAAAAGGTGGTGATGAGTTTTGAGGTCGTCCGTCCTCTACAGGAGGAATTAGTACATTTGGTTTTGCCAAGTAAGGAGGTAAAGGAAGAGAAGGAAGAAAGAGGGGATCAGAGAGGGTGAGGAGAAGACATAAACAAGAAACGAGAGGGGACAGCTGGCAACTGGCAAACAGTTTTGGCAAACAGTTTTATGTAGTGAAAGTGAGACTTGTGCAGTAGCTGTAAGTGTTAGCAATACTCTATTCTTTATCTCTATCTGAATAAGAGTATCATTGCAAAGGTTGTAAATGGGAGGCAGGAGAACCCAATGCTTGGTCCTAACAATACACTTCCATTGGGAGACATTGCAGATGAAGAGTCTTTCGTATTCGATGTAGTAGTGCCACTACTCCCAGTATTCTCTGTTGGAAAAGAGGCATCATCGAAGCCTGCGTGGCCATTGCTGTCAGGGACAGGATTGGAAGCAGGTGGATTCGATGAGGCTACCAGCGCACCACTAGCATCGATTTGAAATACATACGACTCATCTCTCTCATATTTTGCGCCTGAAATAATCTGGTTGTTTGCATCCACAGACTCTCCAAGATACAATGCGTATGACCCCATACCTGATGAACAACAAAGACCATTGCCTTCATTGTCATATATCAACAATTCGTATTCTTGTAGCCCTCTCTCAGCCCCATAAATTGGTATTGTTTCTCTTATTGATTCGTTTGGTTCAGAATAGAACCCGAACCAACGAAAGCCAAGCTGTAAATTGTCCTCCTTATTAGTCACAATCCAAGCAAACTGTGTAGGGTTGCTATCAAATTTAACGTCCAGCGTGAGCACATTTGCAGGGTTATCACCTACGTAAAAGCCATGAGATACTGAATCCTGCGATTTGCTTGAAAATCCAGGTTCTAGAACCAGCAAGTCTGCTCTGGCAGTGCTCTGTCCTTTGTACACAGCCATGACACCTTGGAAGCCATCTCGATCTCGATCATAAATTACGAGTCTATAAAATTTTTCAGGCTCGACAATTTCCTTTTCCAATATTTCCGTCTGTTGTTGATTATAGTATCCCATCGGACGACTTGCAACGATTTTGTTGTCAGGAACAGTTCTAAGCTCCCATCCAGTATCCTCTGGAGTTGCATCTGTTCTAATGTAGAAAGTTAGCATACCAGGCGATGATGACGATGGCGGCACAGGTGAAGGAACAACCGCGATGGGAACGTTAAGGGTGTTGCAAGAGAGGTATGCTGGAGCTGCTTTGCTGCTTTTACATATAGTCTCGCGCAGCCAAGGGAAGATTTCGCTCATTCGACTATACACTCCAGGAACTATATATCACATTGAAACAGCAGAAATTAGAGACACAATACTCAATTCTCAAACACATGTCATATCTCTCAAAATAGATTGTAACTCACAGTTAGGATCGGCGCATCCATATCCCCAGCTTACCAACCCCACTAACACATCGTCCTCTCCAGTTGGATGCGATCCTGTTCGAACAAGAGCCCCGCCCGAATCACCCTGACAGGCATCGGACACGGTTCCAATGTGATCTTTGGCACAAAGCATATTATCAGTAAGCTCGTTATTATAAGATGCCTCTTGATATCCCGAATTAGTTTTGATAATGCCCTTGCTTTTTTCACATTCAATGTTTGGCACATACCACACTTTTGCTTCTCGGAGTTCATCGGAGACTTCTTTCACCGTCGGATGATCGTCAATATCACCCCATCCCACCACCGAAAGCTCCTCCTTATCAACTGGCACATTTGGATCATTATTGATGCGAATGATAGGATGCATACTCTGCTTCTCCAAAATCAACAGAGCCACATCATTGTCCACAACAACCTTGTCAAACTCTGGATGAACAATCTTGCTTACAACATTCATCTCTTCATAATCATAATCTAGTGGATCATCAAGGTCATATCTGCCAAGTGTTATAAGCGGCGAATTTTCTGCACAGTGTGCGGCCGTTACAACAATGTCAGCTGCAACCAGAGCTCCTCCACAGTAATGCTTTTCGAACAGTTGCAACGATGCAGTGTATGGATATCGTATATCCGGAGCGGAATATCCGTTTATAATTCGTAGGTCTTTGGTTATGTTGCCTAAGACGCGTGCTCGTTTTGTTGTAACGTGGTCTATGTATTCGATATCCCTTTGACTTCTTTTTTGGTCGCTGCTTGCCGACGACAACGATAGTATAGCAAATGCGAATACGGCCCTTTTTGGATCACATCGGCAAAGCATGATGAAACAGTCAGCGCTCCCCCTGTTTCCTCTCGACAACTGCCACCATAAGTAAGTCTAGAGTAAATAACGTCAAAGTTTGTGTCCATCTTTGAAGGCTAAGCTGGGCTGTTTGAGTTTTGACTTTTGACGGGATCGATTTGCTATTGTCCTGTACATACATAAGTAGGAATTAGTTATAAATCTTTGTAAAAGTGTCACAACGCCATTAAACGGTCCAACTTGGTAAGTGATTTAGTAAGTAGCTACTCTCTAGACCCGAGGATCAGTAGAGAAAGGAGAACTTAAACCAGGAGGGGCCGGGCTGTGCCCGAGGACGCCTGTGGGGCCTGCTTGGTAATGGTAACAAACATAAGTACGCAAGAGAGGTGTAAGTACTTAGGAGCTGGTCTGGAAAGATCCTTTTAGCTCTGTTTTTCGTATACGCAGTATGGTAGCTGTCTCTGTTGTGTTCGAGTCTTTCCATGTGCAAATGAGTCTATTCGTTCAAATGATTCTTCTCGTGGGAATCCTTGCTCTATTCGTCATGGTTGTAATGGAAGAGGATACGAGGCGTGTAGAACTGGGACCTCCACAGCTTCCAAAAGATAAAGAATCTGCTTCAGACACTTCAGATTCTGTCAAGGAAATGATAGAGAGGACTTTTTAACGACTAGGAAATGATACATTTTACATTTATGATACCTCTTTAACCTTGATAGAACAAGTTGCTTACTCATTCCTTTGCTTCTTCCAGACTTGGATCAAAGTCTTTGCCCTCTGCCAAGTCGTTCAATGCCTGATCAAGTCGTTCTGAAGGAAGTTTGGATGCTGATACCGCACCATATCTAACGCCATTTCGAAAGAGTACGAATGATGGAACTGACACAACTCCCAATTGCCTCCCAAGAGCCTTTCCTGTTGCTCCTGTAGCATCTGCCTTGGCAAACATCAACTCATCACTACCACGTTCTCTGGCAAGTTTTGTGAATACTGGATTGATGCCCTTGCACGTACGGCATGATCTCATTGCAACAAATACGACACAATCTTTTTGTTTGGAAACGACCTCTTGAGCTAACCCATCCACACCAGCGATTTGCATCACATAGGGATTCGTTTGATCTATCAATACCTGCTTTGTCGTTTCAGTATCATCCATCCCTCCTCCCACTTCGCTACCGACACGAATACGTGTTTGCATCCGTTCTTGTTCTCTGCGGAATTGTTCGTCTAAGTCTTCTTCCTCTTCGGCTGGCATACCAAATCGAATACCCATCCCAGACGAGTCTCGTGGCCAACTAGTCTCTTCCCAGAAGTCTTTTAATGCCCAACCGCGAGAAACTGTTGGATTGTTACTCTTGATGGAGAAGAGGACATTACTGTCTAAAAGTGTTTGGAGAGTAGCCGAGCCAAATCCAAGTGAGGGGACTAATGATGCACACCTTGCAAGAGAAATGGATTCCATTTTCTTCACGTGATCATTCGCTTTGCCTGGTCCCCACAGTACACCTTCATTCTTCACAATCTGCTGTGATTGAGTCAATGTTGAAATGTACTTGTTGCATTGATGCTTCGATTGGAGTAATTTCAGAACAGTCGATCCTCCATACGGATTATCCTCAGTAATAAGCATTCCCTTTCGCTCATTGGATATCGTATCGATTAACGAGTCAAACTCTCCAACCGCAGTAGAGAAACCAACCTCTTCATAATCATCATCCAAATCCGAAGGCTTCATGACATAAACTCCATCATTCTTCGCCCTGGGACTTCCAGTACTCACAAGTGACACCTCAATCCCCAGCGTTGCCAAGCCATCTGCCACAAAGCACGCATAATCGTTCCCACCCACAACAACCGCCTTACCAGTATAGAATACATCATTGGAGTTATCACTACCACCAACTCCACCTACTTTCGGAATGGCACAATGGATGCCAACAAGTGCAGCTGCCGCTGTCGATAAAGCATCTGCCTCGGAAACTTTCTGTGGAATTGTGGCTATTGTGTGTGTGTAGACGTCTACATCTCCCATTGATACAGTTTCGTAGTTGGCATTAATATCATTTTTATTAGTTTGTACGGCAACTATGCGTTGGGATGGATCTTCTTGTGTAGATCCAGTAACGAGAGTGAGTGAGCCAACTTTCGTTGCTGCGGTACTGCCGGTTGATTCGCCAGTGTTACCATGGAGAAGAAATGACTCTAGTTCTCCGCCGTCAAAGATGAATGTTCGTCTTTGAGATACTGCTTGTAGGGATGTTGGGAAGGAGCGTCGAAGTGAAGATGTTTGCAAAGCTTTTGTGGCAATTGGGAGGAGGAGCACAAGATGTGCAAACAAGCTGCCAATCATTTTTCTTTTTGATGTTATCATGTTGTTGGCAATAGAGCAGTTGATCGAATAAAGTGACTGTGAGCTACTAGCTCCTCAACGTACCACAAGCAGGTTGACTTGATTTGACGGCATGGATCTTCCAGCTTCCGGATGTGTGATCGTGAGGAACAGATGGGAAATCAAGATTGATTTTGACACTTCAAGCAGAGAATGTAAGTGTCTCACTGTTATACTATTTTCGCACTAATGAGCTAATTTCTCCATTGGTATCGCCAATTTCCCTCCGACCTCACTGCTAAACTCTCGGGGCGGGCTCTAGTTGCAGCAATAAGAGTGGTAGGGTCAACAGCGGCTGCAGTAGGCCAGCAGCTGAGAAGAGTAACTAATAATTAACAATGATCGACTTACTTAGCGTCTTCTCGAGGGCATTCGGCGGGAGCTGCGGGAGCGCTACTGGTCACCATGATCGGGCGACTCATCATCAATCCAAACGAGTGAAGTCCCCAATATTAAAGAATGGGACCAGCACCAAACCATCATCTCCACGGCGTACAGTTGTCCGGTTTGCTGAAAGTAGAGATGATAATAGCAGTTTCAAAAAGACGACGTCATTAATTGATATGATGGCATCGGCTAGTGATGATAGTGGATACAGAGACTCTGCCGTGGGGAGTAGAGAGATGTTATTGCAAGATGACAATCCTCTTGCAATAATGGAGCGTCGGAACGCACCCCACAATATTTCGGATGTCAATGATCACAGTAGCGAGGAGGTAACCGAAGGCGTAAGTTTCGAATCACATATATCAAACTTACAACAACGCTTGGGAAATATTGACAATGCACGTAAACGTGGTCTGGAACAGATAGGGAAATTTCTCCCTTCCTTGTCATTTGAACGTCAGGAAGATGTCAATAACCACAGCAGTAGAAGAACGAGCGAGTCTTCTGATCGTCCAAAGCTATTAGAGACGTTAGAAAGGACCAGATTTATAGAGTCATGTCCACAGTGTTCAGAACAATTGAGATATTCGTACATCTCGTCACCTAGAGACCTAGTTGATATAAATGAAGGGAGAGACTCACCGAACACAAAGCTGCGGAACATGATGCCTCCGTACTGTGATAAATGTCAAGCGCACCTACTATTAGACCATTCTCAAACAAAGAAACAAATGATTGAAAACTTGGAGCGGTGGCTAGAGATGAACTTAAATGAGCAAACGAAGGGCAAGATAATATTCATCAGTGCTTCTCCTTCCGGTGGCTGTGATGAAAAAAGTCCCCGTGTGATGCTTGAATTCTCTCCCAAAGCGTCAAAGCGTGGTTCAGTCTCGTTTTCATTTGATGATGTTGATGTCAATCCTCTGTTCACTGCGTCATCATTGACAGAGGCAATAGGTCTTCGCAGTGAGGAGATGGAACCAGAAAGGAATGACTGCTTCGATCATCATCCTAACAAAAACTTGTTTTCGAGTGACAGCAATAGGACCCCTGCAATGGACGATGTGATCGCCCAAGCTCAAAAGGATATTCAAATTGTCAGCACTGAGTCAGAAGAACAGGCAATATTGCGACAATACTCCGTGTTGAAAGACATGGCAACAGAATCAATAACCAAACATTTGAAGATGCATTACGAGTTGACAAGCGATCTATGTGACCGATGCCAAATGCCAATGATGAAGATGGGTGATAGTTTAGTCTATTGCATAGTATGCCCTGTTATAGATGAGTCTGCGAAGCGAAGTGCAAAGAAGAAAAGGAAGAAGATACAAAAGTTGTATGATCAACACCTGCCAACTCGTCATTATACTTCCACGGTCAGTAGTGGGTTTTCTGAGCAACAAAACGCTAGATTGACAGCTTTAGAGGAAGGTCTTGGCTTCATTTATTCTCCGAAAAATCAAGACAATGACTTGGCTGTCAGCAGCTGCATGTCGAATGATCATGAGCCATCTACTGCTGAAGAAAGTGGCTCGGTCAACATGCCACTGGCTTGCAATTCACAATCAAGTGATCTAAGTTTCCCTTCGGTACAGCAAAATCAATCACTTCAGCAATTATCTTATTACGATCATGTTGACAACCAGTATTCAGTTGGAATTGAGTATACTTACTCTATCCACCAGCAGAACGTGTCTCGGAGCTGCACAACAGAAGACAGTATATCGAAGAGTACAAGTCTATTGTCATCCGCAAGCAATATTGTTTCGCAGACATCAACAGTATCCGAGACACAATGCCCTCGGAACTTACCATCGAATCAAATGATATGGAGCCCAGTCAACAATATCAACGGTTCTGTGCAATTCAGTGTTGATGCGAGCAGCAATGAGTTCGTCGTAGATGAGGAGGAAAAAGATGAGTCATCTTTATTACCCGCGGCGTCTTCTCAGACCCAGCATGATGCATCAGCCAGCGATAGTAATAACATCGTTGAAACTGACGACAGTGAGATAACTCAGGAAGTCTCAGCAACAAAGGACCAAGTGCCATCTCCTCAATTTGCTTTAGAGTATAGCAAGAAGAATGATAGGAACAAAGCCGCCACGAAAGGAGACGACGACGAACGATCTGTTCAGAATATTGGTACGAACGTGTCCACGCCAGTAGAAGCTGAGACAATTGAAACAAAAATAGCAAGGTTATCCCATTCTGTGAGAAAATTTACCGAGGAAAAGCGTGATGATGATGAATCTGATCTGGGAAGTAATCGCCAGCAATCCTTTGAGGGGCCTTTGCTGACGCCACATGTGTTCAACTTACCAGACTGTCATGGTAGAGAAGGTCCAGAAACCGTTCAGGAACACATACCATGTGAAAGAGAAACCAGCAAAACAGTTCGTGTTTTTGGCCAGACTATGATGCGGATGCCCCATTCAGAGTGTGAGAACTTGCCTCCTTTATTCCCTCCACCGAATGCGTCTACGCTAGCGGATGGAATAGAACAACGTCTTGATGGCGAGCCAGCGCTAGAAGTGAAAGAGAATGCTATGTCGGAATCACCTACCTATAACATCGAAGAAAAGGCTAGTGCACTGTTTCCGCCTCCCTACAGCGATGATGCGGAGAAATGTCGTTTAGATCCTCGGAATAAAGTGAATAGTGCAGCTAGAACGCTCGCGACAACAACTCTGGAGGGCTTACCTCCGTCTCCACTTGTTGATGATGTGAGAAGAGAGCCAAGCTTGGATCGCAACCAGACAATTCGGGCTATTGATCCTTTACCAGCCCAATTGTCATCGTCTAGATTTGATTATGTAAGAGAGGCCTTGCCTGATCCAAATCAATCAGTCATACATGTTCGAGCTGCTGAACCCGATTCTCCTCCAAAACGAATGGATCCTCCTGGGAAGAGGCTCACAAAGACGAAGCACGGTGAGGGGGAGCCAGTAGATCCTCCAGAATTTGACCCAATTGAGTCTTTGAACACACCAAAGCGTAACAACAGGCACAACAGAGAGCGGAGCGAAACATTCAGCACACCAAAGCGCAACAACGTAGGAAAGCCAAACAGAAGGCAGAGTCGCTCCTCTCTTCCAACTCTCGATCAAATAATGCCTGCCAACTACGTCAAGTCGAAACGGCATCATCATGGTTCTCCATTTCGTGAACCAAAGTCAACAGAGTGTGAGTCATCTCCTCGTGGCTCTCCATTTCGTGATGTTGATTCAAGCGAACCCAAGCCAAACAAGCGTGGCACAACAACTCATCGCAAACAATCAAAACGTGTTGATGCCCCCCAGCCTACATCTACAGCGGAAAATAACGTGCTTGTGACGATACCATCATGGGTTGATGAAGAAATTGTTAACTCACCGTTAAAGCCTGCTCCTTCTGGAGACTCTTCAGTTGACAAACTCATTCAACAGATAGACGACATTGAGGCTGACTTTGGGTCGATAATGGCTTCGATACCAGAGTCAAGCGCAAGTACACTGGAAACAACGGAGAGGGGAGGTGAGCTGAAACCTTTTCCACATACTACCAACAATAAGACAAAGGATCAACAAGACAAGAGAGAAGCCGTTAGTCCGATTGCATTGATTGAGATCAAGCGGGATGATGACTCTGATAAGCACGAGAGTCTTGACCGACCCAGCAACATAACGCAAGCAATATGCAGCTTCAACAGCTTCGACAGCGATGTGTCAGACGATAGTGTTTTGACAAGTCTAGCACAAAAAATACGCCATGTTCATGATCAAATTGACCAAATAGATTCATCAGACGAGTCAGATGATGATGAATCTATTGCAGCTGCTGATTCTCAAGAGGAGATGCTACAGCTCCTCGATAGACTCAACAACGCTGCTGAGTCTCTTCGAACCTTCGCTGACTTTCAAAACTGAAATGAATGTCATAAACATACTTAATTGTAACAACTAATGTACCATCTTTCATATAAAGTTGTCTATTCAGTTATTTTTGCGTACCGCAATATTATTGCCATCTTCAGATTATTTAAGCCTCGTAATCGTGTCTTCTATGGTCTATGTTTCATGTGGAGAAGTTGATAGGCTTACTTATTTACCAAATCCAGCCTTTTTCGCTGTATCAAGTGTCTCCTCCTTGAACTTAATTCCAACCTTTATCCATTCCAAGAATACCACTGCTTCTGTTGTAGACATACCAAACATCTCAGCGAACTTTGGTGCTGATACTCCTTCATTTGCACCCGTGTCTGCCAACATGTTTGCTATTTTCTCGGCATTCTCGGGTGTTGATAAGCCATATTTTGTTCTGATTTTATCAAACTCTTTTTTGTGAATTTCATGAGAGTCTGCTTGAGCAATGTCTGCGGCTATTGCTTTGCACTTCGCTTTGTGTGATTTCCAATCTGATACTGTCAATAGTTATGACGTCGTAGAGAATTCATTGTTAGCAGTATGTTTCTACATCAGTGATGGCAAAGCCATCAATGGTTTAGTGCAATAATAATGTCGCCTCAATCTATACCACCAACACCACGGTAAGATGTTGGCAGTTCAAACAAGAGAGCATCAATGTATCCCCTGCAAACCGATCATATCATGGAGAAAGATATTGCCGGCTCAATTATATGGGGAGAATCAAATCATATCACATAGGAAATTAGAACAGATCCATCACGCTCACCTTGACAATCTCTACCACAGTACCACACAGATTTACATGACACGCATCTCTTTGATGCAGATGTCGCTCCACAGGCAGCACATTGATGATTATCAGTTGACATGATGATGGAGGTTGTTTGCTGGCTAATATGTATGATTTCGTCGCAACCACAGTCGCTTGTTATGGCTGGTATGATTTTGATATTGTAGATAGTATGCTGTTTGAAAAAAAGAAAAGAAGAAGAGCGGCGGGGCGACGCAGGTCAGACGAGGCTTGAACTTTCCAAACTCGTTTGTAAATAAGTGAATATGTTGTATCTATCATACATATCTATCTGCACCAACCCAACATTTATGTGAACGGAGGCTTACTAAACAGAGTGTAATTTGTACTAGTAAAATAAATAGTTGTTGAGGTAAACCCTGTGTTTAGTCCATGTACA
>Ga0209652_1003455_pt1 | contig 11614 bp, 11 predicted proteins | sample SaaInl74LU_5_DNA_FD_184641 | JGI IMG/M metagenome (GOLD analysis project Ga0209652, IMG submission 184641) | Marine microbial communities from expanding oxygen minimum zones in the Saanich Inlet - ESP_74LU_5_DNA (SPAdes) (version 2) | ecosystem: Environmental > Aquatic > Marine > Intertidal zone...
TTACTCCTCATCACACCATCCTCCTCTACCAATACTACCCAAGAGGCAGAAAAGGAAATGGCCAAATTACTACATGCCACAATCATACGAATGTTTCATGATGTTCGTCCTAAGGTACGAAAGGCTGCGTTTGGGTGTGCCATGGATGTGGTGATTGTTGCATCCTCTTCCAATTCTTCTTCCTCTTCCTCATCGTCAGTGGTGCAACAACGAAAAGTAATTGCCGACTTTCTATGGGAGTATTGTCACGCGGTCATTACTCAATACAAGTCCTCCTCCTCTGGATCGAAAAAGAAGAATGACTCGTCATCGAATTCCAAGAATTTGATTCATATTTTGAGATTGTTGAGTACTTCGTTACCCTATGCGGATGATGTACGTATTCGTGTTCGATTTGGGGATGATTGTTTGGCGTTAATGGGAGGTGGTGGTGAGGATAGTGGTAGCAATAAGGGAGAAGTGTCCATGGAGGTTATTCGGGAGACTTTGATTACATTATTGTCCTGTTTGGAGAAGGGAGAAGAGGACAGCGACGGTGGACTGTTGTCTTCGATGGAGCAAGAGGTAGATACTACAAAGGATACTGCCAAGGAGGACGAAGAAATATCGAAATTTGCCGCACGTGCACTTGCATTCTTATTGCAGCATCGTCCAAATGCGGCTAATTCGTCCTTTTCGAGTGCTGGTGATGTCAATGTTGTGTATGGACGGTGTTTGATGGGATGTGTCGAGAGAATGCTGGTACGAGCCAATAGTAGTGATGAGGATGGCACCCTTGCATCCAAATTGCTCGCCATGAAGTTATTGCCCAATGTCCTTACGTCGATACTTCACCTCTGCGATGAAGCTGCCGAAGGTGAGGATGGTGGTGCAGCCAACAGTGCTGAAATGTGTGGATCTGAATTCAATCAATTTGTATCTAGAGTGATTCCAATTGTCACTTCTTATTTCAACAACGCCGCGACTAGTAACAACAACCTCCAGCGTGTGGCAATTGAGGCAGTTTCCAATTGCATTGACATCATTCGTCAGGCATTGAAAATTCAGTATAGGAATGCGTGGGGCAATATCCTTCCAGGAGGATATGCAACCTTTACTTCGACGTTGGCTTTGAATTTGTTGGAAATGAGAGGTGCAGGAAATGAAGCAAACAATGGCAATTCAGAGCTTGAGGGCAAGTTGCAATCATGGTTGAAAGAGTTGGTTGTATCATTGTTACGACTTCGAGATGACGTGGAGAAGGATGGGACAGCACGAACTGCAGTAGAATATGCCACATCGACAGTCATGCGTGGTATGGGATTGGAATTGTTCCTTTCCTTGGTGGACTTCACCGATGATCATGTAGATATCGGTGACAAGAAGAAGAAAAGTTTGAACACCGAATCTGGCGGAGGTCTCTGGTGGTTGCTACCATTAATGAAGCAGTCTGCCTCTGCTGATGCATCGGCGTTGGCATCTTCTTCGTCAATTACTACCAGATCGCACCTTTCCTTCTTCCAGGGCCGCGTGCTCAATCTTGCGAGGAGATGCGATGCTGCTTCTGCGGATGGTCATCGTACTGCTGCAGAGGCGTCCATTCAGAAACAGCGAGTGGTTGAAGTGTGGAGTCTGCTCTATTACTTTTGCCTTCATCCAATTGACATGAAGGAAAATTTTGCAGCAGTTGCGAAGACAGTGGTGAAGGCTTTGAGTGACCATTCAAGGTACCCCAAGTTAGTTGTAAGTTCTGATTTTGAGATGTTCTGACAACTGCTTTCTTGGTATATTATTCCCAATTCTAACTCCATCTTTATCTTTTCACAGCCCGTCATCTGTGGGAGTCTCAAGAGTTTAGCGGTTGGTGTCACAGGAAGAGCAGAGGCCAATCCATCGGCGGAAGCGACAGAAGATCTCGAAGTACTGTCGAATGTGTCTATAAAAATCTTACCATCTCTATTCAAACTAGTGGAGACATTGAACGAGTCACAGAAAACAAATAGCGCAGATGATATGGACACTGATGACAAATCATCATCCAAGGAGAGACAGGCCATTCGCCAGCAAAATATGCAACTCGTGGAAACCGTTACCGATACTATTGGGCAATTGGCTCAGATTTGCCCTCGTGAGTTTCTTCAAAATCTCTTCAAGAAGGTTGTGCAGCGTCTTCTTGTCGCCACTACTGAAAATGGGGACAATGCAGGTGACAAGGCGTCAAAGGATGCTCAGGCAGTGCGTATGTGCTCGCTCTTGGGATTAGGTCAGGCACTTGTGGCATCTGGTTCACTTGACGACAATAGCGTGTCCCTTCTTTACAGAGCTGTGCGTCCATTAGTAAGATCAGATGAACACGATTCACGCGTTCAGAAACGAGCGTATAAAGTGCTAGCAGAGATCTGCGAGAAACACAAGGAGTTTGTGACATCAGAGGAAAGGCTCAATGAAATGACAGATCTTATGGTCGACTCTATTGTTACGTGCCAAGTGTCTGCTAGGCACATGAGGTTGAAGTGCATGGCATACATTGTTCAAGGATTCGATTCTTCCAACCAAGCTCATATGGCTGTCATTCCAAAAATTATGGGCGAGGTGCTCCTTTGTTTGAAGGACTCCAACGCCAAAACGAGGGAGGCTGCTTATCAACTCCTACTTGAGATGGCTGTAGCTCGCGATGATATGACTGATTACTTCAAAATCATCCTCGCTGCTCTTGGTGCCAAAACAACACACATGCGATCAGCTGCAGTGATGGCCCTATCGCGTCTAACTTTTGAGTACGCTCGCCATGACACCACAGTGCAGTCTTTGCTTCCATCACTAATGCAAACTGTAGCTTTCTTGTTTGACGACTCATCGCGGGAGGTTACCAAAAGTGTGATTGGTTTTGTACGAGTTTGTGTTGCAGCAATGAGTTTTGATCAACTCGAACCACTACTGCCAGAAATTGTAGGTGGAATTATGAAGTACAATAAGGGAAGAGATAGGTTCCGTGCAAAGATAAAGATCATTCTGAAGAAGCTTGTTCGGTTGTATGGCTATGATACCATAGCACCGCTGGTTCCCGAGAAAGATACGAGATTGATCACTCACATGCGCAAGCTCACGGAGAGAACAGCACGTAGGAAGGCTGCTGGGTTGCAAGATGGCCAATCAGTTGTCAATAATTTTGATGACATGATGGAGTCTGATGAAGATGATTCCGACGATGGCCGAACATTCATGACGGGGGTAACTGGCTTCACAAAAATGACATCTATGACAGGCAAGAGTATGAAGAGTGCGAAGAGCAAGAGTGTGGTCAGTGGAGCGAGGTCCACTATGACAGGAAAAAGTGCGAAAAGCGCAAGCGGCCCTCGAATCAAGGCTGAACTCCAGGGTGAAATTCTTGACATGCTTGATTCATCGAAGATGGCCAAAAGTGTCCGCTTTGCTGATGCGAATATGAATGATAATGACTTCAGCGATGATGATGATGGAATGGATGACATGCAATTTGACAACCAAGGCAGAATCATCATTAGTGATGGGTTGCAGAAAGTAAGCGGTGACAAAGGTGCCGCAGATGATTTTGACTCGGAGGACGATGACGAAAACTTACAACTCAAGGCTGGTGGTGGCAAGAGGCGCAGGGTGAGTAAATTCGAAAGCGTCAAAGTGGCAAAAGCAGAGAGGGACGCTGTTAATGCCAGAAAACAATCGAAGCAATCGAAGAAGCCAACATCTTCAATTGGTTCTGCATACAAGTCGAAGAAGGCTGGAGGCGATGTGAAGAAGAAGGGACAGCAGTATGAGCCGTACGCTTATGTGCCCTTGAATGCCAAGGATTATTCTAAGAAGAACAGATCGAACGCTGTGTCTAAGATGGGCACTGTTGTGAGAAGTACCAAGCGTAAAAGGTAGGGGTCGATATAGAATTATGTAAGCCTAAAGAATTTATGGACATGAATTAGAACGAAGACGTTGTACAGTTGCACAGAAATTTTGTGAGACTGAAAATCTTAGTGTAGGGGTAAATGCTCATTCTTCTTCTTGCTGCAGATGCCGTTCTTTTCGTTCGTGGGAATATTTCCTCCGTGGCCAACCAACAAGAGCATACGCAAGTACTGTGTCATTCTGATTATTACAACTACCATACGCATTGATATCGCGAGACCACCTCAAGTTTGATGTAGCTTATCTGCATATCTTCATCTTCATATACTGATACATTTCTTACTGCTGCTTTACTTCCATTTTGGGACTGTAAGGAATGGACTCGTTGTCACTAATCGACATTCAATAAACCAGACTTTGCTGTCCTAAATAACAACTCGACATCAGACGATATTCTTACGTACAATACACTCCACTCTTTACCCTCACCTACCAGACATTTTACAAGACGTTGCTGGGTAAAATGCATCGGGTACCCACGCAGATCAGACGATTCCTAACGTACAATTCACACTTCACCCACATCACAGACACTGCGCCAAAAGAGTTGCTGGGTAAAACTCAGACACATAGGAGATTCCTACGTAGACTTCTACTTTACCCAATCAAACTGCCTGGCTCGGACACAGCTCACTTTTGCTCCTCTGGCATAATATTATGTACTACTCATCTACAAACAAACAAATTATACGTCCAATAAAGATGTCCCAACCAAGCACCTATCAAGTCAATCAATCCAGAGAGGGAGGGTTCGATATCGAACTCAACTCCGTCAATGCACCAACAAACCCATCTGCATCTGTTGTGAAAGATGATATGATCATCCCCGAAGGCAATGACAATTTTACGATTGTCACGTTGGCCACTACAGACATTGATGCTGGTGCAGCAACCATTAACGAGGACAGCAGTAGCTCCATCTTGTCAAAGTATGCATCTCTCTTTTCCAATAAGACTGCCGCCGCCATTGCTACCGTTGCTTTGGTTAGTACCGTTTTCGTATTCGGTGCTTCCATCGAGGGCGATGTTGAACACAATCAGCAGCAGATGGCTCTTTCATTCATCTCTAGCATACTCAACACTGTCTACTCATACCCGACAACATCAGCCCTCTTTGCTGCCATCCCTGGTGCATCCAAGAAAAAAAAGGCAGGGAAAGGGAAATCTAGTGCTTCATTCTGCGAACCTGTGCCTGCAATCACATGTGGGGCAAGCTTCACTGACAAAACGATTGTTCTATCGGATGACCTCATCTGCACGGATGACCTGCAAAACGGCATTTCTGACGATGAGAAGAGGACGCTCAATGCAGCAATTGAAGTCATTGGGCCAAAAGCAAGTATTGACTGTAAGGGTCACACTATCAGGCAGGTGTTTGTTGGCACTGCCGTGACAGGCTGTGACACAGGATTTGACGAACCACCCTACGTCAACCGTGATCCCAGCGATGATCGCAAGGACATGAAGGAGGGTTGCAATATTTTCTACCAAGGTGGGATTTTGTTGAGAGACGGCGCTACTGCAATCAACTGCAAAGTTGAACACTTTTATGATGGGATCATTGTTTTAGACGGCGAAGTAAAGAAGTCAGAGGTCTCAGGAAATCGCCGCGGGGTCTTCATTGATCACAGAATCAGCTCTATCGCCACCGAGACCAAGATTTCAGACGTGTAAGTACTCGTTTTGTCTAGTTCATTGTGCTTGTGCTTGTGTCGCGTGTGATAATCACTTTGCACTCACACCTTATCCACACTTCATCTCCTCCTATACAATAGGAAAGCTTATGGAAATCATGACGGTATCGTGGTGGACGTCAATGCTACATCTACAGCTAAAAATGAAGTTACCATCGTAGATGTTAGGAGCAACTACAACCTTCAGGCTGGTTTGGTTCTTCGTGGACAAGGCATCACCGTGAAAGATTCTACCTCCAGCTACAATACTGCGGGTATTTCTTTGTTTGGTGTAGATTATCCAGCCATGGTTCAGTTCGAGGGAATTGTATCTTGTCACCACAACGCGATGAAAGGAATTATGTCTGGTTCCTTCGGAGGTATTCCAATGGCAGTAAATGTCGAGGGAGTGCTGAACACCTATCTCAATACTTTCCAAGGACTTGCCGTATTTTTTTCTGAGTTGGATTTCAATGTAGAAAAGGATGGATCGTTCAATTCCTGTCAGAATGGTGCCGACATCTTAATCGTGGACGGTGCGGCTAACTTCTCTGATGTGGGAACTAATGGATATACCTGTGATAGCGAAGATATTCCAGAGTGCATGCCTTGTCCTCAGTGCAATTAAGCACAACTTAGGTGAAACCGTAGAGACACAGCACAACTCGCCTGTTCTGTAGCAGTTGAAGGTTGAAGCACATGTGAATTTTGTGATGTTGTCTTGTGTGTAAGGAGGGAGTGTTGAGCTTTGAGCTTGGGTGTTTGCATGGCAGTATTAGTATTTTCGTAAAGAAATAAGTAGTGGTGATTCAATAACGCACTGGTATGCCTCCTCCCTTCAATTTTGACTCTGGCAAATGCAAAGCGTCGCAGGCATTTGCATGGCAAACTTATTGCAAGATATGAAGTTAATTGCTTGGATACCCGATCAATCGCTGCAGCTGCAGCATCTTCATCAGCTTCATCTACTGGAAAGCTGACATCTAAAGGTAGATCTTCTTGCATGCAGTGTTGTATGAAGAAAGACGAGCTATCTTTCACTTGTTGGGTAATAATTGCTTGATGTGCCGCAGAAAGACCACAGAATATCTCTCACCACGAAACCGGACAGAAATGTATGCGCTTAGACTCTGATGTCCTGAACGTGCAAAGCCAAAGCAGGTAAAGTGCGCTGACATCGCAACATTTTTATATTATCGTTTTATTCCTATTTGCTTCGTTTGTTGTGCGGTGCGGTTGCTTTATATGATGTGAATCCTTCCTCATCCTCATCTCTTTGCTGTCGTCATCATCTATTCTTATCATCATCTTCTTTTTCTCCTTACGCGTAGGGTGAATAAGCAGTAGAGCAAAAGGCTAGCAAGGAGGAGGAATAATACCCTCATTTTATTTTCCCGCTACCAAGCACTTGGGGGTACGACTTCAAAGTTGCCATGTGAGCAGATGGCTAAACAGATGTCCGGTGTCAACTTGGTCGAACTGCAACTCAACTCTCAACTCGGCATGCATGCAGAAATCCCAAGGCCGCAAGCACCTCAACATAAATCAGCCCACACTGCATACTCACAACAAGCTAACGATGACGCCAATGATATTATCTCCCCGAAGAAACATGCTGCTGATGCCGCTCGCATTCACCGTTCTTCTATGGCTTACTTGCTCAGCCTTTTCACCGAGACAATCACATTTACCATCTTGTAGGCTACCCCTTCCGCGGCACTCCGAACAACGACCCATTATCAATGAGAACACCTCTGTAACATTATTCAGTAGAGCCAGCAATTTCGACGACGACGATGACCGGTCACGTCCCAACATTGTCAAAATTCAAACGCATCAAGACTATGTAGATTTCCTTCAAGAAGATGATCGTTTGTGCCTCGTAAAATTCTACGCATCGTGGTGTAAATCATGTAAGCGCTTCGGAGTTTCTTACCGACATCTTGCATTTGAAGAAGGAGATCATTTAAATCCCAATGGGGACGTAGTACACGTGGGAAATGTACGCTTTGCGGAGGTGGAGTATAGTCAGAATGCCAAACTTTGTAAGTCTTTGAAGGTGAGGAAGTTACCAACTGTGCATTATTATAAACGGGGAGGGGGGAAGCTTTCAGAGTTGACTTGTAAGCCTTCACAATTTCAACTTGCGATTGATGAGATGAATCGTTTGCTGGATGGAAATGATGCTGATGATGTTGATAACACCATTGAGGATTCTAGTGTAGATATTGGGGAAGAAGTTACCGTCCCAAGTAACATCAACGATGGCAGTAAAAATATTACATCTTCGTCGTTTGATGAAGCCTTGGAAAATCTTTCCCAAGAAATCATGAAGACAATTCAATCCAATCAGACAACTAGCGGAGGAAAGGAGAAAAATTCTTGGTTTCGATTCTAGAGACGACGGGTTAGAGATTAGGGGAGTGTGAAAAAAGAAGAATGTACGAGTAATCTAGATTCTATTGAACAATTGTAACTGCATTGATATTGTATATTGGTTGATATTGTTAGAGCAGGTACGATAGTTAATCTTCATCATTGTTAATCGATTGATCATACTATCTTCATTCCTTATCAGTACATATCAGATTCAATCTCATCACGTTTGAGTACAAACCAACAAGATTGAGTCCATCCGTTCAAACAACACAGCTTCGCTCACAACTCGGTAATACTGTGTTCTCTTGAACACACTATTTCCAAATCAGACACTTCTTATACTTCAACATCGCATCATTGACGCACTCAACAAAGAACGAATACACATAATGGTAAGAAATTTCACTTTGCACCACCTCATACTGCAGGTTGCCCACCTAAGATAGACCATCTTCCGCCCTTGTATGCAGCAGCAAAATAGTAAACAATGTGCTGTGCTCCAGGTATTGTCTTGTATTGCCAGAGCTCGCGAGCAGCCAGATAGCATTGCTTAGCATTGCTTTCACCGATGCCGATGACCGACCAGTTTGTTGCTCAGCTTGATTATTGTTTGAGAACTGAGCTCCCTCGTGATCCACCAGATATGTTGAATAAACGTCGCAACCCGCCCAATCCTCCTCACACCGATACCGACTGCATTATCATTCCTCTCAATCAAGTGCCGGTGCCCTCTCAATCAAGTCCAACAAAAATAGTGCCAATAGAAAAGGAGTCCCTTCGAGGAGGCCCTTTTCTTCACCTTCTCATTCTGACTCGCCGCTCTCAAAATCACCTCTCACTCTCACGCCGGCAGACGCCGGCCCATCACCCGAATAACGTCGTATGGTAGTACGCACTAATTATTGGCATTCCGTATTCCTGAACACTATGACGAGGCTCGATATGTTGCTCTGGCATGCTGTAAAAAGCTGACTCACAAGGCTGACTCACGGCCTCATGGGCGGTAAAAATTCTCATCGTCATCGTTGATGTGCTTGCACATCGACTTCATAATTCAAGTCCTCGCACAAACACATCATACACTCAATAATAAAATGATGAAACTTACTCTTGTCGCCGCCATGACTGGCTATGCCGCCGCCTTTGCTCCTGCCCCCATGGAATCGTCTTCCAGCACTGCCCTCCGCTCTTCTGTCGGCGACAATTTGAACGGATGGAAACCTAATCAAGATCTTCCATGCTATGGTCTCCCAGGCGCTCCTTACTCCTTCATGGACCCTCTTGGATTCACCAAGAACAAGTCCATCAGTGAGGTCAAGCGCATCAGAGAGGCCGAGGTCATGCACTGCCGCGTTGGAATGATGGCATTCATGGGGTACTTTATTGGCGAGTCCACTCCTACGATCTTTTACGGAACTGATGTTCACCACACCATCGCAAACAACCAGCTAGCAGAACTTCCCATTGGGCTTCTCTTGCCCCTATTCCTAGGAATTAACTTTGCTGAGGCATACCGTGCCACCAAGGGATGGAATGAGCCTGGAAGTAAATCTCTCTTCTCGATTCGTGAGTCTCATTACCCCGGTGATCTTGGATTTGACCCACTTAATCTGAAGCCAGTTGATAACGCACAGGCATTCGCCGAAATGCAGGATGGTGAATTGAATAATGGACGCATGGCTATGTTGGCTGTTGCCGTTATGTGTGTGCAAGAACAAGTCACTGGCCACGGTGTCCTCGAGAACCTTGGCTTCTAAATGTAATTATGTATAACTTATTCCAACTATTCTTTAACACGCTCTCGCTCACATCAGCATAAATACATTGCACTATCTCAACTTGCTGTTTCAGCCCATGGATTTGAATCTGTACCGTCCTGCATATGAGTAGAAAGGACTCTGGCCTGCTCGAGAGTTGCGTATTCTTTCCCTCTTTCTTCTTGCTTCCCGCTCGCTCTCCATGGAGGAAATCAGACATCAATCACCATCTTCTCATCAGCTCCACAATTAACGCAGATTTGATTGATGGTTCGGCTGCGCCGCTCGCATATCATAATGTAAGCTCTGCATTCTCGATATGGAACATGTTGATATCGTCGCTACAGAGGAGACTACTCAGACGTTAATGTAAACGCTCATGACACTACCATCGATGACGATATGATATATAATGTAGAAAATGAAGATGATGAAGAAATAGCCGATGATGTCGTCCACAATAACGACGGCCACAACCAACATACCATTGTTGACGAGCCAGCAACAACATCAGCAATATCGGCTCCACTTTCGGCGGCAGTTTTTGTAGCAGCGCATACATCACTCCATGATGTTGTAGAAGACATCGAACAACAACAAACGATGGTGGGTGAAACGATCGACGCAAGAGCTATTACCGTCAGCAACAACGCAACATCATTCTTTGATTCATTTGTATTCCTAGCACAAGATGTAGAGGTGGCCACCGAGGCAAGCACATGCACATTATCACTTGGTGATTTTGAGAATGCGTTGCAGCATCAAGAAGAACAACAAGCAACAACATCAGTACAAGTAGGTTTCGAATCAACACTGCAACGACTTCCAGTTGCTACACTTGTTGCTGCAGATAATGATGATAATGAGAGACAACGATCACTTCAGTGTCGAATACGAACATTTATTATGTTCTTTCTACCTATAGTTGTTGTGGCTATAATTGCAATCATCTTGAGCTATCGCAGTGTGAAAAGATGAGGAAAGCAATATCATCATCAAGTACGCAATCATCATTGCTTTTTTGCAATCGATTTTCATACTTCACCATTTAGATAATAGCGTAATCAGATTGCTTGCATAATGGACTGAGTAGTCTCTCTAGATATGTACAAGTCTCCTGCTATTCCATACTGTCATCTCTTTCCATCTCACTCAATAAGTGTTGTGGTATCAAGATAATAAGATCAATTCCAATCCTCATCATCAACAACAGCAGCTTCACTATTCTCCTTTTCTTCATGCCACAAACTCTCCAAATCAAATACACCCCTATCCACTCTCAAACTACCAACGCCATCATTATCCCCACTCTCCTCATGTCGATTCTTGACATACGCCTCAATATTCCTCTCACCCCCGTCATAATCAAACCCACTCACCAAATAATTACTCCATCCCAAATTATCCGCAATCAAATGTTTCGACTTGCAGCATTTGCAGACGGCAATGACGACACCGCGATTATATCCCAGTCTTGTTATGGAGTGGGTGTTGCGGGTGTTGCAGTCTTTGTGTTTGCAGGTGTAGGAGAGGTGGAATTTGCGGGATACGACAATATTGTTGCTGGATAGGTTATTGGTGTTGTTGATGTCTTGTGAATCTTCTTCTTGTCGGTCCCAGAAAGAGGAGGCGCCGATGGGAGGTAATGCTGCAAAGATATTGTTGGCGGTATCACCTTCTTCTTCTTCTTCATTGTCGTCGTTATCGTCATTGTTGCCATTTGATATGGAATACAGTCGAGTTTTATAATGATGAATACTCGCTGTTGCCAATTTCAATGAAGCAGGAGGTTGTTGAAATGCATGAGAAAAGTGCACTTGATTTCCAAGTAAGAGCACAAGTGATAGCAGAAGAAGGGGTAGCGATGTCATGGTAAGGACCCAGTGTGTT
>Ga0209652_1003457_pt1 | contig 11609 bp, 5 predicted proteins | sample SaaInl74LU_5_DNA_FD_184641 | JGI IMG/M metagenome (GOLD analysis project Ga0209652, IMG submission 184641) | Marine microbial communities from expanding oxygen minimum zones in the Saanich Inlet - ESP_74LU_5_DNA (SPAdes) (version 2) | ecosystem: Environmental > Aquatic > Marine > Intertidal zone ...
TGGCGGCCGCGGGGACTGGGCCGCGCGCTCCGACGTGTACGCCCACGCCGCCGGGCTCTCCACCAGCGGCCGGACCACCTTGCCCAGCGACCCGTCGCTGTACGATCCGCCCCGGACCTCGCGTTTGACGCGGAGCAACGTGAAACTCGGCGGTGACCTCTCGCCGTTCGTGTCCGAGGTGATGCGCCCGCAGGGCATCCTTCAGGAGAAGAAGTACGAGATCCCCGCCGCGCGCGCGCGGTACTCCAAGGAAAGGGACACGCCCTCCCGCGGCGAGTCCGAGGCGCACAAAAGCGCCTCGAGGGCCCACCCGTCTCTTTTCCAGAGCAACTCCTCCATGAGCGTGTACGCCAGCACCAAAGCAAAGCTGCGCGTGCCCGAGCCGTGGCACGACAATCACCCGCACGAGTTCAAGCGCGCGTCGCGCCCGTCTCGGCCCTCCGACCGGAAAGACATGGTCGCGCGCAAAACGCTGGAGGAGGCGCGCACGCCCCTCGAGCGCAGACGCGCGCTCGAGCACGAAGCCGCGCTCGCGCACGCCGAGGAAAGACGCGTCGCCGCCATCGACGACGCCGCGCGCCTGGTGTCTTTGCGGCGCGCCGCCGCCGCCGCCGAGATCAAATCAAAGTTCTCGACGCGCCGCGACGCGAACGAGGCGATCAAGAACAGAACGTACAGGTGGGAGGAGGACCATGTCGAGCGCGTCGGAGGAGTTTCGACCGGTTCCGTGTTGGACGCCGGAGACGGATTAAAAACGCGTTTCCCCCGCGTTTCCAAGTACGAGCCCGTGGACGACGCGCTCGACGCCGCCGAGGCGCTGACGCGCGGCGCGCGACAGAGGGTGCCCCGGCCGCGCGTCTTGGGCCCGTGCGCGTTCGTGCCGAGCTCGGCGGAGGCGTACGCGGAGGCGCGCCGGGCGAAGACGGTGACGGATGAGCGTCGCTCGTTCGCCGACGAAACAGAGGCGCTGCGCGCGACGGAGCGGTCGCTGGGAGGCGTCGCGCCGGCGTCCAAGTACGCGGCGTACTTCGCGGATTTCGCGCGTTCGCACCGCGAGGCGGAGAAGAGAGCCGGGCGCGTGGCGCACGCGCACACGAAACGCGGCACGCTGTTGCGGCGCGAGACGGAGTCCGAGACGCAGAGGCAAATGCGCGAGCTGGACGCCTTCGAGGCGCGCGTCGAGTACTTCCACGAAAACGACCTGGCGCGGCGGCTGGTGGACCGCGGGTGGCTGCGCGAGGACGCGCTCGCTTTTGGCGCGGGGGACGCCCAGGTGTCGAGCGTGGGCGACGGCGAAAACCCGCAGGCGTCGATGGTGCGCGCGCGCGCCGCCGCGGACGCCAGGCTGGCGCTCGCGAACCGGCGAGAGTGGACCGACACAAGCTCGGAGGAGTGACGAAAAGAAAAGGCACGCGTCGTCTCGCGAGCGGTGAAAAAAGTTTCAGTCGCGTTTCGTAAAAAAAAAAGTGTCTCGGCGCGCGCTATCAGGTCCCGCCTCGTCGCGCTCGCGGCGCGCCAGAAGACGACGTCACCCGCGGTATCGTTCGACCGTAAATAATTCCCCGGTTCCTCGCGTCTAGGCGCGTGCGCGGCCGTTGACGTAGTAGTGCTGTCCGACCTCGTCCAGGTTGGAGAACGTGGCTTTCCACGCGCCGTAGTACGTCAGCACCTTGTAGTTGAGGTCCCACTTCTTGGCGAACGCCTTGAACCGCCGAGAAACCTCGGGCTGCCGGAACTGCGGCATGTCCGGAAACAGGTGGTGGATCACCTGGCAGTTCAGGTACCCCATCAGCCAGTTCACCACGGGCTTGCTCGGGTCGATGTCCACGGTGTGATCCACGGCGTAGTGCACCCAGGAGATGTGCTTGTCCGAGGGCAGCACGTCCGTGTGCGTGTGCGACGTCGAGAAGTGCGCGAAGAGGTACATGTACGCGAACCAGTTCCCGACGGTGAACCACCAGTACGCCACAGGCCACGAGTACCCACCCGCGAGCTTGATCACGGACGTCCGTACGACGTGAGACACCGCCATCCAGGACGCCTCCTCCCAGTTCCTCTTGCGAATCACTTGGCGCGGGTGCAGCACGTAGATCCAGAAAGCCTGCACTAACAAGCCGCTCGTCACCGGCACAAACGTCCACGCCTGTAAACGCGCCCACAGGCGGTTAAACCCGCGCGGGCGGTTGTCCTCGACCGCCGTCTTGAAAAACGCCACCGCGGGGGTGGTGTCCAGGTCCATGTCGTGCCGCACCTTTTGCGGCGTCGCGTGGTGCTTGTTGTGCATCTGGTTCCACATGTCGCCGGACGTGCTCAGCCCGAACCCGCACGTCGCCGCCTGAACGCGCTTGTCCCACCAAATCGTTCCGGTGAGCGAGTTGTGCCCGCCCTCGTGCTGCACCCAGCCGCACCGCGCGCCGAAGAAGCACCCGTAGACCGCGGAGGCGAACATCGGGTGGCCCGCGGACATCAAGTACGTGCCGAGCGCGAACGTGAGCACGAGCTCGAATAGCCGGTACGCCAGGTGGAGCCGCGACGGGGCGAAGAATCCCTCGCGCTCCAGTTCGCCGCGCCACTTCGCGAAATCAGCCAACATCGCGGCGTCGGGGTCAGCGGTCCTGGGCGTCGCCGCGGGCCTCTGAGGCAGCGCCTTGAGCATCTTCCAGGCCTTCTTCGAGCGCATGTGGAACTCCTTGAACGCCTCCGTGGCGTCCGCGCCGGTGTTGGCGAGCATGTAGAAGATGACGCTGCCGCCGGGATGTTTGAAGTTGGTCACGTCGTACTCCACGTCACCGACGCGCACCCACCGAGTGGTGAACGTGCGCGCCAACAGGTGAGGCTCGAGCTTGGCGTGCGCCGGCCCGAGTTTCGAGGCATCTTCCGTGGACGTCTGCGCCACTTTCGCGGCCGCGCGCGTCACGGGCGACCGAATGTCGGAGGGGGGGCACATCGTGTCTGCCGCGAACCACCCTCGCGTCGCGAATGCGCGGTTTCAATCCGCCGATGGGGGATCAAACCGACCGGGTCCGGTGACCGGAGCCGACGACGCGATCGCGCGCCGCGTGGCTCGTGAAACGAAGACGCGAGGCTCGAGGACCTCGGCGTGCGAGAGCGGCGCGAGCGCGCGCACCCCAACGGGCTTCGCAGCGAGCGCGCTAGGTTCTGCGCTCTGCGCTCGCGCGCGCGCGCTTCGGGGGTGAAAAGTTGAAGAACGGATCGGCCACGTCGCAAAGTGGCACAACGAATCTCAGAGACTGCAGGAAATGTGGCTCTCCGAAGTCCGCAGACGCAGACTGAGCGCAGTGACGAGAAAATATCTCATGAAACGTCGGCGTTTTCAGCCGAACGACGGTTGGAAAGCGAGCGGCTCGGCGAGACGCGCCGACCGTCTCGCGGCGGACGCCGCTCCCCCGCGTCCCTGTGTCTTCCGGCGACACCCACACCCACGCTACGAGTACCAGCACATCCACCCTGCCTCACGCGAAGAGCTCGGGGTACATCAAGCGCACGCGCGCCGCCCCGGTGAGCCCCGACGGCGACGCCGGCGGCGGTGGCGCCGGCGGCTCGAGCGCGTCGAGAAAGAGCGTCGCCGCGGCGGCGTCGGCGACCGCGTCAAACTCGCCGGATTCCCTGCGCGCTCGCCTCGCCGCGCGCGCCGCCGCGCGCTCCGCCGCGCCCGGGCTCTCCGGCGGGGACGCTGGGAGCGCGTGCGTGGCCCGTATCTGCTCCAGCGCCGCCAGCGACAGGCGCACCTCCTCGGCGAGGACGTCGGCGCGGCTGCGGCGCGTGGCGTCGCTCGCGGGGGAGCCCTCGGAGCCGCTCTCTGAGAGCGACCCCGAGGACACCGAGGAGACGTCCTCGAGGTCCTCCTCGTTTTCGGGACGCCTCACCGCGTTCGTCCCGCGCTGCGCGGAATTGCCGGCGCGCGGCTCGCGCGACACGGACGCAGGCGAAGCGGCGCTTCCCCGCGGGTTCGATCCGGACCGCGACCGGGAGCCGCCCGCGGCGCCGGCGGAGCGCGCGGGCGAGTCGCGCGCGGCGGCGGATGCGTTCGCGGCGGCGTCGTCGCCCGCCGCGCCCTTCGCGTGTTTCGTCTCCTCGCGCGCGGTGGACCGCGACGAGGAGCGCGTCGATCCCGAGCTGGAGTCGGACGCCGAGCCGGACTCGGCTTCGGAACCGCCGACGGAAGACGATGAGGGGGAAGACGGAGAAGTCGCTACCGGTAGCGGCGCGTCGCTCTCGCGAGAGCGTTCCAAAACCGCGCCGGACGTTTTTTTTTTCAGCCTCGGACGCGTAGCGCTTGGTCCGCGCGCGGACCCCGCGCGCGGGGCGGACCCGGGGGCGGGGGCGACCGTAAGCGAAGGCTTCAAAGAGGTTCGCACAAGTGGTCGGTCGCCCTCCGGACTCGACACCACGACACCCAGGCCCGCGAGGAGCGCGTCCACGCGCGCCGCCGCGCGCGCCTCGGGCGACAAAGGCGGGTCTTCCCTTTTTTCTTGTTTCGCTCGTAACTTACTCCGTCTTTGTTCGCGCGCGCGGGGTCCGAGCGCGGACGAAGCGAACGTCGAGTCTTCCTCTCCGTCGTGTTCCCCCTCGAACCGGTCGAACCGGTTCTCATCTCGCGACGAGACCCACGAGGAAGAGGTTTCGGAGGCTGAGGCGGAAGAGGCGGACGGCGACGGCGACGACAGTTCGGAGGAGGCGGACCGCGCCGTTCCGCGGAACGGCGGCGGCGGCGGCGGACGCGACGCGCCGAGACGCCGCGAACCTTGGAGCTCGCGGTCGCGGCGGTCGCGGCGGTCACCGAAATCATCGCCGTAGGCTCGTCGCGTCCGCGCGTCCGCGTGATGCTCCGAGACGTCGCGGCGCGCGTCGTCGAGGCGCGAGCTCCACGAATCGCGGGACCAACCCAGCGCGTGCGCGCGCGGATGCGCGCCGGCGCGGGTCTCGCGTCTCTCGGAAACGCGCGTGCCTCGCGTGAGCCGCTCGTTCAGACGTCGGCGTATCTCCCGGTCCGCGCGGTTGTGGTCCACCAGGGCGAGCGGCGCACGGAACTCCCGGGGCTCGGACACCGAAAGGGCTCCCGAGAGAGGCGCGGCCGGCGCGACGCGCGCCGAGACACCGCCCGAAAACTCGGCGTGGCCGGAGGCGTCGTAGCTCGCGAGGTACAGATCCAGCGCTTTGCTCCAGGACGTCGTGCCCACGTCCGAGGGACGCGGGGGGCGCACCGCGGCGTCTTCCGTGGGCGACTGCGCCAGCGGAGGCCGGGGCGCGGGACCCGACGCCATCGTGGCCGCGGTCGCGGCGCGCCACCTCGGATGCCGCGCGCCGGGAGAAAACGCCTCTAATCTCTTGGCTGGTTCCCCCGAATAGTGTCGGAACATCCGAGCGCAGCGTGAGTTTCCGAAAGCGTGGGCCCGCGGCTTTTCGTGCGTACTACGACTCCGTAACCGACGCGACCACACCAGTCGTCGGCACGCGAGGTGCCTGCTCGCGCGTTGGGGGAGGTGCGGGTCGCGAGTGCCGCGCGGGAGGCGCCTCGACGCGAGGGTTCGCGCGCCCCGTCGTCGGTCTGTTGGGAGAGGCCGCGGGGTGGACGCCGCGGGGAAGCGCGATCGCGTGAGTAGGCACTGCTCCGGCGCTCGATTCGCTTCGGACGCGCCTGCGAGGCAGCATGTCCCGCAACCGCTCGATCGCGAAGCGCATGGGCGGCGAGCACTCGCGCACGCCCAAGGCTGGGGACAAGAACTACGCCAAGGTGTTGTTCAGTCCGGACGAGATGGCGAGCTTCGAGAGCCTGATGAACGAGGTGGACGACGTCGGCGTCGGCGGGAAGTTCATCGCGCCGAGGCGCGACGCCGACACGGAGGCCCCGCCTCGAAGCGCGTGGAAGGACTGGTGCACGGGCTTGAACGCGGTCGTGCTCGTCGTGCTGGTGATCACCGCGGTCGTCGCGGTGGACTTCACCAGGTCCTACTTCCCCTCGGCGATGACCGCCGACGGAGCGAAGACGCGAGTCGATACGACGCTGGAGACGACGCCGTCGCCGTCGCCCGCCGCGCGCGCGCTCGCGTCGGACTTGGCTCGCGCCGAAGCTCGCTCCGGCGAAGCCGACCCCGCGCGGAACGCGGCGGTCGAGGGCAGGCGCGACGCGCTGGCGCGAGTCGCGGGGTCAAACAGCGGGTCCGTGGTGTCGGAGAAGGATGGCGGAGACGCGGAGACAGAGACGAAGGACGTCTCCGTCGCGAGCGACGCCGACGACGTTTTTTTTACGCCGCCGTCGCCGACGAACGCAACGGCGCGCGACGAAGACGACGACGCGGCCGACGAGTGGCACTCCACCGCCGTCGGGTTCGGGGACGACGATTTACGTATCGATTCGAGTCAGAGGCAGGAGCAGATCTCCCGAAACCTGACCGACGCGCTCGCAGATGGCTCGCGCGCGACGCAAATGAGCCATCCCGGCGCCGACGCCGCGCGCGCCGCCGCCGACGCCGCCGAGGCTTCGGCGGCGGACGCGGCGGAGGCGACGTCGCGGGAGGCGCGCCACGAGGCGGCGGAGACGGACGAGGAGCGTAGGGCGAGGCACGCGAAGGAGGACGAGGAGCGTAGGGCGCGGCACGAGAAGGAGGACAGGGAGCGCGCGGAGAAGCACGCCATGGAGGATGAGCTGAGGGAACTGCGCGCCGCGGTGAAGGACCGGGAGACACACTCGACGACTTTCGGTCCTTCACCGCGCGACTTCTCCGGCGTCGGCGTTTTCGTCGCGGGCGACCCGACGACGACAACGACGATGGATCCGGACGCGACGCGCGTCTCGTACGGCGGCGACGGCGAGAAAAGCGACGCGCCGCCTGACTTTACGGACCCGAAAAGTGCGCCGTCGGAACGCGAACCGGACCCGACGCTTCCGGAACCGCTCGACGATCAAATCGGGCTGTTCACCGACCGCCCGGCGGACGACGACGCGGAGCCTCTGCCGGAGACGCCGACGAGTATGTTCGGTCCGCCGGGAACGAACGCGAATACGTCTGTTCCGTACGACCCGGACGAAAACCCGGGTTTTGCCGACCCGGAGGACCCGGAGGTTCCGGAGGACGTCCTCGAGCCGGAGGCGGAGGCGGCGGAGGCGCCCGCGGCGACGCCGCCCCGTCGAGCGGGCGCGAAAAAGAAGGCGGCGACGCGAAGAGAAAAGGCGAAGGCGGCCTCGAAAACCGACGGCGCCGGTGACGCGTGGGCGAAGGACGCGGCGGAGACGTCTCCGGGTTTCGAAGAGAACGAGTTTGGAACGTTCGCGGACGCGCCGACGGAGGCTCCGGATGCTCCAAAAAATGAACCGCTTTTTTTCGCACCGGAGGATCCCGGAGACGCGGACGCGCCGGGGGGGGCGTCGCCGCCGTTGCCAGACGCGCCGGGGCTTCCGGAGGAGGAGGACGCGCGGTTTCTTTCCGACGCGCTTCCGCGAACGGGAGACGGAGCGCGAACGGAGCGTTTATCCGATCCCCCAGAGGACTACGACCACGCGTCTCTGCGCGTGGGCGTGAACGTGACGCGCGCGAACGACGGCGTCGCGGCCGCGGGGGGCGAAAAAGAAGAAGAAGAAAAGCCGGCGCTCGCGACGCCGCGGGACGCGAACGAGACGGCGCCGACCGCGTACGCGCTCGACTTGAGCGCGACGACGGTCAAGGGGCTGGTGCGGGACTCGCGGAAACACGGCGGCGAGGCGGAGGCGTCTTTCGGGTCTCGCGGCGCGGAGCCGGAACCGCCGTGAGGGTCGTTTTCGGGCGCGGATTTTTCGGACGAGCTTGATGAAGCGTTTTTTATGTCCAATCGATTCTCGGCTCGCCGAGAACGCCTTGCGCTCTCGATGACGTGGACTCACGCGCGATCGGAAAAAAACCCAAGTGTGCATCTAGTCTGACATTTACGAATATGCCACGCGGCATCAACTGGTCGAAAGGTTCTCCACGCCTATCCAGACGACGACGATCGGGTCTTCGCTCGGCGCGTGTGCAGTATTCGACGCGCGCGCACGCTCGCACCGCTACCCCCTTACGTTCGCGTAACACGATGGCCGCGCTCACCAACGCCGCCTCGGCCTCGCTCGTCGCCCCCGCCTCCGTGGCGGCGCGCGTCGGTTCCTCCCGCAGGGCCGCCTTCCAGGGCGCTCGCGTTCCCTCGAATGCGTCCGCGCGCGCGGGCGACGCCAAGCGCGCCGCGCCGCTCGTCCGCGCCTCCGCGGACGACGCCGCGCCCGCATTCGGCCGCCGCGACCTCGCCAAGGGCGCGCTCGCCGCGCTCTCCGCGCCCGTGATCGCGGCGATGCCCGCCGGCCCCGCGAAGGCGGAGGAGGTGTCCAAGTACTGGGACATCGTCGACCTGCCCCTGGAGCCCGGGGTGATCCTCCTGGACATCGCGTTCGTGGACGACAAGCACGGGTTCCTGCTCGGCACCAGGCAGACCATCCTGGAGACCTTCGACGGCGGCAAGACCTGGGACTTCAAGTCCGTCTCCAACGCGCTGGACGAGGACGTCAACTACAGGTTCAACTCCGTGTCCTTCAAGGGCCAGGAGGGGTGGATCGTCGGCAAGCCCGCCATCCTGCTGCACACCACCGACGGCGGCGCCAACTGGGAACGCGTCGGGCTGAGCCCCCGGCTGCCCGGCGCGCCCGTGCTCATCACCGCCACCAGCAGCAACGGCCAGGCGGAGATGGTCACGGACGAGGGCGCCATCTACCTCACCACGGACGCCGCGCGCAACTGGAAAGCCGCCGTCGAGGAGACCATCTCGGCGACGCTCAACCGCACCGTGTCCTCCGGCATCACCGGCGCGTCGTACTACACCGGCACGTTCTCCACCATCTCGCGCAACGACGACGGCGAGTACATCGGCCTGTCTTCGCGAGGGAACTTCTACATGACCTGGTCGCCCGGCCAGGCGTACTGGCAGCCGCACAACAGGTCGTCCGCGCGCCGCGTGCAGAGCATGGGGTGGCGCCCGGACGGCGGCATCTGGGAGCTCACCCGCGGCGGCGGCATCTTCTTCTCCACCACCGCCGAGCTTCCCGACAACGACGACGACTTCGCGGAGGGCAAGATCGGCTCGCGCGGCTTCGGCTTGCTTGACCTCGGCGCCAAGCCCAACGGCAAGGAGTTCTGGATCGTGGGCGGCTCGGGGAGCGTGTTCTACTCGAACGACGCGGGGAAGTCGTGGAAGCGCGACCGCGGCACCGACGACGTCGCCGCCAACCTGTACACGGTCAAGTTCAACAACAACGACAACGGGTTCATCCTCGGGAACGACGGCGTGCTGCTCAAGTACAACGGCCGCGCCGTGTGAGCGAGAAGCAGAGAGAGAGAGGAGACGGTCGTCTGTCGCGAAAAAAGTAATAGAGAAGAGCAGAACCACCTTCAAGGAGGAGACCACGGGACGACTCGAGACGTCTCGCGCCTCTTCGAACGACTCGCCGTCCTCTTCTTTTCACGGAACGTCTTTTTCACCGCGCGTCGCGTTTTCTCGACTCTGCCGCACGCTCCTGTCCTCTCCTCTCTCACCTCTCGTCCGCCCTGTATTACTATCGATACACCCGCCGGCCGGAAGCGTTCTCAGTTCAGCCGCATGCTCTTCATCTGGCGCATGCGCTTGACGAGGTCGTCGTGGCTCCCGTGTCGCTTGAGCTTGTGGAACAGCCGCCGGTGCGTCTCGTACAGGTCCCGCAGCGCGGCGACGTACCGCGCGTGGTACTCGTCGATCTGCGCGCTCGTCGGGTCGCTCGTCTTCGGACACGCGATGGGCGCCCCGACCACCACCTCTATGCTCTCCCGCTTGGGCAGAACCCCCGTCTTCGCGCCGGTGAAGCGTCGGAACACGCCGCGCGACAAGTTTCGGCCGTACAGCAACGGCGGCGTGATCCCGATGAGCTGCTTGCACCACAGCTGGAAGCGCCGCAGCGCGCCGCCGTCCGGGTTGTCCACCTGGTCGAAGATGTCGTTCTCCCCGAACGCGAACACGGGCACTAGGCTCGCGCCCGTCTTCAGCGCCATCTTCACGAAACCCTTCCTGCGCGCGAGCGTCAGGACGGCCCACCCCGGCCGCGCGTCCAGCGCCTCGGCGGCGCCGCCGACGACGATGGCGACGCTCGCGCCCGGTTTTCGCGTCAGATTCGTCACCACGCTCTCTTTGGTGACGGAGTTTATGCCGAGCGCCATCAGCACTTCTCTTGTGAACGGGAAGTAAAAGTTGATGGCGAGCGTCAAGAGTCGCAGATCTAACCCCGGAAACGCCTGGTCGAACCCTGTCGCGCTCGTGGCGAACGTGATGAGCGCGCCGACGCCGATGATGCCGTGCGGGTGGTACCCGAAGAGGTAGTTCCCGCTCGGGTCCAAGTCGCACGTCTTGTGCAGGCGCACGGGGAAGTAGTCCGCGAGCGTGTTCCAGAACGGCAGCCGCCGCGTCCAGGGCAGGAAGCGCGTACCGTTGCTCGGCGCCTTGGTGTCGATGAGCGCGACCCATGAGCAGTACGCGATGAACGCGGCGCGAGCGTACGGGTGCGCGAAGAACAGAAAGTAGTTGGGGTACACGAGCACGCACGACAGAAGAAACGCGTAGATCATCACCACGATGCCCACCTGCGCGGCGTGCTGGTGGTGCCTGTCCCCTTTCGCGATCGGGTTGAACGCGGGCGAGACCAGCCCGGCGAAGTACACGCCGAAGGGGATGAACAGGCGGCCCATGATCCGGTGCCACAGCACCATCGTGAACGCCCAAAACAAGAAACCTGTCGTTTTCGTCGTCCGAATGTTTAGGGCGTCGTCGTCGAGTTGTGGCGAGCGTCGAGCGTCGATCACGCGGGAAGGGGAGGGTCGGGGACGTTCGGTCAGCCGCGGAGTCGGGACGTCGGGCGGTGGAGTGTCGATGTGACGGAGACGCGCGCGCGCGCGCGATTCCTGCGGCTCCCCCCCCCGCGCGCGGGTCGCGAACCCCGTTCGCGCCGCGGTGTCGAACTCGCGCGAAGGGGAAAATATCGGCCGACGGCTCGAAGCGTCGTTTCGAGGACACGCACCGGTCGCTTTGTGCGGGATCTTCTCGGGCACGCGCTCGGGCACGACGAAGTCCGCCACCTCGTTGATCAGGCTCCCCAGAGAGGACGCGCTGTCCGCCTCTTGGTTCTTGTACGCCAGCGACCCGGGCTGGCCCTGGCTCACGCTCCCATCGCCGGAAGTCTCGGGCGTGGTGAGGTCGGGCGAATCTCCCGGTCGTTCGCCCGTGCGGCGATTGACGAGGCCCACCACGCCGGGCGCGGGCTTCGCGCCCGGCGCGCCGCCGCCGCCCATGGCGACGGGCGAGGGCACCGCGAGCCGCTCGGCGATCGCGCCGCGCGGGCTGCGCGTGCGTCGACGAGCGAGTGCGCCCAGCTCTGACCGGGGGGACGCACGAAAATCGTCGGTGCCTGTGCGCACGCGCTAAAAGACGAAGAGAATTTGCCGGGAACCGAGGCGCCGTGAAAAACGAAAGGCAAGTCAGCTGCCAAGTCAGCTGCACCTTTTCGTGGGCCCTATAGGCCTATAGCGTTTCGTACGCGAAGCAGTCAGGAGCGGTAGCCTAAAAAC
>Ga0209652_1003458_pt1 | contig 11605 bp, 8 predicted proteins | sample SaaInl74LU_5_DNA_FD_184641 | JGI IMG/M metagenome (GOLD analysis project Ga0209652, IMG submission 184641) | Marine microbial communities from expanding oxygen minimum zones in the Saanich Inlet - ESP_74LU_5_DNA (SPAdes) (version 2) | ecosystem: Environmental > Aquatic > Marine > Intertidal zone ...
ATACTGACAATTTGAGTGACGGCAATGTTGATAATTGCGAGGGGGCAGGCAGATGCTGGTCATGCTTCATCCATCTCAACAACAATAACGATACCGCAAATAAGAATGATGGTCAACCCACCACCACCAGCGCCTCGTTTTTCACGACACATGAACATCCATTACTGTCAATCCCAGTATGCTCCATCTGTAATGATCGAGCGGAGGCTGTGGAGGGGAAGGTGATTGATGCTCAGTTGCAAAGTGTCAATGATGGTACAAATCATGACATCATGGTCAATTTTGGTGGAGCAGGGAGCAGCGGTGGGGATGACAATAACAATACAGCAGCAGCAATGATGAATAGTGATGGTCAGCCAGAAGAAGCTGAAGCCAATGCCTGCTCATGGTGCGGTTTGGCAACATTGGCCGAGTCTGATTCATCCTCTCATTCCACCTCCTCGTCCATTCACTCTCCATCCAACAAATTGACAATTGTAGGAGGTGTCGAACAAACTCAATCATCTTCATTCTATCTAGATGATATTCAATTAGGAGACGAAGGATCCAATGAGCTGCTCTTATGTGATACTTGCCCACGTGGGATGTGTGTCAAGTGCTGTGCGGTGAGTCTGGGTGGCCATGTCGATGCGTTGAAGGCGGTACGACAAATTTGTGATGGAGATGATGAGGGAGAGTGGAAGTGTTGTTATTGCAATCCTACGGAGTTTTTGGGGAGGTTGAGAGAGGAGTATCGATTGGTTTGTTGTGAGCGGGATGAACAGCAGAAGAAGAGGGAGGAGGAGGAGGATAGTGTGATGGACGTGGAGGATGACACCAATGGCACAGATGGAGAAGAGGAAGACAAAGATGCACAAATAGCCCGTCTTCTTGACGAACTCACCGCAGCTGAAGATGCGCTTGCCAAGGCACAGGAAATGCTTTCAAAAGCTGAAATTGAACAGACCCGTCATGAGATTGAATCCGAATTACTACTCTCTTCTTCGCTAGGATTGGAAGATTTGTCCACAGCAGTAGAACTCGAAGTTTCCGACTATTTACATAAGTGGCAACGCTCTTTTGATTTATGTGCGGATACAATCGCTCGTTTGCAGGAGGAGTTGGAGGATGGGGGTGGGGTTCAGTTGGCGCTGTATTATAAGTTTCGGGAGGAGGATAGGAAGAGATTGGGGGAGGAGTTGGGAGGGGCGGGGGAGGATGATGATGATGATTATGCGAGGAGGGCGGAGATTGCGTTGAGTGAGTTTAGAGTTTGAGTTTTGCTCTGTAAATATGCTGCAGCTTTTCTTTTGCATTAGCTAACTCAAGATTGTTGACATCATTATTCTCTGCACTCACACAGATAAACGAGATGAATCGGAGGGATGGAACAAGGGTGAATTCCGAGGATCATCGGGATACAAATGTCCGAACGCCAAGGTGTACAAACTAGAACCCGAGGATCTCGACAATTCCAACCTCAACGAGATCGAGGACATCAACACCCTCCAAGGCGCAGTATCTCAAATGGCATCCAATTCCAAGGGGGGGCTGACTTCGTGGAGAAGCAGGACTGGAACGACGTCGGATGATATTGAAATGTTGCAGAAGAAATCAGTCAAGTGTGAAGAGCGTGATTTGGGTGGTTTGATTGATTTGGGGAAGCTGGAAAAGAATTGTATCTGTGAGGATGATGATATTGTAGAAGACAAAAAGGTAGAAATGGTCATTCGGAGCAAGAAGGGAGGAAAGACTGGATCGAGGGTTGTTAAGCAAAATAAATCATTGTATGTGAGGAAGAAGCAGGCAGCCAAATCGAAACGTCGTGGGAGATTGTCCGGAGACAAGAAAGAGTATCAGCCGCGGGCACCTCCTCAGCCACGTCAGCAACAGGATGGTCCACCCAAGGCGAAGAAGCGTGCTCAGCTGCTACCTGTCTCTGCTTCTGGAACTCTATCCGGCCGTAGTTCGCCTGTGATAAAGGGAGTGTTGATGGGATCTGAGTTGGCGAAGTTTGAACCTTCTGATGTTATTCTTGAAGTTGCTGGGTGTGAAAGTCGGCAAGTTTCTGTGTGCCGTTCTCTCGCATCCCTATTGAAAGATCACCAAAAGGAGGGATTGCAGTTTTGTTGGAAGAACATCTGTCATGACATTTTGAATCCGAATGAGGAATTGTATGGTGGTGTTCGTGGTGCGATTTTGGCACACAACATGGGTTTGGGCAAGAGCTTTCAAGCTGTCTGCCTTCTTCATACGCTCATGACGCATCCATCCTTAGTGCTTCCGTCTCGTAACGGAGTTGGTATGACCAATGGTGCTAGCAGAGGAAAATCCTCCAGCAAGAGAATCGTGCACAGAGCTATGCTCATTGCGCCGGTGAATACGTTGGCAAACTGGGAACAAGAGTTTGCCAAGTGGCTGGGTCCGAACGTCCCAGCTGTTCGCTTTTTCTCTTGGACAGAGCTCCAATCGAAGAGTAAAATTATCAGGGAATGGTACGAAGAAGGAGGAATTCTGTGCTGCAGCTCCGATCGGTATGCAAGTTCATGCAAAGGTTTCTTGGACATCGATGGCAAGGACAAGGAGAAAGATGCGAAGGCAACTCCGAGCAAGGATGATGCTTTCTTCCGCAAGGCTTTATTCAACCCAGGGCCGGATATTGTCTGTCTCGACGAAGTTCACACCATGTTGAAGACGTCTACGTCTCAAATCTACAAAGTGTTGAGTGGGCTGGGCACAAAACTTCGCTTTGCATTGACAGGTTCCCCCATTCAAAACAACCTTTTTGAGTATTATCGTATGGCTTCCTGGGTCAGGCCTGACTCGCTCGGAACTGAATCTTTCTTTGAGAAGACTTTTGCCACACTCATCATGGATGGCATGGCTGCCGACTGTACCATTTTTCAAGCAGAATGGCAAGAGAGGCGCACCAAAGAACTTCATGCCATCCTGTCCGACTTTGTCCACCGTCGTGATGATGCAGTGTTGCAGAAGGAATTACCATTCCATCAAACAGCTATCATTCATGTGCGTCAATCCAAGGTGCAGGTGAAGTTGTACCAGGACTTCCGCAAATATCAAAAGCGAACTGGCGACCTCGGTTTCTTCAAACAATACCATGCGCTGCGCCCAGTGTCAAATCATCCTGCATGTTTGATAGGCAGTGCTGAAATGGAATCGGCAAGCCCAGACTCTCCATCTGCGAATGAAGAAAAAGAGAAGCCACAAGTCGAGGGGGAAGATCTGGGGGACCAGCCTCGCGTTGCACCTGAGAAGCATGCATGGATCTGTGACATCTGCAATGTTGCTAAGTTCCGTACATTTGATGAAGCCGTGGAGCATGAAAATACTTGTAATGGTACCTTCGATGCGGACGCGGCTGCTAATGCGAAGGTGAAAGGCAGTGCGACCAAGGAAGCAGACAATTCAGAGTGGTGGCGACCATTTGCTAATAAAGCCCAGAAAAATGACCTTGATATCAATGCGATTGAAAATGGAGGAAAGATTGTTCTGCTGCTCCAGATCATAGCTCACTGTGACTTGATTGGAGATAAGGTTGTTGTATTCTCTCAATGCCTCAACACTTTGACTTTCATCGAAGGAATCATCCAAAGTGATGATTGGGGAGGTTTCAAGCCCCATTTGCCGAATAATATTTGTCAACAGAAACTTGGTGGATGGAAGAGAAACCATGACTATGTTCGCATCGATGGGTCTGTTGACGCAAAAGAACGTGGGGATCTCATTTCATCATTCAACTCGAATGATAATCAACACACGCGTTTGTTCTTGCTCTCTACTAAAGCAGGTGGATTGGGGGTGAACCTTGTTGCTGCGAATAGGGTCGTCTTATTCGATTCTCATTGGAACCCTGCAGTTGATTTGCAAGCTGTTTATCGTTGCTACCGCTACGGGCAAACCAAGCCGACTTTTTGTTACAGATTGCTTGGAGAGGGGAGCATGGAGGAGAAAATCTACTCTCGTGCTGCTACGAAGGCATCGCTGTCAGATCTGGTGATTGATCAGAAAAACCCAGTAAGGTCTTTTACGAAGAGGGAGTTGGATCTGCTTCAGCACGAGAACACTTGGTTGTGCTGCGAATGGTGTGATAAGTGGAGAATGCTCCCTCCGGGCTTGACAGCAGAGCAGGTTGAGGAACAAACATCAAAGGAAGTTTGGTGCTGTGACGACAATATCTATGATGAGGATCGTCAATGCTGCGACGCAACAGAGCGTGATCAGAACTGGATGTTAAATTATTGGGAAAAGCGTGCTCGACAGGAGGCAGGGGTTAATTCACAATCCCAATCACAAAACGAAGCACCTGCAAACGAGGTCTTGCCCTCTACCTCTAACTCTAACTTGATCGATGAAAAGCGCGAGGAAAAAACTGAAAGAGACGAAGTTCTCCAAGCCCTTCTTTCTAGGACTGAGGAGAAGCGATCGGCTAGTACAAAGGGAGCAAGCAATTCTTCGAACAAGAGTTCCATGAGTTGGATCAGTCAGTACTCGTTTCGAAAGGAAAAGAGTGCAGATGATGAATCGAAACTCAAAGCGGCCAAGGCCGAAGCAGCCGTAGTTCCTTCCAAGGCGAGGGCATCTTCCCCCAAAAAGAGTAGAAAGTCATCTTCTTCGAAAAATGGCAAGTCACCTTCTAAAAAGAATGGCAAATCGCCTGTCAAAAAGAAGGGGAAATCTCCTCCCAAAAAGAATCAAACTTCTCCTGCCAGAAAGAATGGTGCCTCGCCCACGCGGATTGAGAAGTATTTGTCTCCGAAGAAGAATAGTTCATCAACCGAAGTCAAGGCAGAACGCGTCGCCATGGCTGCACCCAGTCCCCTTCGTGCCCCACATCGTCTTGGTGATAGAAAGCGCAGCTCCCCGTTCAAATCTCCAGAGGGAAGCACCGAACCAAAGCAGCCCAGCAGCAAGAAACAAAAGGACGATGTGATTGACTTGTGCGACAGTGATTAGTTTATTCGTTCCAGTACATTGATATGCATTTGACTTCTCTTTATTGAATCGAGAGAGGTGACGATGGCATAAACAAATAATAATTATCATTCATGAATACAACACAGACACAGTTGTTCGCCTTAACCTTCGCTTCAGCTTTTTACGGTCAGCTTGAACTTGAAGCCTACTTCTACATGAATCGTGCTCTAGTTCTACTTCTACGATAGCCCATGGTTATTGACCGCTTCCTGCCCATATGCACCTACCACTATTGTTGTTGTGAATAGTTAGCCGTCGTCAAACTTTGCTGGGCTGTCTTGAAGACATAATCGTGCATAGCCTTAATGAAGCCCCCAGCTAGCCCCAGCTGTTCCCGTGAGAGCACTCTGAATCTGGGTGGAGCATTTGGATCAAATCTACTATGAGCCGCCGGACAATGAGCGATTAATAACAATTTGATAACATACGCACAACAACCGCAATAACTGAACGACTCAATGTGTTGCTGGAGATTCCCAAGTATAGATATAAAATGAATAAAAAGCAAACCAAGCTTCAACCAACTAAACAACCACAACCGCATTCTAATTCTACATAGGCATAGGCACAGGCTTTAATAATGGGCAAAATCTGTTTATATGTCGACATTACCACCATACAAGTGCTAGCGCTAGACGCAATATCATGGCTTAATGTGGAGTTTGCCGCGCAAGCCCAGATTTGACCTCGTCAATGCTTAGGCTTAGATGAGGCTGTAGATAGTATCACTGATATGAGAGATAATGCTCGTATAACTAAAAAATCTCCCACTGTACACTCATAGCAGACGTTAAGTGCTATTGGCACCTGAGCTAAGGAGAGATCGAAGATTTGCTTCTAAACTAGATCGACGTGGCATACACACTACATAATTAATTCATTTAGAGCGAGTACGCCATGATGATTGAGTGCAAGCTTCCCTTGTCCTATTAGTCTTCATAATGTCAATTCAATCTTTTTCTTTTACTTTTCGTATCATTTAATTAGGACTTGCATCACTTTTGAATCCCCTAGCTTCCCACTCTCCATCACTTGCTGTTGTGAAGTAAGTAAGTAAGAGTCCGCAGTTGGTGAGCTCACTTTTGGTATGAAGTCGCAACGTGGTGCCCTAACGCAACAACCGGCATCCAAGGATGGTAAGTGAGAAATCTGGGAGTTAACCCTTACCTCGTGTCTCAAGTATTTAATTCCTACATATGTACATATGTCGGTTCGCTTCTGTTCAGACAAGTTGATACCACTTACACACCCTCAGGGTTTACACTTCTTCATCTCCTTTCACCTTCTCAATTATTTCCATTGAATTCCCTCTTGCTGACGCCTGCCAAATAGATACAGAAGATTTATGTAGACAATTTCAATTCCGAATGAAAAACGTACACTTAGATTATTCGGAAAATGCCGGAAGTTGAATCTACAAAGATTTTTTCCCAACTAACTCCTGCTTTGCTGACACAGTTGACACCAATGAGAATGAGAAGGCGTGCACTCTGAAGCCGCTCGCTCGATTGCTGTCGTACAATACATAGTGCAGATCCACAAAAAACCACATCGGACACAATACAACCCAACTTTTAACACCCCTCCTCAACAACTAACGCAAAGCTAACGATGGTAGTGGTGCGCGTGAATGATTATTACAATACAGTCTCCGCTGCTCTGGCTGCCATAGTCGCCTGGAACTTTTTCGTCTCTGTAAGTGCGCACGTGTGGCATCATGTGGACAACTTTCATCTTCTCTCTCGCATCTAATTTTGACATCATTATCTACCTTGTAGACACTTGAAGTGAATTCTTTTCGTCTTCGTCTCAAGCAGGCCTATGTCCAACCCTCCAGTGCATCATCATCATCACAGCTCTCAACGAAGCGCTACATCGCATCTCTCGTTGCCACTCGCCTTGGTCTTCGGGATGCCGTAATTGATTGGTCTGCAATTTACGTCATCCTCTATGCCATCATTGGCGGTACAACATACTTCGATGCCGATCCAGATTCCTTATTCGTCCTACGGGGACTTAACGCAATGATATCTGCATTGATTGTAGGAATTGCTTCCCTCAAGATTCTTCAATGGCTTGGATTGTACCGCACGTCCAAGTTTCAGATTATTCAGGACTCTTCTAACATCGCACCTACTGCGGTACATAATCTTCTCAGCGGTACCAGCAGCCCTGACACAGCTGCCGGCGACGACGATGAAAATGAAAAGCAAGACGAACCCAATAAATCTACACTATCCACATATCGCTACCAAGTTCGCCTAGCTGTCGGAAAGCACTTTGCAAAATTTACCATCCTACTCCTTCCATTCTATGTGGCATTACGCGTTGAGTACTTTGTTGCCAGCATAGTAATTGGATTAGTTGGTGGTCATTTGTTCTTGTATTCAGTGTACAAGTGCCGTCAAACATTTGATAACAGTGGAAAGATTGCGCTAGGAGCGAGTGCATTTTTGAGTCTGGGAGGTGGTGCCTTGTTTGGTTGGGGGTTGATACTATGGGGCGAGTCCTGGGTGAGTTTTTATCGGAGTTTTGTTAGTTGTTGCTTAGTTTGAGTGTGTGCATATCATCCTTCATTATATTTACACACTGAACTTTCTCCTCCTTTCCTCTCACTCTTACTCTTACATCTACACACTCAATCACATACTAGCAATGGAACACGCCAAAAGGAGTAATCTTCATTGCATCGTTCTTTAGCTTTCAAGCAATCATGATTATCTTTCACGGAATCACATATTGGGAACACAGCCAATATGGAAAAGCTGCTGCTGAAGATGATGGTGGGGCTGGTCCGAATACTTCTGCTGAAGAGGAGGCGGTCAAAGATGCAAACGATGATCGTGGTGAGTTGTTGATTATCGACGAACTTGGTGAAAGCCAAGGCTACTTTTATGATACCCAATACTTTGATACGGGTGCTTTGGAAATTGTAGGTGTCAAAGATGGCACTTTTGAAGATGACGTCGAAGACATCAATAACGTCACGCCTGTGGAAATGTTCAATTCCGCTGTCGCCATCGAAGAAAGTAGCCGCAGTGATAAATGGTATCATCACCTATGGAGATTGCTGCCCTTCCAGCCCGTGTGGGATCTATCCATGATGGTTTGCAAAAGCAATTGCGCAGGGTGCTGCTCTAAGGATAAGGATGCCAAGGTCAAGAAAAACTCCCTCTGTGTTAAGGTTTGGACTGCACTCGTCAAGATTATTGCTTTTATCATCAATTGCCTCGCCTTGTACGTGACAATCGTGGCCTGTGGAGCTACGCTTCAAATCCAAGTGACAAAATCCAAAATGCCTTTCGCCTATGAAACATTGTACAAATACATGAACGATGGTCCTGTCTGCGCTTTCAATGAGAAATGTGGCGACATTCGTACCTTTGACAACGCAGCGTCGGCGGCCCTTTCAAACTATACTATCGCTGCGTGTGGGCCTTGTGGGCACTGTAGTAGTTGGAATGATCTCCATCTTCAATACTCGACACGCCATAGTCTTGCGGCTCAGTCGCAAGCATGCGGAGTCAAAACAATGTTCAGCGGAGTCGATGCACTCAGATCTTGTCTACATGAGGAAATTGGCTTCACGGAAACATGCGCTGGTTGCTGGGCCACGGATATTTACTGCAGCAAAGCGCACTGTATCTTTATCTACCTTCAAAGCAGAATGACAAATCAGCTAGGCAACTTCGCAGTTGGAGAGAACAAAATCACGGCGGCTTCGTGTGAAGAGTCAAATTGTGAGGCTGGGAACCCTGGAACTTTCGTAGGTGAGCATCTATTGTGTTTGTGTTTGTTCTGAGTTTTCTATTTTTGTGCATCACTTCTTCATACTGATCAAAACAACACTACCAAACCTCTACATCTCAATATATCAGAGTGTTCCGGTGCAAACCGTAGGTGAGTAGTATTAGTCTTTTGGTTGCTACGAATTCTATTCTCAGCGCTTCGGCTTCTTCTCGCCACCCCACCTCGAACCTCAGCACATTTCATTCCTGACACAGTCTTCTCATCTCTTCTGCTTTTGCGACACATCACTAACACATCTCTACTTCTGCTTCTGTCGATACTATTATCAATTTTCAGGCGTATGGATATTAGGGACGTCATCAAAAGACCAGCGGACGAGCTCTGTAAAATTGTAGGGATTCTACAAGGTGCAAATGGTCCAGACTGGGGAAAATTCTTTGATCCAACTTGTCCACGAGATGTATCTCCGCCTTAATATCTTAATTCTAAGTGCAAATACCAGGGGGGATTGGCAGTAAATAAAGGGTAGTCGTAAATCTGATCAATGAAAAGCTGTTTGTGGGTGGGGTTGTAATGGTTGTGGGGGAGAAAGTCAGTCGAAATTTTCAGTAGGGCGATATTGTACTTAATCTTTACTTTACTTTGCTTTGAGTGTATGTTGCCCTTTTTTGTTCCATGCCAAGCAACCACAATAAGCTGAAGTCGTTAGAGTGGCAAGGTAGATGTCTAAGTGTGGGTATCTCAGGTATTTGCACGCACGAGTCTCATGTTGTGCTGAAACACTCCTGCCCATATTATCTCTGCTGGGCTACTGGTGGTGCTGACTCAATAATTTTTTGTCCATCATCCCACGGATGATGCAATAGCAATAGAGAGGAGAGATAATAATATGAGTTGTTGTGCTTCCTGCGGCACCGCAGAAGAGGATGATGTCAAATTGAAGAAATGCACTGCTTGCTATCTCGTCCGATATTGATATTGCAGTGTAAAATGCCAGAGGGATCACAGGCCGCAGGGAGAGTAGAGGCGAATGACCCAATTGCTTTTCGTCGCATGGGTAAGAGGTGCAGTGATGAAAAGGGAAAAAAGGTGCAGTTGAATATTGGACAAAGCGTTTGTGAAGAGGCGAGAAGCACGAGAGGAAGGATAAGTCCGTTTGCTGCGTGAAAGCTAAAGTGAGAAGAAATCTTCACTTCCAGCAAAGAGGATTGAGAGAGCATCGAAATGGAAGTGGGAAGGGAGTGTGCTTTGATCTGGAGATCTAGTAGAGCAATAGTGGAACGACAGTTCAACGATAGCTTGACGAAATATCGGGGGATAACGTCGGAGGTAGGACGCATCGAGGTCTAAGCGGATAGATCGAGCAAGGATAGACGGAAGACAAGAGAGAAGGTCTAGAGTTTAGGAAGAGAGATAGTTAGAGAGGTGCTACAGTTACACGAAGGTGTTACAAAGAGGAAGGATGTCCACTCAGACTCAGAAGTCCGTCAAGGTCGTTGTCTTCAGCGGAGACAAGAAGCAGTTTTCATCATGGAGTTTGCAGTTCAACGCTGTAGCATCCTGAATGGAACACGAGCTGTTCCTAGGCGTCTGAGTTGGCTACTGCGCCAACTGCAGAAGTCATTCAAGCAGGATGCAAAAAGGCTGCATACTGTGACTTGCTGCTGTCCATCCCAACGACCACGACGAAGGGCGAGATTGCCTTTAGGATTTTTGTAGGGGCTGTCAACACGGATCATCCTCAAGGGAATGCGAAGATAGCGTGGTACAGAGAAGTATTCGCCAACGAATGCAAGGTCACTGACACTGATAGATTTGAAGAGCAAATGGGACAAATGTTATCTGGATAATCGAGATCCGGAAGAGTGGATTACTGAGCTGTGTTACATTCAAACCGAGATGGGGAAGATCAGTATCAGTATAACTGGTGCCACGAGAGTCTCGGACACCAATTTGATCCTTTACATTCTCAGTAGACTCCCATCAAGCTACGGCAATGTTACTCCGCTCTTGCACAAGGACTTGGACTTGGATGCTGGAACACTCACTATCGAGGACGTTCGCATCACGCTGTGTGAGCGCTTCAAGAGCAAAAGGATTGAAGATCTCGAAGATAAAAAAATGTATAGCGGTCCAGAACAAGAAGAGGCGCTAGTTACTCTTCTCATGAATGCGAATGTAGTAGACAAGGCTTCGCTCAAGGCAGCGTCCAGCGTCCAGCGCGTCGAGTGGTGAGCGTTCAAGGTCAAGGGGACTTGTTTCCATTGCTGTAAGTTACAGTGTAAGCAAGGACACAAAGCTTCCGATTGCAACGAGAAGAAGAACGATACAGATGATACAGTCGATGATACTGAAAACGAGAAGATTGATGAACAAGTGCACTATTGGACTGACTTCTAATTCGAGCGACTAATGCTAATGCAGGAAGGGTAAGTACTGGTACTGCGATCCAGAACGATGAAGCTGAACAGGGAATATAGCTTCGAGATAGATGTTAGATACGAGATTTGGGTGAAACTCCCACTGTACAGATGAAAGAGCCCTGTGAATCTATGCATAAAATAATTTGGGGAAATTGAAAGGGGAATGATTGAACTCGGAATGAATCGAGGATTCGAGTCGAGGAAGGGTGTCAGTCGAGATGAACCTTCGTCCCACTGGACAAGGACTCCCGATAAGTGAGTTGAAATATTACTATGTAGATCGCTTACAATTATTTACAATTGCATGCTATTGTACACAATAATATAATGATGATAACTAATTCGAGCCATTTCAATTCAGCATGGAAACTTGCCGCAGTGACCATCGTCGTCTTGCTGGTGTCTGTTCCGATGATGCTGCAATCATTATCCCTCGGCTTCAACAAAACAAAAGACGT
>Ga0209652_1003462_pt1 | contig 11598 bp, 9 predicted proteins | sample SaaInl74LU_5_DNA_FD_184641 | JGI IMG/M metagenome (GOLD analysis project Ga0209652, IMG submission 184641) | Marine microbial communities from expanding oxygen minimum zones in the Saanich Inlet - ESP_74LU_5_DNA (SPAdes) (version 2) | ecosystem: Environmental > Aquatic > Marine > Intertidal zone ...
GGTCTGGCGCATCTGCTCGAAGCGCTCGTTTTCAGTCACATCGCGAGCGATCAACACACGTTCCCGATTTTTCTCGCCGAAGCGATGAATGCGGTACTCAAGCGTCCGTTGACCATTGGGAGATTCCAGTTTCAGCGACCGTTCCGCCTTGGGGTTCTGATAGAACTCGACGAATTCTGGTTCATTAATCAGCTCTTCCGGGCTGAGCATGCGCTGATCGGGCTTGAGGCCAAAGATGGTTTGAGCAGAGCGGTTCCACCATTCGATCCGGTTCTTGCGATCAATGATTATCACGGCATCACTCATGGCCTGCGTTGCCGCTTCGAACTGGTTCATATCCTCATGAACCTCATCATATTCGGCATCGGTTTGATCCCGGTATCTCACCAGAGTCTCTACCACTCGCTCCATCTCAAGTGGTAGTTTTGGCTTCGGCAGCGTCAGCTGGCTGGCGGTCCAGCGTTGAAGTTCTGCAATCCAGAAAACTGTCAGCAGCGCCCAAAGTGTTAGGCCGATTAGCGCCCCGTAGCTTGAATTGAGATCGATGCTGTAGGCGAGCAGTGCAGGCAGGCCAGTAAAAACCGCCAGAATGAGCAGTTGGCGTGCTATCGATCCTATCAATTAAGACTCCTAGAGTTTGGTGGAGAACCTATAACCGGTACCACGCACCGTTTGGATCAGGTTCTCAAGGTCTGTGCCCAATGCTTTTCTCAGTCGGCGAATGTGCACGTCGACGGTACGTTCTTCAACGTAGACATTACCACCCCAGACCATATCGAGTAACTGGCCGCGCGAGTATGCCCGATCTTGATGGGTCATAAAGAAGTGCAGAAGTTTGAATTCAGTGGGGCCTAGGTTAAGTGATTGTCCGGCAGCATCACTGACTCGGTGAGAAACTGGGTCTAAGATGATGCCACCAATAGAGATCGCGGCTTCATCAGCGTCCGGCAAGGCGCGGCGTAGCACGGCCTTGAGGCGAGCGATCAGCTCTTTGGGTGAGAAGGGCTTAGTGATGTAGTCGTCGATGCCTGCCTCTAAACCTTGCACTTTGTTATCCTCGTCCGCTTTGGCGGTAAGCATAATAATCGGCAGATCCTTGGTCGCTGGATCGCTGCGCAGACGTCGCGCTAACTCAATGCCACTAGTACCAGGCATCATCCAGTCCAACAGCATCATGTCAGGTTTCTCATCAATAATCATGGCGTGGGCGCTCTTTGCGTCGTTTGCTTCTAGCGTGTCGTAACCAGCTAGCTCTAGCGCCATAGCAATCATTTCGCGGATAGCGGCTTCATCATCAACGATTAAGATACGTCGTGCTCTGCTCATGCTCTTTCTCTGCTAATTTGTGATCGCTCCATTTAATGATGCTTTTGTTACAAACAGATGACAATTGAGCTTACCAGTAGGCGGCAATAATCCCCAGAAGCACGAGCAGTTCGGCGACGTGGTTGTTCAGGAAAGCTTTAAAGCAGCCTTCGCGCTGTCGATCGCGTATCAACCACTGCTGATAAGCGAATAGGGTGACTGCGCCTGCGAGCCCCAAATAAAATACTGTACCTAGCTGCTCGATGACTCCTACCCAGATCAAAATTGCGATGGAGAGGGCGTGCAGGGTTGCGATAGCAATCTTATCGTACTGACCAAAAAAGACCGCCGTCGACTTGATGCCGATCTTAAGATCATCGTCGCGATCGACCATTGCATACTGGGTGTCATAGGCGACTGTCCATAGAATCTTGGCAAGGTAAATCAGCCAACCCACCGAGGTTACTTCACCCAGAGTGGCGGTAAATGCCATCGGAATACCCCAGCCGAATGCCATACCCAAGACCACTTGCGGGAAGTGAGTGTAGCGCTTCATAAAGGGGTAGCTGAAAGCCAAGAGCAGTGCCACAGGCGAGAGAAGGATGGTCTCTTTATTGGTAAACAGTACTAGAACAAAGGCCAGCAGCATCAAACCGACAAAGAGTACTATTGCTTCTTTGCTACTTATTCGTCCTGTGGGCAGGGGACGCGATGCGGTGCGTTTTACATGACCATCCACTTTACGGTCAGCAAAATCATTGATAACGCACCCGGCTGAACGAGTAACCCATACCCCAGCGCTAAAGATGATGATTAACTGCCAAGCTGGCAACCCTCCTGCGGCGATCCAAAGTGCCCAGAGGGTTGGCCACAGAAGGAGATAGGTACCAATTGGCTTGTCCGCACGCATGAGTTGCCATGCGGCATGGATTTTATCTGCTGTTATCACGAAAGCGCTCTGAGGTTGGGCGTTTCGCTAAGTATGAAGTGGCAGCATACTTAAAACAACAGAGCCATTTTAGTCGCGTACGATCTCGCGAATCTCTTGGTTATCCATATGTCGCACATCGGTACCGCTAACTTGATAGATTAGCTGCTCTGCGAGATTGCAAGCGTGGTCGCCGATTCGCTCGAGCGAGCGCAGCACCCAGATTGCTTTAAGCACGTTAGTGATAGCGCGTGAGTCCTCCATCATAAAGGTGATTAGAGAGCGCATGGCTGACTGATACTCCTGATCGACATGCTGATCAAACTTAACCACCTTGTAGGCAAGCTCCGTATCGCCGTTGCTAAAGGCCTCTAGCGCAAGGTTCAGCATTTCAACAACGAGCTCACCGGTATGCCGAATCTCAGAAATCCCTTTAGTACCGCTATCAGCCGCAATCAAATCAATCGTCTGTTTTGCCACCCGCGAGGCTTCATCCCCAATTCGCTCGAGGTCGGAAACCGCTCGGCTGATTGAGATGATCAACCGTAGGTCAATTGCTGCAGGCTGGCGAAGTGCAATGATCTGTGTGCAGTCTTGATCAATGCGACGCTCGAATTCATTGGTTTGTCGATCGAGGTCGATCACTGCCTGCGCCAACTCTTGGTTTTGCTCACGCAGTGCTGTAACAGCGTCGCGTGTCTGGCTTGCGACCATCTCACCCATTTTGGAGAAGTCGTTACGTAACTGCTCCAACTCGTCGTTAAACTGTTTGGAGATATGTTGAGAGTAAATTCGGTTGTTGTCGCTCATTCTGGCCCTCGTCATTAGCTGGCAGAAACACTTTGACGCTATTGTTTCACTGAATTGTTAGAGTTTTATGACAATACAAATTCGATCTAGATCTATGGTCTGGTCAGAATCTGGGCCTCAAGGCTAGGCGTAAACCGGCACAACCCCTATGATTGGGGTATACGCAGTGGTTTCACCTAGGGAAGCTTGGATGCAATTAAGCGAGAAAGAGTTAAGTTGGCTCTCATTTAATGAACGCGTCTTGCAAGAGGCGGCGGACGAGCATGTGCCGATCATCGAACGGGTGCGGTTTCTTGGTATCTATTCTAGTAATTTAGATGAATTCTTCCGTGTCCGTGTCGCCGATCTTCATCGAAAGCTTAGGCTAGAGCGTGCAGGTGCTCTGGTGCCGAGTGGAATGTCGGCCGAGGAGCTAGTCCACCGAGTTAATGAGAAGGTGCAGGAGCAAGCTGACCGATTCAACGATATTCACATTGATGTTATCAAGGGCTTGGCACGACGTAAGATCTTTCTCGTTAACAATGACCAGCTTAACGAGAAAGAGGGCGCTTGGTTGCGCAAATATTTCCGTGATGAGGTGCTGCACCATATCACGCCTCTTATCTTGACTGAGACCACAAAGCTCGCTGCGGTAATGAACGATGAGGACGCCTACCTCATGTGTGCACTGCGTCAGGGTAGTAAAACTCAGTACGCACTTGTGCCAATACCCTCAGAACAGACAAATCGTTTTGTGGAGCTACCCCGGATCAAGGGTCAGCGCCGTAAATCCATCATCGTGCTAGATAACGCCATTCGCTACTGCATCGAAGATATTTTTGACGGGTTTTTGGAGTTCGACTCGGCCGAGATGTACTCGGTTAAAGTGACTCGCGACGCCGATTACGACCTTGAGCGTGACGTCGAACTATCGCTGCTCGAGAAGATGTCTCAGGGTATCAAACAACGCGACACTAACCGTCCCGTGCGCCTCGTTTACGATGAGATGATGCCGGATTATATGTTTGACTATATGTGCGAGAATTTGGGACTTGAAGCCGATTCAGAGACCACTGCCAGTGGTCGCTACCGCAACTTTAGGGACTTTATCGGTTTCCCAAATGTTGGTCCTCGTTATCTAGAGAATGAAAAGCTACCGGCGCTCAACAGTAAACAGTTTGATAGCGCCACCAACGTGTTTGAAGCGATATCTAATGGCGATATCTTGCTGCATTACCCCTATTACAAATTCCGCTATCTGACCGACTTTGTGCGCGCCGCCTCTTTTGATCCGGCGGTGCAGCAGATACAGGTCACAGTCTATCGCGTTGCGCACAACAGTCAGATTCTTAAATCTCTGATTGAAGCCGTGAAGAACGGTAAGAAGGTTATTGTCGTCGTCGAGCTTAGCGCTCGGTTCGATGAAGAGGCTAATATTGAGTGGGCGCGCGAACTGACCGAGGCCGGTGTTGTTGTGGAGTTTGGCGTGGCATCGCTCAAGTGCCATGCAAAGATCATCCACGTGCTGCGTCAGGAAGGTGAGGAGCAGGTCGCTTACGGTTACATCAGCACCGGTAACTTAAACGAGAAGACCGCGCGCACTTATACCGATTTTGGCCTCTTTACCAAGCACCCGGAGATCACTGCCGAGTTGGGACAGGTCTTCGATTTCATTATCAATCCGTATAAAAAGTTCAAGTTCAACCATCTGTTAGTGAGCCCAAACTTTAGCCGTGAACCGATCTATGAACTGATTGATGAGGAGATAGCCGCAGCGCGTGAAGGCAATCGTGCGGAGATCTTCTTGAAGGTTAATAACCTCGTGGATGATGGTCTTGCTGGTAAGCTTTACGAGGCTAGTCAGGCCGGGGTGAAAATTCGCCTAATTGTACGTGGTATGTGTAGCTTACAGCCCGGAGTAAAGGGTTTGAGTGAGAATATCACTATCACCAGTATTGTGGATCGATATCTTGAGCACTCGCGGGTGGCGCTCTTTTATGCCAACGGTAAACGTAAGATGTACATTACCTCTGCTGATTGGATGACCCGCAATATTGATCATCGGATTGAGGTGGGGTGCCCTATTCTAGACCGCAATATTCGTAAGGTGATCAAAGATCAGATGGACCTGCATGTCCGCGACACCAGCAAGGCGCGTATCCTTGATCCGGAGCAGCGCAACGAGTACGTGACGCGTGGCAATCGCAAGAAGATCCGTTCGCAGATCGCGATCTATGAGTACTTGAAGCAGTTGGAGAAGTCGCGTGACTGAGAATCAGAACGTCGAGTCAGAGACGCAACACTTTGCGGCAATTGACCTAGGCTCCAACTCCTTTCATATGCTGGTGGTGCGCAAGCTCCATGATGATGTGCAGATACTGTTTAAGCACAAAGAACGGGTGCGCTTAGCCGAGGCTCTAGATGCGAAGAATAATCTTTCGAAAGAGGGTATCAAACGCGGTGTCGAGGTGCTGCAAACCTTTGCTGAACGGCTAAAGCCCATAGAGAACTGTGGTGTGCGTGTTGTCGGTACCCACACGCTACGTATTGCTAAGAACCGCTTCGAGTTTCTATCTGAGGCGCGCAACGTCTTCCCCTATGATATTGAGATCGTTAGTGGTCAGGAGGAGGCGCGCCTGGTGCATCTGGGTGCTGCAAGCAGCGAGCACCTGGCCGGAAATACTCTTGTCGTCGATATAGGCGGTGGCTCTACCGAGGTTGCGCTGGGGACTGAGCGCAATATGGAGTTGGGCCGCTCTCACACCATGGGGTCCGTAAGCTTCACCCAAGCCTTTTTTCGCGATGGCGTTGATAAGAGCCGCTACAAACGGGCGAAGCTCTACGCCCAACAGCACCTCGAGCGTTTCTCTGCGCACTTTGTTGCTCTGGGTTGGAAGCAGGTCAGATGTACTTCAGGCACCGCTCAGGCCATTGCTGCAGCGAGTGAAAATTTGGGTCTGGAGCCCGGTGAGATAACTGCTGATAGTATTAAAAGCCTGCGCAAGTTAACCATTAAAAATGAGCTCTCCACCAAGGTGATGAAGGGTATCAGTCCAGAACGCGCTACGCTTTTTGCGGGTGGTTTAGCGATATTAGATGCGGTTTTCTCGAGTCTTCAGATCGAGCAGGCGAAGTTTTCATCGGGTGCACTGCGGGAGGGGCTGATCAGCGAATTTCTCTCCTCAGGTGATCAGCTTGATACTCGTACACGAGCAATTCGCTCTTTGATGGCGCGCTATCATGTGGATGTTGCTCACGCCGAGCGTGTGGCCGATACGGCACTTAAACTTTGGCGTCAGGTAGCGCCTGATCTCAGACTGCCGCTGTTCACCAAGCGCTACCTGCAGTATGCCGCGCTGACACATGAGATCGGTCTAAACATTAACTCCAGTGGGTTACAGAAGCACTCGGCTTATATCCTTGAACACTCCAACTTACCGGGCTTCAGCTTCGATCAACAGCGTCTAGTGGCATTGATGGTGCGTATGCACCGCAAGAAGCTCAAGCGTTCCCTGGTCACCAATCTAGGCATGATCTCCAAGCGTCATGCAGTTACGTTAATACTGCTACTTCGCATGGCGGTACTATGGCACCTGACGCGTAATCCTGAGACGCCTGAGGTGCCGCAGATGGAGTTCGATGGTGAGAACCTGACCCTCAGGCTCGACGCCAGCATCGCGGAGGAGAATCCACTCCTTATTGCTGACCTCGAGCGTGAAGAGGCTTATTGCGAACAGTTTGGCCTCACTACTCGGCTTGAGTTTCGACTTTAGCTTTCAACCAAAGCGACCCGTAATGTAGTCCTGCGTGAGTTTATGCGATGGGTTAGTGAAGATCTGTTCGGTACGCCCCACTTCTACCAGGTCACCGAGGTGGAAGTAGGCCGTACGATCTGAAACACGTGCAGCCTGCTGCATAGAGTGGGTGACGATAACAATCGTGTACTGCTGTTTCAGCTCTTCAATCAGCTCTTCTACCCGCGCTGTAGCGATAGGGTCCAGAGCCGAACAGGGCTCGTCCATCAGAATGACCTCTGGACTCACAGCAATCGCGCGCGCGATACAGAGGCGTTGTTGTTGGCCGCCAGATAGGCCAGTCCCGGGTTGATCTAATCTATCCTTCACCTCACTCCATAGCCCGGCGCGTTGCAGTGCAGATTCAACTACGTCATCTAGCTCGGCTTTGTTGCGCGTCAGTCCGTGAATGCGAGGGCCGTAGGCGATATTGTCGTAGATGGACTTAGGGAAGGGGTTGGGCTTCTGAAATACCATACCGACCCGAGCCCGCAGGGGTACAACATCGACGGAGGGTGCGTAGATATCTTCGCCGTCCAGAGTGATTTCACCGCTGACTCGACAGATATCTATGGTGTCGTTCATACGATTTAGCGTGCGAAGAAAGGTCGATTTGCCGCAGCCCGATGGCCCGATAAAGGCGATGACCTCTTGCTCAGCGATGTCTATGGTTACGTCTCTGATCGCGTGTTTATCGCCGTAGTGCACATTCACGTTGCGAGCAGTCATGCGAGGGTTGTCTACATACACATTGCCTGTCGTTGTTGTTGCGATCGTTTCCATGGTTGTACCTGTCGAGCTATTAATCTGTTTTAAACTTGTCATCGTCTCGCCTCTTACCAACGTCGCTCAAGCTTCTTACGCAGGGCGATGGCTGCTGCATTCATGGTGATAAGGAATGCCAGTAGTACGATAATTGCCGCACTAGTTTTCTGAATGAACATGCGCTCCGCGAAGTCTGCCCACATAAAGATCTGCACCGGCAGAACCGTTGCTGGATCGGTAAATCCAGCAGGAATATCGACAATAAAGGCGACCATCCCAATCATCAGTAGCGGGGCTGTCTCTCCGAGTGCCTGTGCCATGCCAATAATTGTCCCTGTCAGCATGCCGGGCAAAGCTAGCGGAATGACATGGTGAAAAATCACCTGCATCTTCGATGCCCCAATACCTAAAGCTGCATCGCGAATACTCGGTGGAACAGCTCTGATAGCAGCGCGGGAGGAAATAATGATGGTGGGAAGTGTCATTAGAGCCAACACAACCCCCCCAACCAATGGGACTGAGCGGGGCATGCCAAAGGTGACGATAAAGATTGCTAAGCCCATGATGCCGAAGACCACCGAGGGTACTGCAGCGAGATTGTTGATATTGATCTCGATAATCTCGGTCCAGCGGTTTTTAGGCGCCAACTCTTCTAGGTAAACAGCGGCCGCCACCCCGAGTGGAAAGGCGATACTGATACAGATTGCCAGGGTCAGCAGAGAACCGATGAGTGCACCTTTAATGCCGGCCATCTCAGCATCACGCGAAGCGGAACCAAAAAACAGATAGTCGCTGATTTCGTAGGAGATCAATCCCGCTTGCTGCCATTTATCGACAACTTCAATTGTTAAATCGTCGATACGGCGATCTTTCTCAGGCGTCTCTCGCTTAATGAAACCGCGTAAAAACGAGTCAATATCATCATCAACGGCAAACTTTATACGCTGCGTTGTGCCCAACTGCTTTGGATTGTCGGTTACGTACTCAATCAGACGGATTGAGGCGCCGGAAGAGACCATTTTACGCAGCGCTTTTTTAAGTTTACGCCCACCCTCTTCGCCAATTGAGGACAGCGATGCTTCGAGGATTAGCGCTTCGGCATCCCCTGAATAGAGCGACGCCGCTGACAGATCGCCTGCAGGGTCAAGTCTGGCGCGATCAAGTTCCACTTCGAGTTCCACGTAGTACTGAAACATCCCCGGTAACCCTTTACTTAGGATGCCGGTAAACAGAACCGCGAGGAAGGTGAGTGCCAAGGCTACAGCAGAGAGCCCCATTAAACGGAAGCGCTTTTCACGCTTGCGGCGTTGCTTCAGCGAAGCCGCTACCCGCAGAGTTGCCTCTTGGGGAGAGAGTCCCTTAAATTGATGATCAGTCATATTGCTCCCGATACTTCTTAACGATCTGCAACGCGAAAAAGTTGAGACCTAGTGTCAGAATAATCAGCATGGTTGAGAGGGCGAATGCGGACAGTGTTTTAGCCGACTCAAACTCCTGGTCGCCGATAAGGATAGTGACGATCTGAGATGTAACGGTCGTTACCGCGTCCAGTGGGTTAAACGACAGGTTAGCCGCAAGTCCTGCTGCCATAACCACAATCATGGTTTCACCAACGGCTCGTGACACCGCCAGAATAACCGCAGCAACAATGCCCGGAAGTGCCGCCGGCAGTACAACCTGACGCGTGGTTTCACTCTTGGTTGAACCTAGACCATAAGCGGCATCGCGCAGCGCTTGAGGCACAGCGGTGATGACGTCATCCGCCAGGGATGAGACGAAAGGAATGATCATGACACCCATGACCAGGCCTGCAGCCAGTGCCGACTCAGAGGCCACGGTTAGCCCCAGTGACTCGCCTATCCCTTTAATGGCAGGTGCTACTGTGAGTGCGGCAAAGAATCCGTACACCACGGTTGGAACACCGGCCAGGATCTCTAGCAGGGGCTTAACGGTGGAACGAACCTTGGGACTGGCATACTCCGCGAGGTAGATCGCACTTGCTAGGCCAACAGGTACGGCAACAACGAGGGCAATGGACGAGATTAGGAAAGTACCGGTAAACATCGGTAGCATGCCGTATTTAGCCTCACCACCTCCGGAGCCCGCACGTTCCGCGCCTTCAAATTGTGGGTTCCACTCGGTACCGAAAATGAACTCGGTGGGTGGTACTAATTGGAAAAAGCGTATGGTTTCAAACAGCACTGAGAGCACAATACCGATGGTGGTTAGAATCGCGATCGTGGAAGCACTAATCAGCGCCCAAGACATAATCCCTTCTACAGCATTACGCGCTCGGAACTGGTTGGAGATTTTGCGGTATGCAAATAGACCTCCACCAAGGGAGAGCGTCAGTACGGCAACGGTTTTAAAAGTAGTGGAGTTAGACTCCCATGCCGTCCAGGCGTTGCTCGCCTCAACCACCCAAGCTTCGGGTTCACCAAATCGTACACCCGCGACTAGGTTTTCTACCTTAGCCAAGGCAACGACCTCTTGTGAGCCCCCAGCTGCATGAATCTCGGCAGGATAGAAGTCACGAACCCAGTGTTGAAAAAGCTGAATATCGATAAGCGACCAGAGCACCAGTAAAATCGCGGCGGGCAGAAAACCAAGCAGTGCGGCCCAAAGACCGTAGTAGTTTGGCAGAGAGTGAAACAGTTCACCTCTGTTCCGTGCTTTGGTCACTCTTTGTGAAGCAACCACATGGAACGCAAGAGCGATTGTCAGTAAAGCGATTAGCAGTGTCGTAAAGGCCATGTATACCCCAAATGCTCGAAAATCCGACCTGAGAACCTCAGGCCGGATTGGTTCAAGGCAGATCGAAGAGTTACTTCAATGCGTCTGCCGTCAGGACTGGAAGATCGCGTATGCGTGCGGCCATCTCCTCACGTTCCGCGTCTGGTAGTGGGATCATGCCGGCGTCTGCCAAAATGCCATCCTCACCCCAATGTTTAGTCCACTCGTTCAAATACTCTTGGATACCTGGCACTACGCCGATATGTTGATGTTTTATGTAGGAGTAGAGTGCACGAGACGCTTTGTAAGATCCGTCAGCAATGGCTTCGAACGTTGGCTCGACACCATCCAGCTGAGCACCCTGCAGCGTGTCGGAGTTCTGATCCAGGTAGGAGAAACCGAAGATGCCGAAGGTTTCGCTATCCTCTTGTAGCTTCTGCACAATCAGGTTGTCCTGCTCGCCCGCTTCAATGTAAGCACCGTCTGTGCGCATCGCACGGCAGGTTTTCGCTTTTTTACCTGCAGCCTCAAGTGCCGCCTTCATCTCTGCATCTTTGCCACAGAAGGCTTTCTCATTAATGATTTCAGCGAACGAAGCGCGCGTGCCTGAGGTTGTTGGCGGGCCGTAGACGCGGATCGCGATGTTAGGCAGGGCTGGGTTTACGTCGCTCCAGTTCATGTAGGGGTTGTCTACCAACTCACCGTTCACGGCCACTTTAGCTGTCAGGGCTTTGCCCAGATCTGATCGAGAAATCTGTAATTGCGGCGCCTCTTTCGAGTTAGCCAGCACGATACCGTCGTAGCCCACTTTAACTTCGGTGAGTTTCACACCGTTGGCGTCACAGTACTCAAGCTCGCCAGTTTTCATGCGAGACGAAGCGTTACCGATATCGATAAACTCAGTACCGATACCATCACATACGCCTTTCTTACCAACTGAAGAGCCACCCGATTCAACAACCGGCGTGTTAAAGGCCGGGTTTCGACCCAGACGTTCTGCAACAATGGTAGCGAAGGGAAGTACAGTTGACGAGCCGGCAATACTTACGTTGTCACGTGCCATTGCTGGGGTGCTGAGTAGAGCGGCAACTGTAGCCGTTGCTGTAAATTTTGCTGCGGTTAGGCGAAGGATCATTTAGATCTCCTTACTGTCGAATCAGAGTTTCGAAGTTGGGGTTGGCCTTGGTGTCCAACCTTACTGAGATCTATTAGAGGCTTTTTTTGTTACAGGGCCGTGACGCGTTTATGACAATTTCGTGATAGTTACAGAAACGAAAAAAGCCC
>Ga0209652_1003465_pt1 | contig 11591 bp, 7 predicted proteins | sample SaaInl74LU_5_DNA_FD_184641 | JGI IMG/M metagenome (GOLD analysis project Ga0209652, IMG submission 184641) | Marine microbial communities from expanding oxygen minimum zones in the Saanich Inlet - ESP_74LU_5_DNA (SPAdes) (version 2) | ecosystem: Environmental > Aquatic > Marine > Intertidal zone ...
GGGGAGAGGCTCGGTTTCGCGGCGTAAACGTTTGGAATGTATCGATCGCGTCCCGCGCGGCTATCAGACTATCGGCGACCTCGCCCGCCGCCACCGCGCCCGCCGCCACCGCGCCCGCCGCGACCTCCGGAGCCCTGCGAAGTGTCGGGAAAGAAACGGAGAGTCTTCGAGTCAGTCTACCGAGTCCCGTCTCGATTATGGGAAAAAAAAAAGCGTCGCAAAGGAAGGTTGACACGTCTAAAGGCGTCTTTTCGCGAAAAAAAATCTCACTCCGCGCCGACCGCCGCGGTCGCTCAGTCGTGATTAATAATCACCTCCCCCGGCGAGCCGTAGTAGCGGCTCGCCGGGGAATAATCCTGACGTGCAAATCTAAAGGTGTCGATTGATCTTCACAGCGGCCGAAAGGCGAGACGCGAGAAGAGAAAAAAAAAGAAGCGAGCGACGGATTTCGCGCAATAAGCGGCGCGGAAGCTTTGGAGGATTACTTGTCACGCGAACCGCCGCGACGTACCAAATCGCCCCAGCCTTTGCCTTCTCGGAAACCCTTGTCGAAGTTCGAGGGCTTGTATCCGGTCATGTCCCGCGCGCTCTCCTTGTCGTTTTGTTTCTTGAGCTGCGGAGGGAAACGAATTTTGGGGAAACGAGGGGAGAACAGTGTGAGCGAAACGAGGGAAACGTTTTAGCGCGCGCGCGCCACGAAAAAAAACGCGCCACGACGGAGCTTTTTTTTGCGAGCTTCGGACGAAGATCTTCTCCGATCGTTCGGCTCGGGAGGCGTCTTTTAAACGTGAAAATCCAAAATCCATCCACGGAATAGCATGAGCATGGTCTGTCCCGAGAGGTAATGGCAACGACGCTGCTTCCCTCCAGGCAATGGAATATGCTCGGCGCGCGACGGGAGGCTGGCGGCATCTCGAAGTCGCGTCTTTCGACGCGTCTCCCGATGGTCGCCAGCCTACAACCGCCGGCGTTCGTCTAAGGCGTTTGAGCTCGGGATATACACCGTAGATGAGAAGGTGCCCCGGTAGCGCTAGGTGTCGGGGCATGCGGGCAGCACGCCCCGCACCCGCCTATGTGCGAGTCGCGGGCTGTTCGGGCCAGAGAAGCGCGAGCGGGAAAAGAAAAACCGCCGCGAGGACTCCGGGAGAGAAGAAAAAACGTACCCTCTTCCGTCCTCCGAATCCGAACTTCTCCTCCTTGAACGATTTCTTCTGCCTCGACTCCGGGGTGGACCGCCCGTGTTGCCCACCCCCCCCGAAGATTTGTTCCGCCGCTTCTCGTCCTCGAACCCCTCCGGCGCCGCGCCGTTGTCCTCGAAGCCGTCGCGCTTGCGCTGCTTACGCCACTTGTCCAGGTTCTTGATCGAGTCCTTCTTCTGCAGCGTCCGCTCCTTGAGCTTCTCCGCCTGCACCTGCTTCCCGTACCGCTTCTGCTCGCGCGCCTTCCGGCGCTCGTCCGTGGTCTCCTGCCTGGTCTGCTCGAAGATGAGCTCCGCGCGCACGCGCTTCATGTGCTCGTCGCTCTTCACCATCTCCGCGTAAAAGTCATCCGGACGCCGCGTCGGGATGCCCAGCGCCTTCAACTTGGAAATCGCAACCTCCGCGCTCGCCAGCGCGCGCTCGTAAAAGCTCGTCTCCCTCTGCAGGTCGTCGTTGATGTCCGCGATGGGCGCCACGCCCGCCGCGCCGGTGACGACCATGTGGTCGATCCAGGCCGCCTTCTTGGTCCAGCCGAAATCTTTCGTTTTGAGAGAGGGAAGGACGACGCGCGTCAGTCGTCGACGTCTCTCGGACGGGTTTAGGGTATCGCGATCGACTTGCGTTTCTTGACCGCGAGCGCACAGAGCGATCAGTCGGAAAAAATCGCGAAACCACATTCGCGAACGCCCGCACCGCCGACGCCCCGTTCGTTCGGAAGCGCCCCTCGAGACGGTCGCGTCGTGTCGCGCGTTCGCGCCGGAAGGCGGGGTTTCAGGCGTCGCGCACGCGGCGGCGGGTTGGGCAGAGACGCGTTCGAGACGTACCTTCGAGCGAAGCCAGGAGACCGGGCTTGTTGTTGACGCGGACCTTGTCCGCCCCGCCGGCGCCGCCGCGCTTTTCGCGCTGGATCGCCTCAAGCGCCGCCATCTCCGCCTCGAGCTCGTCGTCGTCGTCCTCCTCCTCGACGATGCCCGGGGGAGCGCCCTCGCCGTCCTCCTCCTCATCGAACTCGGAGTCATCCTCCGAGAACTCCTCCTCTTCGGGCTCGGCCCGGCGCTTCTTGCCAGCCATCGCGAGCGTCGCGCGCGAAGAAGTAAATGCGTCGGCGGAGGAGGCGGCGGTCGAGAGTCGTCGCGGCCGACTCGGCGACCCGATCGAATCTCAACTTCTGGAGGGGGAAAGAAAAAGAGACTGTCTTGTCTAACTTCTCATTTCCAACGACAAAAGTCACGCGACTCCCGCGCGCGCGGCGGCTCTCTCGAGCGCTTCCGCTCGCGCCTCGGCCGCGCCCTCCGGCCCCTCCGCGGCGTCGCACGCGCCGCCGGGTGCGAGCGCCACCGTGAGCAGCGCCGTGCTCGCGGCGGACGCCTTCGCCTTCGCCGCCGCCGCGGCGACGGCGGCGTCGGCGCCGGCGCCCGCCGGGTCGAAGGCGAGGATGACCACCTTTTCTTTTTCCTCTCCTTCTTTCGGAGAGCTCTCCTTCGCGAACGCGGCGGCGGAGACCACGCGCCTGTTAAGGCCGATCTCGCCCAGGTCGAACGTCATCGCGGACGCGAAGACATCCGTCGGGACGACGAAAACGCAACCGGTGGGCAGTCGCAGCGCCGCCGCGACGGCGGCGGCGACGGCGTCCGAGCCCGTGGCTTGCTTCTCGCCGACGGTCCACGCGTCGACTTCCGGAAACGTCGGCTCCGCTTGCTTCTTCACCAGTTTGCTCAGGCTCTTCTCCAGACTAACAGACGCGTCGTTGAGTGGCGAAACGGCGTTCGACAAAGAGCCTTTGGCTCGCGGCATCTTCGTCTTTTTCTTTTTTTTGCCGAACATGGACTCGACGTCGTCCGAAACAGGCGCGGAGATGACGGAGGAAACGGCGTTTTTGTGCGCCGACGCCGTCGCGACTGATTTTTTTTCACTCGCGACGGAAAGCGGCGCGGTCCCCGGGTCCAGCCAGGGCACGAGCGCGACCGCGGAGACGAACGCGTTCCTTTTGTTTTCGCGTTCGTCCTCGAACGCGGTTTCGATTTTCTTGACCGCGTTTTCGATTTCCGCGTCGAGAAACGCGAAGTGCGCCGCGGCGACGGACGCGTCGTATCGCACCTTGGCGGTTTTCAGATCCGCGTCGGTGACGGCGTCGGCGGCGGCGCGCGCGTCCGCGGCGAGCCCATCCGCGAAGCCCTCCCAGTCGCCGCTCTTCGCGAGCGGCGCGTGCGCGAGAACGCGGCGGTAGATGTTGAACTCGCCGTCGGGGGACGCGAGCGCCTTGCCCACGGCGCACCGCGCGCGCGGCTCAGACACCCCCGCGCGCGTAGTGGCGTGCGTGAACCACATCTTCAGGCCCAAAGACCTGACGAGGATGTATTCACGGTACCCCCGGCCCTCCTTCTCCAGCGCGTCGACGCCGCGCAACAGCGTCTCCGCCTTGACCAACCCCAAGATAGGCTGGGACGCGAGCTCGCCCTCGAGCTTGTCCGCGGCGTCGTTCAGGACGCGCCAGTTGATCTTGTTCAGGCGCAGGTTCATCATCTTGCCCAGCGTCGAGCCGGGGGGAAACTGCTCTTGGCCCGGACTGCTCACCACGCGCCGCACGCCCTTCTGGCCCTTCGCCGTGGGGGTCGTGCGGACGCGCGCGCGGGGCGAGCGTTTAGGCGAACGCCGCAGGGGCGCCGCGCCGGGCGCGAGGAACGTGCCGGAGCCGGAAGCGGCTGCCATCGTGCGCGAGAAGATAACGGCGCGGGACGGCCCGATGCGCTTTTTCACGTGAAAATTTTGTAGTGCAGTAGGCACCGATCGGCACCCCCTCCGATCGTCACTCGCGATGGCGCGCGCCATCGAGTCTCTGGTGGCCACCGCCGGTTTGGCCATCGAGAGACTCCAGGCGCACGCCAACTCGACGCGCTTGCTGGAGGCGGAGGCGCGCGAGCGGCTGGACGCGCTCCCTCCCCCCGCGGACGATGACCTCCCCGGCGCGGTGAAGACGCGCGCCACGCTGAGAGTCGTCTGTAGGAGTCTGCGCGCGCGGCTCCGCGAGACCCTGCGCGCGCTCGAGGGCGCGCGCGCCGCGGTGGACGCCGCGCTCCTGGCGCACCACCGAGACAAAACGCACGTTCCCGGCGTCGCCGCGAGACCGCCCCAGGACGGGTCCTCCGAGGGCGACGTGCGCGCCTTCGCGTCCGACGTCGCGCGGATCGTGGAGGAGGCGGAGGAGGATGGCCTCTTCGCGGCGCTCCCGAGTCTGCCGGCTTCGGGTCCGGGTCCCGGTCCCGGTCCCGTCGAGGAAACCGAAAAGGAGACGACCGAGAAGAAAACCATGGAAGCCAGCGCAGACATCACGCACCTCCCGGACGCGCTCTTCGACGAGCTGGTTCGACTCGGCGCCGGCGCGCGCCGCGCCGATCGCGCGACGACGAGGCTGGTGGTCGCGAAGCTCGCCGCGGCGGAGCGCGACGTGGACGCGCGCGCCGCGCTCGCGCACGAGATCGAGACGCGGTTTCGCGTGGCGTCCCCGGGGACGTCCCCGGGGACGGTCCCGGGGACGTCGTACTCCTCGGAGAACTTCGCGTACGGCACGACGTCCCTGCGCGCGTGGACGCGCGTGGTGGCGGCGTGCCCGGCGCTGGCGCGCGCGATGCGCGCGCTGGCGGCGGACGCCGAGAAGGACCCCGAAGGCGCTCTTCCGGCGTCGCGTCGCGTCGAGTCGCTCGGCGATGACGGCGGCGAGAGCTACGCAGAGGTCTCGACAAGAGCTCTGCGTGTGTTGGAACAAAAAGCGCGCGTAGTGGTGTTCGGGTCCTCCACCGGGTGGCTGGTGTTCTACGCCGCGCTCGTTTTCGGCGCGCGGAGCGTCGGGTACGAACTGCTCGAGGGACGCGTCGCGACGGCAAACGAGACGGCGCGCGAATGTGTTTTTTCGTCGGAAAGAAAATCGGAAAAAAACACCTCTTCCGTCTCTGATTTGTTCGCGTTCTCGTGCTCGGACGCTTTGTTCGCGCCGCTGGGCGAGAACGCGAAGGTGGTTGTGCTGACGTCGCAGTGCTGGGATGAGGCGCTGAAGACGCGCGTGGCGAGTAGGCTGGCGAGTCATTTGACCGTCGGCGCGCTCGTCGTGGATTACGGCGATTCGTTGAAACGCGAGCGCGCGTTCGGCGAGCCCGTCGCCGTCGTCGAGGCGCCCACCAGCTGGAACGAGAAACAGAAGTTCCACGTGTTCCAGAAGAAGCAGTAAACGGTCTGTGGCTAATAGTCTCTGTTAATTAACAGACGCGATACGGTCGCGTAGTTCACTTCGGGCGACCGCGGCGTTTCGCAACTCGTCGCGCTCGCGTCAGAGCCCCCAGTTCGGGAGCGCGTCCATCGCCTCGAGAATGATCTCGATCGTCCTCCGAATCGCCTCCCCCGCGTTCGCCGGCGGGAGGGTGAGCTCCCCTTTCCTCGGCGCGCGGTTCGTGAAGTCGCGCTTGTCGAAGTGCCACCCGCCCTCGTTTTTTAAATTGTCAGCGCCCTGGTTCACGCCCGGCGTGAACCGACCGTTTTTGTCGTAATCGTCACCGTACGTGTAGTGGACGATGTACGCCTCCTTCCCGTCCACGTTCATGCTCTTGTCGTACGGCGGCTGGAGCATGAAGTGCTTGATCGTGTCGTGCACAACCCCCACCTGCGCGCTCGCGATGCTGTACGCCCACATCTCCACGACCCAACCGAACGCCGCGTCCGCCTCTTTGTCCCGCTTCATCGCCACCGCCAGCTCGTGCCACTTCGGAACGACTCTTTTAAGCGCGTCGAGGTGGATCATCACGGGCGACGACCCGATGGGTTTGAACGCCTCTTTCGGTGCGCGCACTTCGTTGAACCGTTCCACGATCGGTGCGAACTTCGGGTCGTTCGGCGCGATGTAGAAGAACGGAAACGCCACCGCCGTATCTCGCGTCGCCAACAACGGGGGCGGCGCCACGAACAGATGGTCCGGCTCGGACATCAGCACGTACTCCTCGTCCAAGTCGTTCGCGAATCGCTCTAACCACTGCTTGAACGCGTACGGGCGGTGAAGCACGACGTACCCGTCGTCGCGAACGTGCGGAGGCAGAGTGTCCACGATTTTTGTCGGGATCTCATCCATCAAACCGTCCGGATGGCCGCTGTGCAGGATCCGCGTGAAACCCCCGAGCGCCGAGTTCGGGTGTTCGCGCCGCAGCTTTTCGTACTGGTAATACATCACGCGGCTCTGCCACCGCTGGTACGGGGCGTCGTTCGCCGTGAGCAAAACGTGGAACGTGCCTCTGGCCTTCTCGCGACGAAGAAGAAGCGCGGACGTCTCCGTCGCGTGGAAAGCGTCCGCCGCCGCGTCTTGTACGTTTTCAACCTTCGGTACGTTTTTTTCTGCCCCCTCGACGCCTCCCGCGACCTCAACGCGATCGTCCCGACGGTGGCGGTGTGTGGAAACGCCGGCGTGTCCGTGACCCTCGAGCCCCACTCGCGCGCCCTTCACGGCGTGACGCGGGTGCCCCGATCGCCCACCTCCCGCTCGCGCGACGACGTGCGGCTCGAACGAGAAGGCGTCGTGCTTGTCGTCCAGGTGCGAAATGTGCGAGTCCATGTGATGGCCGAGCGTCGAGGCGGTGGAGTGGCCGTGCGCCATCGCGGCCACGTTGTACGTCACCAAGGCGCTCAGCGCGAACACGCCCACGGCGAACGCCGAGCGGGACTTCCTCCCCATCGCGAGCGCTCTGACCTGAGGCGATTCGACCCGCCGCCGCGGTGCCGCGAACACTGCGCCCGCGGCCCAATCTCTCGTCACGACAAGTGGCGGAAACTTCACAGCGGACGCCACCAGCCACGAAAGCGCGCAGACTCTTCCTTCGGCGTCAGTCTCGGGCGCGCGTCGCCACGCGGCTATGACGGCGCCGGCGGCGAGTCCGAGCGGTCGGACGACCCGACTGGAGGACCGAGTGACCGTGGTGCTGACCACCTCACCCGTGGGGTGCGTTCTCGATGACCTCGCGCCGCGGGATGCGCGCGCGCGCGCGCGGCGTTTTTTCTCGGCACCGCCGCCGCCGACCGCGCATCGCGTCTCCCTCCACGGTCTGACCCCCTCCTCGCTCCCCGCCACCAGCACGCACCCCTCGACTCGCGTCCTGGAGGAGGTTTTCGCCAGCATCGCGCGTTTCGCCGGCGCGGGCGCGTGCGCCAAGGTGATCGTCGCGGACGGCGTCAAGACGCGCGAGGGCGACGATGCGCAGAGCAAGTTTCGCTCCGGCATCGTCACGCGCGACGCCGAGAAAAAGTACAGGCACTACCTGCGGCGCGTCAAGCGTCTGACGCTCACTCCGAGCTCCGTTCTGCACGGCGCTCAGCTGTTAATCTTAGACCAGAGGCACGGGTTCGCGCACGCGCTGCGTCGGGGGATATGCCGAGCCGTGAAGACTCCGTTCGTGCTCGTCGCGCAGCACGACCGAAGTTTCGTGCGCGCCGTGGATTTAACCGCCGTCGTCGACGCGATGTGCGTCGCGAACGAAGCGTCGCCGCTCGAGACTGGGCCGCTCGTTGGTTTACAAACCGAAAACAAAAACGCGTTCCGCCTGAACTACGTCGGGTTCCCCACGAGCACGACCGTGACGCACGCCAGACACGTTGTGAGCAAATACGCGCTGGAGATTGCGCCGTTCGAGGCGCCCACGAGACGCGACGTGACCGACGCGAGTCGCGACGCGAAACTCTCTAGTGACGTCGCTTCGTCGGACTCCTCGCCGCCAAATCCGAAAACCGAAACCGTCGCGCTCTTGCCTCTGCTCCAGTTCTACGACAGCATGCACGTGGCGAGCACGCGCTGGTACCTGTCCCGCGTGTTCGGGCGCGAGCGGTACTGCACGCTGCCCAAGGGGGGCTTCATCGAGGACACGCTCGGGCAGCTCATGCTCCGGACCGCGCGCGACGCGGCGCGCGCGGCGCGGGTGGCGGGAGACGCCGCCGAGAAGAAGAGCGTCGGGGACGATAAAAAAAAGGTCGTCGACGCCATTCGCGACGCGCACCGTCCTTTCGGCGCGTACGTTCGTGTCGCGTCGCTCGATCCCGACAAACCCGGCGACCCCGTGTGCGGGCACATCGACGGGCGCGACTCGCGCCTGGCGGACGGCGCGAACCGCAAGTTCTGGTTCGAGGAGTGGCACACCTCGGAGGAGGCCTGGGGCGAGCTGGAGCGGAACGACGACGGCGACGACGACGAATGTTTTTCGGCGCGCGACGTCGTTCCCGGGTTCTTCGACCCGCCGGACGCCGTCGCGTTGCCGGAAGACGTGTGGATCTGATTCCCGGTGTCATGGTAGTGACTAGTTTATAGACGCGCACGAGGTTCGATCTTAAAAAACAGTGACGCACAGAACCGCACCAAACCTCGGAGAACCTCGCGGTCACGACGCCCGTCGCGTCCGCGCCTCGAGCGCCTCCTCCTCCAGCATCAACTCCGCCAGCTCCGCTTCCTCCTCGGCGGACCACGCGACTTCTTCCGACGCGTTTTCGTTTGTGTCCGCGTCTCGCGGAAAAGCCTCCGCGTGCCCGAAAATTCGTAGCCTCCGCGCGGTGGGCGGCGGGACGTGCGCGGCGACGAGCACGCCGTCGTCGCCGTACGCCTCCGCCTCCACCACGCCGACCCGGCGAATCTCGCCCAGGAGCTTCCCCTCCTCGTACGGCAGGAGCACGGAGACGGGCACCATGGAGTGCCGCACGAGCTGACGCTGAATCTCCCGCGCTAACGCTTTAACGCCAGCGCCCGTGCGCGCGCTCGTCGCGACGGCGCCGCGCCGCCGCGCGGCGGATTTGATCCGCGCGGGAATAGTCGCGTGATTTTCGTCTTTCCCGAAACCGCCCGATTGTATCCGTCGTTCCTCGTTCGTCCCATTCTCCTCGTCGTTCTCCTCGTCCTCGGCGTCGCTGTCCTCCTCCCACTCGCAGTCGTCGTCGTCCGCGACGAGGTCGCCCGAACCGTCGTCCCCCAGCTCGGCGCCCGGGAACGAGACCTTCTTCCCCCCCGACCCCGAGGACCCGTCGTCGTCGTCGTCGTCGTCCCAAAACCCGAAGCCATCGTCTTCCATGGCGTTTGTGTCATCCAGCGCGTCGCACTTGTTCCACACGACCAGCTTTGGAATGTCACGAACGCCGAGCTCGTCCAGCACCGCGTCCACCGCCTTGATCTGCGCCGTCGCTAACGGCGACGAGACGTCCACCACGTGCAGAAGCAACGAGCTCTCCTTGATCTCCTCCAGCGTCGCGCGGAACGCCGCCACGAGGTTCGTGGGTAAACGCTGGATGAAACCCACGGTGTCCGTGGCGAGCGCGGTTTTCCCATCCGGAAGCGAAACTCGACGCGTCGTCGGATCCAGCGTGGCGAACAGTTTGTCCTCCGCCAACACGGTCTTTGCTTTTCCGTTCGTCGCGTTAAATCCCGCCTGAAAAGTCAGCGCGTTTAACAGCGAAGACTTCCCGGCGTTGGTGTACCCGACGAGGGACACCACCGGTACGGGGGCTTCTTTTCGCCGTCCGCGGTACAAGTCGCGGTGCGTCGACACCTTGTCCAGCTTCTTCTTGAGAAAAACGATGCGGTCGCGGAGCAGGCGCTTGTCGATCTCAATCTGCTTCTCGCCCATGCCCTTGACCTGCGCGCCGCCGCCGGCGCCGCCCGCCTGCCTCTCGAGGTGCGTCCACATGCGCGTCAGGCGCGGGAGCTGGTACTCCAGGCTAGCCATCTCCACCTGCAGCTGGCCCTCCGCCGTGCGCGCGCGCTGGCTGAAGATGTCCAGGATCAGCATCGTGCGGTCGCAGATCGCGACGCGGTCGTCGAGCGCCCGGGACAGATTGCGCGCCTGCCGCGGGGTGAGCTCGGAGTCGAAAATCACCGTCTCCACGGGGTGCTCTTGCGTCACAGGAGACATCAAACGCAACGTCTCCTCGAGCTCGAGCTCGTGCTCCTCGTCCCACACGGAAAAGTCAGACAAGTCCTTCGAAGACGCGCGCGCGTCGTCGTCGTCGAAAACGTCGTCGTCGTCGAAAACGTCGTCGTCGTCGAAAACGTCGTCGTCGTGATCCTGCCGCTCGTCCGCGCTCGCCTCCACCTTCGTGGCGTCCGAGGGGAGCCCGCACGCGCGTCTGAGCTCGGCGAGCTTCCCCTTCCCGACGTACGTCCCCGGGTGCGGCGCGCGCAGGCGCTGGGTCACCGTGCCGACCACCTCCAGCCCGGCGGTGTCCGCGAGCTGCGCGAGCTCAGCCAGGGACGCCTCCATGCCGTACTCGTCCGCCCTCTCGTCGCCCTTCTGCCCGCCCACGCCCACCAGAAGCACGCGCTCCTTCGTGGGCTCCCAGCCCCACATGTCGTCGCGCACGTCCGCCGCGGCCTTCATGTCCGCCTCCACCTTGCGCTCGATGAGCTCCTCCCAGGAGGGGGCGTCGCCATCATCGCGGGAGGCGCCGAAAACGCGTGTCGACCGCCGACGCGCGACGCGCGACGCGCGACGGGGTCGCGTCCCGGTCGAGGACGGGGCGCTCGCGGCCCCCGCCGCGAGACGCGACGGCGTCGGCTTGGCCGTCGCCGCCGAGCGCGCCGCCGTCCACAGCGCCGCCGCCGGGGCTGCCGCCATGCGTGCCTTCGGTGTGCTCCTGACAAGCCGAAAAGCGCGTGAAACGTGGCCGGTCCATGCTTTCGTCATCCATCGCGATCACGCGCGAATCGTCGTCGCGCGAATGTTGGCACTCGCAGAATGCCCTAGCCCTGAATTGGGAGAGAAATGCACTGGGACTTTAGTCGGACATTTCCGTCACCATACCCTACCGTTGCTCGGCGAAGCGATTGTGAAATTCGAACCAATCGTCGCGTCCGAGGGCAGCCCCCACAACGACGCGCGCGTCGTCCTCCGCCGCCGCCGAGCGTCGCAACCCCCGCGCCGCCTCCGCGCGCGCCCCGACCCCCCCGAAGGCGCGGCCTTCCGTCCGCCCGTCGGTCTCGGCGGTGCGACGCTCCCGTCCGGGCCTCACGCGGTTCGCGCGCGATGGCCGTCCCCGCCCCCACCCCCGCGGAGCGCGCGCTCCACTGGACCATCGAGCTCCTGGTCACCTCGCAGGCCTTGAGCGGCGACGCGCGGATGAAGATCCTCGCCGCGCTGTCCCCCAAGATCCAGGGCGGGCAGCTCCCCGACACCGTCACCGCGCGCCTCCTCCTGGATTCGCTCAACATGAGAACCGCGTCGTTCACTCGCGTGTCCCCTGAAGACGCCGAGTTCGTGTTCGAGTCGCTCATCACGCTCGGCGACATCGTGCGCGCGGAGGGCGAAAGAGCTGATGGGCTGGAGTTGCCCGAGCCGCCGTTACACTTGACCGCGATGTCCTACTGCGAGACGGCGGTGGGCGCGCTCC